>Ga0098058_1000335_pt1 | contig 15969 bp, 28 predicted proteins | sample 19_taG_FD_75061 | JGI IMG/M metagenome (GOLD analysis project Ga0098058, IMG submission 75061) | Marine viral communities from the Subarctic Pacific Ocean - 19_ETSP_OMZ_AT15317 metaG | ecosystem: Environmental > Aquatic > Marine > Oceanic | place: Pacific Ocean | collected 2015-01-19 | reverse complement strand
TGCTTAAACCTGGGATTCTTCTTATTGATGACGTATAAGCTGCCCTTACGACGGACTATCTTACAATCCTTTGTCCTCCTCTTTATCGATGCCCTAACTTTCATTTCTTCTTACTTTTCCACTTCTCAACGAATAACCCATTGAACTTCTTTATCCAACTTAACTTCTCTTCACCCTTGGTCTCTTTTATCTTATCCTTAATCTCAGACCTCAACTTTAAATTGTTGTTGAAGGTTTTAAGTAATTTCTTTAACAATTCCATAACCCTCCCATCGTAAATGATAAATAAACTAACGGAACTGCACTATACGGCAATAGATATTTTATCGCTGGGTATTTCATCAAAATAAACTAATTGTTGGGCGGTTATGTTCAACCCTATCTACATTATCTATGTTACTATTTGATTTTATTTTACACATGTCAATATCAAATTTGAAATCCCCTCTAGTTGTATTGTTATATATGAGGGTAGGGTTAATATATAATTTATACTTGCCTATTTTTTCATCAAACTGAAAACACATAATATCCACACCTGAATACGCATCTTTATATTGTTTGTCAATATATCCAATAACATCATTTTTAAATGAATTAGTCGATAAGAATCTAATTGCCAAAGTATTTAACTCACGTAACATCTTTAGAGTACAGTTAGTAGATAACTTTTCTATCTCTCTACACTTATTAGATGAGCGCTGCCTATATAACATATCATATAATTCTTTAACAATAGGTACATCAGTTAAAGGATATATATTTTTTAGTGGGAAAGAAAATGAATTTTTCTTTTTACTATTACACTTAACTTGTATCGGTTTATTGTGAAATCCATACCCATCAATGACACCAAATTTATCATTACTGACTGTCTTCATAATATGATGTTCTATAAGGAAATTTTCACCACCTCCCACTCTTTTTTTCATAAATACCTCACCATCTAAATTTTCAATTAGATTATTATATTTTTTTGGTAGTATTACCATCACATTTGCAACACCTAACCTTAAAAGTTTTTTTATTTTTTTAATATCCTCCATTAATTATTTTACTTTATGTTTCTCTTCTAATAAATTTAAAACTCTATCATTGATTTCGTCCCTATCAAACATACCGTACCCAACTAACTCCAATAACATATTAATTATTTTCCCACCCCTCATGTTTATTGCCAGTTCAGACTCAAAATTATCATAATATTCAACTTCAATATCTTTATTAGTTAAGTGATTAAATCTTTTAACTTTAGCTTTAAATTCCTTTTGTTCACTCGCAGACCATTTCTTAAATGTTTTAAGTGTAAAATTCAAATAAGCAGACTCAAACAATTCAACATATTTTTCTATTATCTCATTAAATTCTTTACCTGACAATGCAGATAAAATACAAACCATAGCAACATGGTAGTTAATATTAACACTTGTACAAAGCTTTTTCATATGGGCCTTAGAGTTATATTTAACTCCCTTATTTTTAAATTCATACCTAATACTATTAAATACTACATTTTGATCATTATCTCCAAAGTCAAAAAAGTCATCAACTATCTCCACATCATTAAAAAACTTGTTATATTTACTATTTTCTTTATCCTTTTCTAATGATCTATATACTGTTTCTACAGTTAAAGATTTCAAAAATTTAATTAAATCAAATAAACTTGTGTTTTTATTTTCTATACTTTGACAAATATAATATAAACCATACCTATATAATATCAAGTCTATGTTCTTTCTCTCTACCATAGATGTTATATCATTGTCTGTAACTCCTTTTACTGTATTATTAATTGAAGTTTTAAATTGAGTATACTCATCTAGTTTTCTAATCTCTTTAACTATTTGAGTATATTTGTGTTTAGGGTATATTATTCTATCCCTATCGAATAATTGATTAGTAAACTCTGTATTTAATGCTGGTAATCTATGATTGTAAGATATCGCCTCATTAGAATAAACAAAATAATGAACCATAGTTGATATCTTGTCGTCTTTATCCCAATCATCACCTAATATTATGTATTTTATATCAACTTGTCTAGATAAAACATTATTGAAAAACCAATCGGTAAGTGTTTCTTCCAATTCATGTAAATTATATCCACCAATACATGTCAATACTCCATCTATATCAAACCTTTCATTATAAAACTTATCATCAGGTAACTTTTTATTTTCTTGTCTAAATTTATCTAACCCACTTAGTCTTTGATGTCCATTAAGAACATAAATTTTCCATTGGTTTTCTTCCTTAACAATACAAAGAAAAACATCGTTAGGTTGCTCCCCAAAAAATACAGTACTTAATTGTGATGAAATATTTTTTAAATTACCCGCACCAATATCTGGTCTTTGTCTATCCCATATTTCAATATGTTTATCATGAAATGCGTCTGACAATGAACCCCATGTTAAATTAAGAGTACCTATTTTGTATTCTTCTCCGTGTATAGTACTTATTTCTTTTCTCTCATATGGTTCTCTACATAATGGAATATTAAATTTTTCTAAAATTTCTTTTATTTTACTCATAACTTTTTATTCAATTAACAATATTCAAATATACAAAAACTTTTTCATATTGCCAAATTTTATGACAACTTTTTTAATCTTCATCTCTATGCAAATCGAACTCTTCACATTTAATCTTTTCTCTAACCCAATCTTCTTGCAACTCTTCAGACAATGTTAAAGAATAGGTGTCACCCTCTTCTTTCTTCATTTCAAAGTCCCAAAAGTTTTCTTCAAGGTGTTCAAAAGCTTCTTCATCTGTCATACCCTTTAACTCTTCATAATCATCGGTGTCTATCTCAATAGTGTGACTATGACGATAGGTGTACCAACTTTCTGACATATATACTTTTAATTTACTCATAACTTTTGTTTAAGTATTATTTTAAATCCTGTTTCTGTTTCCTTAAATTCTACAATTTCTTTACCCTCTATTTCTGAATGAAAAATAGTTGACTCCATACCAGAACACAAATAAGGACCCCCACTTGGGTCTATCATCGTGATGCCCTTATCTTCATTTAATGATGTTCTAATATATTCGAAATCACCTTCCCAAAGAACATTCCCATCTGGGTCTTCTGTGAACGTAAATTCATTGCCGTACCTATTTGTATAAATTTCTTTACTCATCTTTGTTATCTTTAATCAATACGTGTATAATGTGCTTCATACACAAATATAATAAAAATATCTTAAAAAAACAAATTTGATGACAACTATCTCGGATCGTATAACTTATACGTAGCTGTTAACTCTTCACCCTTTTGAATGTATCTCTTAGTCCTCAACAATAAGAAATCTCCCTTTTCGATGTTCTCACAGTTGCTGTCAACCTCATAGTTGTAAAATCCACCGAGTGGTGTCCTTATGTATCCATCAGGGAACCTGTCGTCACTGACGTGAGTGATGCCCAATGTCTCACCACCAACAATGTCTGCGGTAGCGAATAAACCTAAACCGTCAATACCTGACGATTTGATGCTTACGTTATCTGGTAGTGGTCTGTAGTTTTCCATCACCAATTAAATATCATTGACTTAGTGTTTGGACTCCTCCAACTCAATCAATTTATCTAAATATTGCTTCGCCTTTTTTAAATCTTCGATGCCATTCTTCTGTCTCCACCTTGTTACATACTTAACTACATTACCTTCAAAGAAATCTAAACCATGACTGTAGGAATAATCCCACATCTCTATCCCTTTATTATAGTGGGTTGGGTGTTTAACTCGTTCTTTCATAAGTCTCCCTCTCTTTAATGTACTCCCTAAGCTCAACACACTTATCGTAGTCTTCACTCTCCTGAAAATATAATAAAGTAGCCTTTGCCATCTTAACGTCAGGGTTTATCTTACCCCTATGGAACGCCGTGTAATATAACTCAAAAAAGTTATCACCCAAAACATCTAAGTCGGATCTTAACTCCCTATCGTCACTGTCGAAATAATCTCCCATAATAAAAACTTTTAATACGTGGTCTCATCACCATCGTCGTCACTGTCGTAGATGTCCGCAGCCATAAAGAAAAACCCTATAACCAAGCCAAACATTACTATAATAAATATTGATTCCCCCATGTGAAAATACTATTAACTATTACAAATATAATAAATAATAGTTAAAAAGCCAAATTATTTTGTATAAAAATTTCCTATTGTGCTGCCGTCGCCAATTCTTCTTCAGCACCAGCCGCTGGAGGTGCAGCGTACTTAAATCCATAATTGGTAAAGTTACTCTTTAAAAACTTAGGTAATCTTTTATTTTTCCACATCTTATTGAGTGCCATCGCCTCTGCCGAAGTAATACCTTTAACACCTCTGAATATATATTTCCATTTTGCCACAGGATTATCCCTCAACTTTTGGAGTTTCTCTGCTGACATTACCTTGACTTTCTTACCTGCAGTTGGGACTTTATATACTTTTAAGTTAGCAGGTATGTTTCTTTTTCCTTTTTCTCCAGGAGTTAAAGCCTTAACTCTAATCTCTTTGTTGTGAGTAATACCAGGATACATAGCTGCTAATCTATTTAAGAAATACTGAGGTCCCGCCTTTCTGATATTAATAATTTGTTTGGCATTTGGTCCAGCACCTCCGTTATCTCCAGTAAACTTGGTGTTCACCTCTTTGGTTTCAGGGTTATATTGAAATGGCGGGACTGGTACTCCACCGAGTCCTAACATATATGCAAACTGTAAGTTTCTTGATTTTTTAAAAGCTTCAGCAGGAATTTTAACTATAATCTCAGGGGGTACTTGTTCGTCTTCACCATTCACCCAATCAATTAATCTTTTCCATATTCCTTCCTGGTCTCCTTCGTCTCCACCTTCTTTATCTTCTCCACCTTCATCTTCTCCTTCACCACCTTCAGTATCAACTATTCCTTCTTCATCTTTAATTTCTTCTACTTCAACACATCCTTTCTTTTCAGCATCCCATACTTCTCCTTCTGGGCAATTACATTCATCCTGTAAATCATCCATTGATTGTAATAACTTATTTAATGCGGCAGCTCTAGAATATTTGGCACCATACATTCTGGCGGCCTTCACTAAGACACCTGCACCAATCAATCCAATACCAATAGGTCCCATTAAGGCACCTAAACCTTTAGCTACGGCATACCCTGCACCTGTTTTGACGGCAGTAGAAAATGCCATTTTAGTCACCATAGCGGGTACATTGGTCAGTACCATTGAGGCGACGTTTCCCCCTGCAAAGACACCAAAAAGTTCTTTACCTGTTTTTCCCGTACCTTCAGCAGCACCTTGAAACATCTCACCCATATTTTTATATTGATCGGGATTATTAACCAAATCTATAAGTCCAGCTCTTGCTTCGGCTGGCATCATCATAACCTTGGGAGATTTCGTCAAATTCTCTATAGCCTTCATTGCGTCCCCTCCGCCCATTGCTTTCAATGCTGCTATAAACTCTGCAGGAGTAGATCCCGCATCGACCTTCATATCTCCAAGTCTACTCACTAGTGTATAGACCCCATCTCCATCTTGAACAGCATTGAGTTGTTCAACAAATTTTTGAGTTACCTCCTTAACTTGTGTAGGGGTTTTAACTTGTTGTAGTTCCTCAAAGAGACTTTTGAACCAGGGGGTGTCGGTTAACCACTGGAAAGCCCCTAAGGCACTTCCAATCCCCAGCAACGTGATGGGTAATTTATTACTCTTTAATCCTTTCATGGTGGCAGAGTCTTTGGTCCCTGACATTACTTCTCCACCATCATCTACACTCAAAAAATCTTTAGCTCCCTTTTTCATAGCACCGCCAACTTTCTGGGCACCCTTTTTAATACTTTGTCCAATACCTTTTAAACTAATCTCATCAATCTCTTCTTCTTCAATGACTTCTTCCTCTTCAGTTACAAACCTATAGGTTGATAAGAGGTCAACATCTACTAATTTTTGTACATATCTTCTTAAATCTTTAACTAACTCCTGATTGACTTCATAAGGAGTTTCACATTTACTGTTAGATGATTTGATAGAATCGTAGACTGCTCCAATACTCATCAGTCCACTTACAAACTTTTCTTTTTCTTCATTGTTGGGGAACTCGGGGAACTGCGTCTGCAATCCCTTATCTAACTCTTTGATCTTTTCATTGCCAACCTTATCTAATAGTGATTTGAGTTCTTTAGCGGCTCGCGCTTCAATCTTATCCTTTCCAAATATCTTACCCCCAACTTTATATTTACCTAAAGCCTTGGCAGTCTTATGTTTGAACTTCTCCCAGAACCCTTCATCTAAATGTTGGGTGGCATTTAACTCTGCCAATTCTTCACAAAGCATTAAGAGTTCATATCTCTCATCGAGGATGTTTTCTCTTTTATTTGTAGATTCCTTTATCAGTTGGGCGTACCCAATATATGATTCTTTCTTTTGTCTTCTTATGTTTGATGACATAATAATTCTTTTAAGTGTATATTATATTAATAAATATAAGAAAAAAAGTATAAATTGGAATAAAACTGTCTAATAAACAGGAAAGAAATGCAACTCTGGACAACGGATGCCGACACCACCAAAGTATTCCACCAACAAAATATTCCATAGTATCTCATACTCCTCAACATCATACTGCTCCATGTTGGGATTCATTATTGATATCCTATCACAAATGTGCCTCTTACCCAAGATGCAATGCCCCAACTCATGGTACACCACCAACTTCAATAGAAACCCCTCCGATATTACCTCTCTGTTAATTAAAAGGACATTCCTATGTGGGATGCAAACACCCAACATATTGTACTCCATCATATCATCAACCAAAATGGAATCGAATATATCGTACATTTCCCATCCCAGTGGTTTGTACTGATCACAATCCTTTAACCACTCATTGACGGGTTGACGTAACTCAGGATCCACATATGGTTTGTTCTGTCCATATACAACCCCCACCAATAAAAAAAATATTAAAACTAACCTAGCAAACATCCAATTATAAATAGTCGGCAGGATACCAATCTACTTATACTGATCCTCAATCTTGTCTCTTAACAACTTTAAAGCTGTCATTCTTTCATGCACCAATTGACCTCCCAATGAATAACCAGATTTAATGCATTCTTTAATTCTGTCGTTGTATTCCGACATCATCTCATCAATCATTTTTAATATGTATAATACTTCGGTACTCATAGAATTAAAAAAAGGAATCTAATACTCATCGTATTCAACTCCCCAATCATCATCAACATCTGCACACTCACAAACATCCATTACAAACTCATTCACCGATTCCTCGTATATATAATATACTAACCTACAAGTGGACATCCCTTCTTCATGTACCCATTTACATTCTACATTACCATTCAAATCTATCGTCTGATCTTGCCAACCACCAGTGATGTACTTTGTAATGTGATTTAAAACTTCAAACAAAGAATACTCATCACTATCAATAATGTCATTGATGTCGGCAAACAAATGAAGGTTATCATCTTCGTTGATGGATAAATATAAACACTCGTCCATTAACCAATCATACCTCCCACCGTAAGAACTAATAATATCTTCTTTGATAGATACTAAATCCTCTTCAGTGAACTCACGATCACTTACTAAGTCAACATAAAATGAACTACACCCATGCATTATCATTCTTTTTTATTTAAATATTCACTAATGGTATCAAAAGCATGAGTCTTAGAATCATATAACTTTAAACCTTCACCCACAACCATACCAAATATCTCACCAGTCTCATCGTGTTTGAAGTGGTATATCTCTGCCAATGTGTCTTTTGATAGTAACATATATCCGAACTTTTCATGTTCTCTCCTCACATTGTAGGCTCTGTACCTTACAGTTACCTCACTTTCTTTCCTCGTCCAATATATCATATCATCATTAAATATGTGGAAAATAGAGAAAAACCCTTGTTTTAGAAAAAAAAAGGGGTCTTATCGTAGCGAACAAATAAGACCCCCCACAAAGCCAATAACCATAACGGTCCATCATTGGCGAATCAAAACCTCTCTCAAGGTATATTTTAAAATAGCTCTCTTTGTGACAACGAATCGTAAGCCTCCTTGATTCTCCTTTCAGCAATATCTACATACTCCTGATTGAAATCACTCATTACCCATTGTCGGTTATTTAATATTGCCATCTTTGCCGTTGTGCCAGAACCACCCATTGGGTCGTAAACAACATCTCCCTCTTCACTCCATGTTAATATGTGATCCTCCACCAACTTCTCTGGGAACATCGCTGGGTGACCAAAAGCATAACTGTCTTTGGTCGTGTAACCTTTACCAGTGTTGTACTTCCATATGTTATTACGTGGTGAAAATGAAGGAACTGGCTTTATGTCTCTTTTTATTAACTCTCCGTTCTTACCCCTCATAGTTCCCTGTCCAAATGAAGTGTGTCCCGCCCATCTGTTCTTCTTATCACAAATGAGATTGGAAGTGGCTGGTGCCCCATCCTTACTGAAGACAAACATATATTCAAATATTTGAGAGTACCTATTTCCATCTCTCCTCGCAGGGAACGATGAACCGTTCTTCTCATATATCATTGTGTCGTGGACTTTGAATCCCAAGTCCTGAAAGTATAATGCCTGTCTGAATGAGTTTAATGTCTCCCCACCTTTGTGGACAGCATCACCAACAACCCAAACAACAACACCTCCCTTCTTTGTTACTCTGTATAACTCCGCAGCTATCTTCTCAAAAGGAAATGAATATCCATTGTAATCAGAAGCTAAACCCCTTACCTTATCATGGTATGTTCTTAAATCATCGTAAATTAGTATGGGGGGCTAGTCACCGTAAGATCCACCATATCCCCAGACATCTTTGACATTGTGTCTAAGCAACTTTCGAAATGAATCTTATTGAGTAACTGACCCCCCAACGAATTTGTTTTTTCTTCTTTCATTTACTTTATTATTTCTATACAAATATAAGAAATTAATTTGAAAAAGACAACTTATCTGAGCATAAAAAAACCCTGACCATTAAATGATCAGGGTTATTTATCTCTCATTCTATGTAAGTATTACTTACTTTTTCTTGTCGAAAAATGAGATAAGCAATACTACCGCTAAAACTCCTACGAATCCAGAAGCACCTAATGAATTAATAAGTGCAACGATGTTACCAATAACATCCATTCCGAAAACTGGACTACCAAATACCACTTGTACTACAACCGCTAGTGCGATGAATACTGTAAGTAAATCAGTTATCCCTGTAAAGAAGCCTTTAACTAATTTGAATGCGTTTTCCATAATAAATCTTTTAATTTATTGTTATTGATTAAAATACTAAGTTCAAATGTAAACTTAATGCTAAATCACGTGAGTCATTTAAGATATCACTTACTGTCAATCTTGGTTCTACATTAACATTGTCTGTCCAACTAAGAGCTCTTCCGACCCCTAAGTCAACAGTTTCTGAACCAGTACCATAACCAGCGAATGCGAAATTATTATCCTTAACGTAATATCTTGCACCGATGTTAATATCTTCTAAGTTAGCAACACCTAATGTAAATCCAATATTGTCAAAACAATAGTGAGTTATACTTGGAGTCGAAATCAAACTTAAAAGAGAAGCATCTGCGTCAGATGTTACAGATAATGCACTTAATTGAGTTGTTCCCTTTTCTTGAGAAAAACCTGCGAAAGTACAAGCAATTATCGCAAACATTAAAATAAACTTTTTCATATTATTTCCTTTTCTTTTTTTGTTATTAGGCCTAAAAAGTACGTACTATACTATTAAAAGTTCTAACAATAAATAAGGATCTTTTTGGAAAAGGGAAGCCTAAATGGAATAAATCTTACCCATTCGTGGTTTTTGGTAATTTGGTATACTTAGTGTACCCCTGTTTTTGTTTTTCCCCCTTTCCCTTTCTTTTTGGGGGTTTCTGCAGCTATATCGGAATCTGAATCTTGCCCTATATCGTCGGCAGATTCGTCTGTTTGCTCTTCTTCATCAACTTTTTTTGATTTCTCCGATACCCTCCCTATGTCGTATACGTCGGTGTCGGCATGATCGGTAGAATAATATTCCAAGTCATTTTCATCTAAAATGTTGCCATTTAGTGTCTTCGAGACATTATATTCCATTAAAAACCTGATTCTATTTAATCCTCTATTGGCCAAAACTATTCTCTTTTACTTTAATCTTTGATGTGGAATCAGAAGGATATGTCATTACTATAGTCTTACGATCGGTATCGCGGAATACTTCCCTATTGGCTTCACCATCAATAATGGTGTTCCAAAATCGATTACACGAACAAAAAGATAAAACTATTAATACTATTATGAGATTTTTCATTTGAAGTACTTATCCAATGTGGTATCTATAACCCCAAGGACACTCCACTTACCGTCCTCAAACTTATGAGAATGTTTCTTTAGGAACTCTACCATAATACCCCTGAAATCCTTCTCAATCTCTTCATACTTATCAACAGAGGTGGACTCAGGTTCAAATCTACTTAACAAATCTTCAGCATAGTCATCAACGTACTCCTTGATGATGCCCCTTATGTGTTTTTTTGTTATCTTATATTTCATGCCATTACCTTTACAATAAATATACCAAAAAAACTAATTAAAGGAATGATTTTTGTTTAATCATTTCTATTAATATTTATAGATGTGAGAAAGATAAATTATATATTACTCCTAGTAACCACCATGTTCTTTAGCTGCGAACCTAACCATTTGGAAAGAATATACATAGACGAAGAGCTAAGATACTTCGTCGAAGAGTGGGCATACGAATGTGAAAAATATGGGATAGACTACAACAAAGGACTAGCACATCTCGATACCATAAAATATTCAGAATTTAAATACCTACATAAACTGGGAGAACACAGCATTGAAAAGAGAGAGATATTAATATCTACAGAAGTACAAAAAGAAAATCATTACTTCCAAAGACTCATAGTGTTCCATGAGCTTGGTCATGCACTTAGATTACCACACACCTGCGGCAAACTGTCAATAATGAATCCATTACTATCACATACACACATCGAACACTACAACTTATGGTGGAAAGAACTAATGAGCCATTACTTCATCGATACAGTACTTTGTAGAGAGAATGCAATAACTAGAGATTCTATTGATGTTTGGATAGAAAGGTATGGAGGGTATTGTAATTACTCAAACTCGATGATCGGTCCGCGATAGTTTACCCTCTTATCAGCACAATTGATACTGACACCATCATACAACACATCAGTGATGATGGTGTGGTAATCACTATATACCTCCAAAGTCTTTACCTTAAAATCTAACTTTGCAAAATCAAAACCATCACACTTGAACGAATATAAACATTCACCCTTACCGTAGTCGTGGAACGTAATACTATAATGATTTGGTTTTATCTTAATGGCATCTAAATCTTCCCTATCGAACTTAGAAACACTCCTATCAAAAACACCCTGTAATATTGTTTTCTTATTTAAAGACACCACCACCAATGCAGTAGCATCAATACCTCTCATATCATTGTAGGTGGGGTAGATGTCATAGACACTGTCAATGCCACACCCAGTACTTGATAACTCATCGACGTTGGCAAGGATGTCTCCTATGTATTTATTCTCACTATAAGAATACTCACTGATGATACCCATAACATACTCATCAATGTAACCCTGAAAAAATGTGTTGTAATATCCAAAAAACTTTATGTGGACATTATCTTTCATCCTCTTTTTCAATAATCTCTTCTATGTCATCATCTTTTTTGATCTTATTGTGGATGTCGTGATTGTATATTATCCTGTCTTTAAATCTTATGTCTCCACCAACAAACAAAACAACACTGTATAATCCATTGGCATATATATCCAAATTGATGTTGTTCCTTACACCACCGATTAGTGTCTCACGTTGTACCAATCGATTTGTCATATCATACAAATGAAAGATTACCTCTTCACCATCAAAATTACCATTTAATTCAATGAACAACCTACCTGTATTTATCGTTGGGTATATTTTGATATCTTCAATGATGACTTCCTGTGTATCTAACACTGGTACAACTTCCACCAAATCCATTCTATATTCTTGTATTGATTTCCTGGCATTGAAGACTTGTCCCTTGGTGAACATTACCATACAGGAATCCCCACAGTAGTCCATATAGTGTTTGACAACATCTCTCGTTACGTTCCCATCGCAAAGGCTATATACTGTATCACCACAACTGTAGTTTGGTCCATTCTGTGTTGGTATGTCGGCAACTAAGTTATCACAACAACCATAACAATTTCCCCAAGGATGTCTTAACGATAATGAATGACCAATCTCATGTGCTAATACCCTACCTTTATTGAATCTTGGATATGATGATGGGTTTTCTTTTACCACATCATAAAATATTACCACACCATCAGTATTATCATCTCCACCTGGAAATTGAGAGTACCCAATAATGCCGTTCTGTAACCTACATACCCACACATTATAATATCTTTTTGTATCCCAAGCATCGTGACCACCCAATGAATCAAACTTAGCACCATCGGTGTAGTAACTGAAAATATCTTTATTGGTTTCTGTTCTGGTAATTCCGTTTGTTGGGTTACCATCAGGGTCAACACTTGCCAACTCAAACTCAATGTTCATATTACCTGGTAATAGTTTAAGTGTGTCAGTTAGTATTGATGTGTCGGCATTTAAAAGGTTGAAGTCTCTATTTAAACAAGCTACCGCATATTCAATATCATCGTCGCTGATGTTTTGATTTTCAAGGGTTTCACTCACCTTATAAATAATATGAAACACTATATTTATTTTGTATTTGGAATCTAAGTCTACCTCATTATCTGGTATCGTACTTCTCTCATGAGAAAATGTCTTTGTTATGTTATACTCATCAGTCATACATCTATGCTGCCCAAATACCATAAAAGGTACAATCATTAATAATAAAATAATATTTCTCATAACTCTATTTTTTCTACTTTCACACCTGCTTTATTTAATAAATCAATACCTTCGGTGTCCTTGTATTTATTGCAATATACCACCCTTTCAACTCCAGCTTGGTATATAAGTTTACTACACTCCTTACATGGTGATAAGGTAACGTATAAGGTTGATCCCTCTGCCGACTGAGTACTTCTCGCCACTTTCATAAGTGCGTTAGCCTCAGCGTGCAAAACGTACCAGAGCGTCTTATTGTCGTCACCCTCACACTTATTATCGAAACCACTGGGAGTGCCATTATAACCATCAGAAATAATCATGCCGTCCTTAACCAACAAGGCACCTACCCTCTTCCTATGTGCATATGATAACTTTGCCCAATCAAGAGCCATATTCATATACGCAATATCATATCTCCTCTGTTTTTCCATTTTCTATTAATAAATATCTCTTATCAGATATAAGCATAAAAAAACCCTACATCAACATGCGTCCATGAGAATGTAGGGTATATTTCGGATTGTACTCTTTCTTTATTTAGCTTAGAGTTAATTGCTGCAGACAATCCTTCAATAAAATATAAGTCAATAACAGAATAAGGGATCTACTTTTATAGCCCGAAGAATGAAACGGGGGTATTGTTTTAACTGGGTCACCCACCAGTGGCTATATTTACCTGGGTTTCCACCAGACTGATCACTTACCCTCCACACGCAACTAGTTTGGCGGATAGGGAGTGGGTCGCTCAGAACCCCACTCTTCTTCTTGGTTTAGGTTAGATTTGCTGAACCTATTCTTCGAATTGACTATTTCAATATGTTAAGAACACTATATTGTAACCAAATCATAACGATCTGATCCAATAGTTTCCATCATTATAGACAAAGGGCTTATATTCTCCCCCGCCAATACTGATTTTAATATACTTGGAGAGAAACCAGATATTAATGCAGTTCCTTTCTCATCAAATGATACTGGACTTTGAGTACCGTGACTATGGAGATTCCAAAATATAATATTTGGTAACTCATAACCACTTTCCCCATACATATGTTTTGCCATTGCGTATGCACTGTAGTCACTATCTTGGATAGCTTCATCAAAATTCATGTCGCTCAAAATCAGTATGTCCGTCGGCATCTCACCAGGGGATACCTGATGTTTTAATGCCTGTTTCAATACCACTTGAAAAACTTTTTCTAAATTCGTATTGAAACCCCAATGGGCACAGTTAAGAGACGCCAATCTCTCCGCCAATGTACCTTTAAGGTATTGTAAAGTTGGGTCTTCAGAGAAAGTAATGAAAGCATCCTTAAAAGGCCCTTCATTTCTTTCGCTGATATATAAACCCAATGAGATTGCGACATCCATACACGTCAAGTTTGGGTTACCCCCAACTGAACAATCCATGCTTCCACTTGTGTCCACAACAGGTAAGACCCGCTTCTCATTGCCTTCCATATAGTTAGGAAGACTGTCCCACTGTGCCTCTGCAACCTTCACATCTCCACTACAGAGAATAGATTTGGTTACATCGTAGGGGTATAATGCTCCAGCGTTAACCTTTGCAGTACCCTCAGCAAGACGGTTTTTAAAATCATCAAACCTAAGTTCATCATTCTTATAGAATGCTTTGAGATAACGAGACATTGCCAGTGACGGCACTTTCTCATAATCGATGTCCTCAAATTTCTTAGCACACATAGACTGTTCGACGGTCTGTGACATACCAACTATCGTTTTACGATACACCTTTGGTGACACCCCTAGATATTTCCTTACTTTATTTGCAATAGGACCCTTACGTGGTAACCATTTGGCTAGCAAACCATCACCTTCAGTTAATCCGTGCCCGATCAAGTTCAACACATCATCCTCTAAAGGAGTTCCTAATAATACAAATAAATCATCCCATCTACCGTAGAGAGAGAATAAATGCATATTCTTCTTCAATACGTCTTGATTGACAAGACTAAGGTATATAACCACATCTTTGAATAGCTGTCTTTCACCAGCTCCACCTCTTACGTCACGACACCAAAACATTACTTTCAGTGCAGTTAAAGGGTCTTCAGCGAAGGCTTTAGCAAAAACAGGAACGGGATCCTTACCTCTCATTGCTCCAATGTGGAAAAATAAATCCACGTTGGCATCCTTTGAAGTCGAATTCGTAACCATACCGTTTAAAGTAGTGGTGTCTTCTGTTTGTAAAGCGTTCAATAATGTAGTCATAGTTTTATAATTTTAAAAATGTAATACAAATATACTAATAATATTTTGAAATGTCAAATTAATTGAGCTCTTTTTTATATTTTAATTCCATATAAGATTCCTGCATAAATTCAGCGTCTTTCTTTGCAGTATCAGTATAAGGTATTTGTCCTACTATATTTAAAAATACTGAATATAGGTTGGACTCTTCATCTATGAGTGTCATTAAGTCTTTTCTACCATAAGATGAAATGTATTTTTTGATCCTCTTCTGCAAACGATCTTCCAGATTTCTTCTCTTTTTCATATACAAATATACAAAAAAGATTTTAAAAAAACAAATTTAAAAGGATAAATTAATGTCTAACTTCGGTAACTGTACCGTTTAAGGGTAAATCATAACCCAATGGTTGCCAGTTTTCTATTTGATTGGACATTGCTGGTTTACCTTCTGGCGAGACTGCAATGGTAATGTGTGGTATTTTATTATTACTGGGGTATCCTTCCACTTTAACCGCCATAGCATCGTCACCAATGCCAATATCAGTGGCATATAAAGTTACTTCTTGATCCAAATATTCTTTTTGTTCCTCAGGTAATCCTTTGCCGAAAACTATGGTCATATGGTGAGCATAATCTCTCCACCCGTCAGGTATTAAATCGGCAAAGACCTCTAAGAGTTTATTATGGGACTCTTTACTTAGTACAACGGCAGAATATAAAACTCTATCTTTAACATCTTCACTTATTAAAGTGCAGAGTTGTTCTGTTGTTACTCTTATTTTTCTCATAATCTA
>Ga0098058_1000333_pt1 | contig 16046 bp, 22 predicted proteins | sample 19_taG_FD_75061 | JGI IMG/M metagenome (GOLD analysis project Ga0098058, IMG submission 75061) | Marine viral communities from the Subarctic Pacific Ocean - 19_ETSP_OMZ_AT15317 metaG | ecosystem: Environmental > Aquatic > Marine > Oceanic | place: Pacific Ocean | collected 2015-01-19 | reverse complement strand
TTGTCGTTAATAAAATTACGACCATACCGTTGTGTCAAATCTTCACGGAATCGAATGGCATCCAATGACTCAAAATAGAATTCTTCCGTGGCATCGACATCCTCCCAGTTGTACTCCCGCAGGATCGGTACCTGTTCAGCAGTCAGTTCGGTGTTCGGTGGGAAGGGTAGGTCTTCAATGTGTGGTCGTCGCATATTGAATTCAAGCAACTTCAGGCTGGTACCCCGCGCCTTATTATCAAAGTGATTGATTTTGAATAGATCAACCTGCGGCACATACTGGTCACGATCCCAAATGATATGACCGAAGCGATCATTGGATGTGATAATTGAGTTGGCCTTTTCCCACAGGGTGTAGGCGGTAGGGTTGGGGAGTTGAAGCAGGTGGTGGAGGATCGGATAATCGAAATTGATGTTGTTAAACCCAACCATCCGTGCACTGGTGTTCCTGAGCATCAGCATAAATTCACCCAAGGATTTACTATCATCAACCCAATCACTGATCTCAAACATCCAGCGGTTGTCAGTACCTGCTTCCTTGATTGCCAGTGTAAAGACGTTGAGGTAGGTTTCTTCGTCGTAGATATAATCGATCATGATGGTCATTAGGGGAGTAGTTACTACCTCCCCCGTATTTGGCCCTCCTACGCTTGCATCATTCCGGCAGTAATCAATTTTTCATCAGTCCAACCGTTGGCGATGTATTGCTCATAAGTGTAAGTACCGGCAGCAGGTAGCATCGCATGGGCGGCAGCAGGTGGTGCAGGTGGTGCGGCAGGTGCGGCAGGAGCAGTACCAGCAGGAGCACCTGCAGGAGCACCAGCAGGAGCACCAGCAGGAGCCTGACCACGGAACGCATTGATAGCATCCTCTTGTGACATACCAGCGCCTACAGGTAGTGCAGGCGCGGTGGGGTCAACAATCTGGACACCCTGCAATCCCAACGACACACCATTGGTGTTGTTGTAGGTCCAATCCCACACATCCACCAACACGTTAATGATGCAACCAGGGTAAAGCATTGGCCCATAAACCATTGGCTGTATGGGTTCAAGGTTTGCATCGACAATTGTGGGAATTCCCTGACTGGTACCTGCTGTCAGTGTGTAATGATTGGTGTAGGTCGGCCCGAACTTTACCGGTGAAGCTACCTTATCCAGCGGGAACTTGTCACCAACAGGTGCCACGCCACCACACTTACCGGACATGATTTTGGCCTGAACGATCTGCCGAACCTCGGCCATTTCAGGTGCGTTCTGCGCGATCAGGAAACCGACATTGTAATTCAATGTACCTGTTTCCCTACTATTGGGTTTGCGAAGACCATCCCAATGCAATACCACGTTGTTGATCTGGATTAACTTTTCAGTAATGAGTGTCATATTAGAGTTTCCTAAAGGTTCTTACGGCGAGTGTTTTGTCTGACGGTACCAGCTTCATGCTGGTTGTCGGACGTTCGATGTAACTATCAAGGACGGATTTATCGATGGGTTCTACACCATCGGCCCGTCGTTGTTTATTTACTGCGACCAGTTTCTGATCGAACTGTGCAGGTGTGATTAATTTGGGGTCGGTTAGTAACGGAATTCCAATCAGGTCACCAACAGGTGCCACTTCCTCAACCGGTCTATTGAAGCGGCGATTACCCTGTCCCATTTCAATACTGTACCCACTGATATTTGCTCCCTCCCTATTGAGCCGACTGATGGCATCAGCTTTGAGGCCAGCGTATCGAAGTTCAATAGCTTTCATACCACGTTCCAACAAGGCCAGTTCAAATGACAGCCCTTCATCAGTTAGTTCGTTCGGTATAGCAGACATTGCATAGTCAACAGATGCTGACGCTGATTGTCGTGCGGCTGGACAGGCATGTCGGGCCGAACAATAACGACAGTGTGGTCCTGACTGTACACCAGGCTCAGAGGTGGTAGCTAAAATAGCCTGAGATTCCAGCAGATTAAAATCCGCTCGTAATTCAGATGCATTACAATGGTGTTCCTTAACGGGTCCATCAGCATTGTAACTGCGTGGCTGGACGATCTTCATGGTCACATTGACTTCGGTGTCAACTAGATTGAGTAGGTCGAGGATACCGGCAATGTAATTTTTATTCTGCCAACTGTCAGCCGCAATATCCAGATGCCCAAACTTGTAATCCCACAGTACCAATAAATTCAGTGTGGGCAGGTATATCCAACAGTCAGGTGTGCCACCATTGAGTTGATGAATGCGAGGAATTTCCATCCGTTCCTCAATGTGCATCAACTGCAATGCGCCATGCTCCTGGCAAACCGACAGCACGTCATCGATCATGACATCAGCACACTCAATCATTTCTTCGGTGATGATGATGCTGTTGGGTGCTTCAGCACCAAGCAGGCTACTGGACTGTATCAGTGATTCATTCGGCATATAGGAGGCCAGCACCTCACTAACCACCCAGTGGGATGCCTCGCCTTCCATTGTGCCCTGTGTGTCGGCTTCAGGGTAGACACTAGCCATCAACGGATTGCCAGCACAATGCACCCATTCACCGGCACCAGATGCCGCTAGGAAAGAGTGAACGCCACTCATGGATGCACCAGACTTAGCTTGTTGGCGAAGTCATCATACAGTTCCGTGCGAGGTGACAGCAGCGGAAACATTTCAATACCCATGTCTTTCAGTATTGAATCCTGCAATGCCTTTGTTGCGGGGTGGGTCTTGTCGGCAATTGCCTGGGTCAATGCTTGCACCAGTGTGGTCCAGGTCCATTCATCTGGGGGTGGTGGGGGTGCGTCATCAGCCGGTGGTGCAGCGGGACCAGCATCAGGTATGGCAACAGCCGCTTTGAGTTCAGTGAACACTGTCTCATATACACCTGTTGCAAGGGATCGACGTTTCTGCCATTTACCACTACTGGCGGTTATTTTCTTATTGGCTGAGTGAATGCGTTCATCCCACGGTATTCCATCTGCATCCAACTCAACAGACGGGGAGTTTGAATCCTTCATGAAGTCTTTTACGTCGTCGGGGATTTCATCGGCGGCTGGTGGGTCTGGTTGTTCATCGGCGGCAGTCGGGTCTGGTTGTTCATCGGCAACCTCAGCAGTCGCTTCAAGTTCAGCAGCGACTATTGTATCAATAACCTCAGCAACCTCAGCAACCCTTATCGTCGGTTCAGGCATCTCTTCCCCGATCTCAACATTTAGTTGGGCTATTACATCAGCCAACGACTCTTCCTGTGTATCAAAATCAATTCTAATTCGTGCCATTTGTTTAATCTCCGGTTGACGGACACACAGAATACTACTATATTGACAATCCCGTCAACTACTAAGTGAACAATGATTCTTAGACCCTACCAGCACGACCTGGTAACTGATATCCATGCCGCATGGAATGGTGGAGCGCGGAACGTCATGGCGACCCTACCGACTGGTGGTGGCAAGACTGTCGTCTTCAGTCACATCATCCACCACAGTAATATGCCCACTTGTGCCATCGCTCACCGTAAAGAGTTGGTCAGTCAAATTGCACTGGCCCTGGCAGTCAATGGTGTACCCCACCGGATCGTCGGCCCGAAGTCACTGGTCAAGTTTGTGGTCAATACACAGGTTAGAGTATTAGGTACCAATTTTTATAATCCAAATGCACCCTGTGCTGTTGCCGGTGTCGATACACTGATCCGACGTACCAGTGAATTGGGTCCGTGGATGCAACAGGTCAGGCAGTGGGTGATTGATGAAGGGCACCACGTTCTCAGAGGTAATAAGTGGGGTACAGCAACCGATCTGTTTCCCAATGCCAGGGGGTTGATGGTCACAGCGACACCTTGTCGAGCCGATGGTATGGGTCTTGGCCGACATGCTGATGGGGTGGCTGATGCAATGGTCGAAGGGCCGAACATGCGACATCTGATTGAGGATGGCTGGCTGACTGACTACCGCATATTTGCACCACCCTCTGACATCGATCTCGACAATGTACCGTCAGCATCAGATGGCGATTTTAATAAGGTCAAATTGAAAAAGGCTGTGCGCTCATCACAGATTGTTGGTGATGTAGTTGAGCACTATCTGCGGATTGCAGCGGGTAAGAGAGGCATTACCTTTGCGACTGATGTTGAAACAGCCGGTGATATTGCTGAACAATTTAGACAGGCTGGTGTTCCTGCCGAAGTGGTCACTGCCAAGACACCTGACCATATCCGCTATGAAATATTTAACCGACTGGAGCGCCGTGAAATCCTACAGATAGTCAACGTCGATTTGCTTGGCGAGGGTGTGGACTGCCCGTGTATTGAGGCAGTCAGTATGGCCCGACCAACCCAGTCCTATGGGCTTTTCTGTCAGCAGTTTGGTCGTATGTTACGAATCATTGACTCGATACCGGACAAGGTGGCTATACTGATTGATCATGTGGGCAATGTGGTTCGACATGGATTACCCGACAAGGCAATGATCTGGTCACTGGATGCACGAGCCAAGCGGCCCAACCCAGTCAACCCTGACGATGACATTCCACTGCGCTATTGCCCTGAATGCACACAGCCCTATGAGCGCATCCTGGTGCGGTGCCCGTACTGTCATCATAAACCAGTACCGGCCTCACGATCCAAACCAGAATTTGTGGATGGTGACCTGTATGAACTGGACCCCGAAGCGTTGGCTGAAATGCGTGGTGCGGTGAGGAAGGTTGATAACCCTGATGACACCATTCGTGCGATGCAAAAGGCTCACATGCCCGAAGCAGCAATCAGTGGCTTCAGAAAAAATTCCCGACGACGATCTGAAATGCAGGAAGCACTACGTGAATCAATGGGTTGGTGGACACACATTCAAAAGCAACAAGGCCGATCAGACAGTGAGGGTTACCGGTTGTTCTATCATACCTTTGGCATCGACGTACTCAGTGCCCAGGCATTGGGCCGACCGGAAGCAATTGAATTGGCTAACAAAGTTAATGACTACATAGGAGCGCGATGATGGTTAGCATGTACAAGAAAATATATGCGGTAGTTTATAGTTGTACGACCAGTGACCAAATAAGAGTGGCGATTAAATTTGTTAACCGGGCGCGGGTTTGTGATCGAATCAGTCATGCACAACTGCTGGCGTGGTTGAGCATAATACGTCATCGGTTGAATGACATGCACCAGGACACCTGTTTTCAATGTGACTGTAAGGTTGATTGGCTTGCACCTGATGGTCGATGTCGTAAATGCACAGGTTTTACACCAGAAGAGGTGGCAGGTGAATCTCCTATCTTGGGCGATTAAATGGCAGATACCACTGGCAGCAGTCAATGACCTGAAGATGCAAATGGGTCTTGACGGTACTCCAGAGGTTGCTGATGGACGACAGGTTGAGAGTGAGACAGGTGTCGCTCGATTGGTTAGGCTTGAAGCAGCACGGTCAGGTGTGTATCTGTGGCGTAATAACGTCGGTGCATTCTATGATGACGACAATCGGTTCATTCGCTACGGACTAGCTAATGACTCTGCTGCCATGAACAAACGAATCAAGTCACATGATCTGATCGGTCTTCGGCCTGGTGGTCAATTCATCAGTCGGGAAACCAAAGCACCTGACTGGCGTTACACCGGTACGGCACGAGAGAAGGGTCAATTAAAATTTTTAGAACTGGTACTCGCCCTTGGTGGTGATGCCGCATTCGCAACAGGAGAGGGTACGATATGAAAATCATAGTAGACCAGGCCAAGAGATTACTACAGACATGACACATTCTATGAGCAATTACGCTGCCGAATGGATGCAGGAACTAAAAAACTCACTAAAAACCGGCGCACTTAAAGATGTTCCCATATCAGAAGGCACCCAACCGCTGGAAATATCTGGATCAATTCAGCAATTGTAGGTTCGTCAAAAGACGGTGTATTAAGCAAAGAATACAAGGTACATTGACCAAATCGCCATAAACCATTAGGATAGTGCGACCCACAGGATGAAAAAGATGAAAAAGACTGACCGACGCAAGCAGATCATGGCCCACGCTATAACATTATCCCGCAAGATCGGGTACATGAATGTCCGTCGTGATGCCCTGGCGAAACACGCTGGTGTTGCCAATGGTTTGGTATCTGTGCACTGGAATACGATGGGCCAGTTAAAACACGCTATCATCCGTGAAGCCATCAGACTTGAAGATTTGACAATCATTGGTCAGGGGCTGGTAATGAAGGATAAACATGCAGTGAAAATACCGGAAGAACTGAGGGACCGCGCAATCGCAAATATATCAGGGTAGATAATCATGGACCAATTACCAGACGGATTACTGCCCCTTGCACAATACCACCAGTTCATCATTTGGCAGTCAATCCCCGACACACCGAAACCACGCAAAGTACCAATCAACGTAGCAACCATGCAGCCGCACGATCCACATGATCCGGCGATATGGATGCCAGCACAAACAGCCATCGACACAGCTAAGGTGTTAGGTGATGGTTATGCGGTCGGCTTCACATTCACCAAGGCCGATCCATTCTGGTTCCTCGACATCGATGGCACTACCGAATCACCACTGGTAGATATGTTTGCTGGAGGCGCTATCGAGATCAGTCAGTCAGGTAATGGTATGCATATCTTCGGGACCGGTGACTGTCCACCACACAGCACCAGGGACAATGCCAACAACCTGGAGTTTTACACTGAGAAGCGGTTTGTGGCCTTGACCGGTGACATGGTGGGTGATGGGAGTGCTGACTTCGATGCCACTCTGCTATTGCCCTGGTTGGTTGAGAATCATTTCAGCTATACACCTGGTGCTGAGATATCCAACTGGACTACCGCACCTGATCCAAACTGGTTAGGCCCACCCGATGATGACATCCTGATTGCCAAGTTCTGTGCCAGTGTATCTGTGGCACAGGCATTCGGTGGTAAGTGGACCAACGAGCAGTTGTTCAAAGGTCCACTTGAGGCTGGCTATGACCCTAGCAGTGCTGATATGTCACTCGCGTCACGGTTGGCCTTCTGGACTGGTAAGGATTGTGAGCGGATCGAGCGATTGATGCGCCGGTCACAGTTGATGAGAGATAAATGGGATCGTCGGGAGCGACAACCTGGGTACCTGAAAACTACGATTCTCAAATCCGTCGCTCTGTGTCAGGATGTTTACCGGTCTGGTCCACCGGTATCCTCAACCCCTCCTGTGCAGGGCGACGGAGCTTCTGCTCCCCCACCTGACGGTAAGACTGGTTACCAACTCATGACACCGGAACAACAGCTTGAATATTTCAAAGGCTGTGTCTATGTCGGCAACACTCACTCAGTGTGGGTGCCAGGATACGATCACCTGAAGCCGGATCAATTCAAGACTAAGTTTGGTGGCTATGATTTTGCGATGGATTCAATGAACCAGAAAAATACAGACAACGCATGGAAAGCGTTCACTGAATCTCAGGCTATTAAATTTCCCAAAGTGCACAGTGCTTGTTTCAGGCCCAAAGAGAAGACCGGTAAAATTATTATCGAAGAGGGTAGAGAGTCGGTCAACGTCTATGAACCTATTAAAACGCCTCAGAAGAAAGGTGATCCATCGCCCTTCTTGAATTGGTTGGCGTTGGTACTGCCGGATGAACAGGATCGAAGAATATTGCTTTGCTATATGGCAAGCCTGATCCAGAACCCAGGTGTCAAATTTCAATGGGCACCATTGATCCAGGGCATGGAAGGGAATGGTAAGTCGATGATCACACAGATCATGGGTTCCTGTGTTGGTTGGCGATACACCCATCTGCCCAAGGCCAGTGACCTTGCTGGTAACGGCCTGAAGTTTAACGGCTGGATGCTTTATAAATTGCTGATCATCATTGAGGAAATTTATACGGCTGAACGACATCAGACCACTGAGGCAATGAAGCCAATGATCACCGACAGTCGTCTTGAGGTACAGCAGAAGGGCCGTGATCAGATTGTCGTAGACACCTTCTTTAACACCCTCCTGATGACCAACCACAAAGACGCGATCAGAACCACGTTTGACCATCGACGCTACTGTATATTTTACATGGCCCAACAGTCATTTCAGGATTTGCGGCGGGATGGCATGGTTGGTGACTTCTTTCCCTATTTGTATAACTGGTTGCGAAAGGAGGGTTTTATGATCATGAATCACTACCTGCGTAACTACAAGGTGGCTGATGAACTGAATCCTGCCACATTGTGTCAACGCGCACCACTGACCACCAGCACCACTGAGGCCGTTACCATGAGCCTGGGTGGTATCGAGCAGGAGATTGTTGATGCCATTGATGAGGGGCGCACGGGTTTCGCTGGTGGGTGGGTATCATCCATCATGCTCAACAAGTTGCTGGATTCATTACGTGCCACCGGCAAAATACCACAGAATAAGCGACGTGAAATGATGCAGTCGTTAGGTTATGACTGGCATCCACATCTGAGGGACGGGCGGGTCAATAATCCACTGCCCCAGGAAGACGGTAAGCCAAAACTTTTCGCGCAGATCAACCATATCAATAACAGTATTACCAGCGCCAGTGATGTGGTGAGAGCATACTGCAAAGCACAGGGTTATGCGCCACAATTCTCAAAGGAAAATACGGCATGACAAGAACAACCTGCGCTAACTGTGACATGTTACAACGCCTGAGTGAGAAGCAGATGGAGAAGATCAAGGAACTGGAGGCTAAGGTGCAGGTTATTGACAAAATGGTAGCCGCACTAGGTATTACCTACGATGAACTTAACGGTGCTATTCCAGGGCCACAGGGGATCGAACAGTGAGTAATCAGCACTGGAAGGTGTCAATGTTGGAGTCAACATTGAACACGTTGAGTGGGTTGATCCTGGCCTTGATCCTATGGTATGTGATCCGTTACTCAGGGCAATACGAGATACACACGACCGCTGTCGAGGGATTGGAGATAACGCTACTGTTCACAATCGTGTCTATCATTCGATCATTTGCATGGCGCAGAATATTTAACAGACTACATGAGTTTTTAGAGAGGTGGGTGAAATGACCATTCTAAGAGAGGCTGAAGAACTGATCCGTGGTGAGAGGGCAGTGGTGTACGGTGATGCCAAAATAAACCATGACCGCATCGCAGCCCTCTGGAATGCCTACATAACGGGTAAGTACGGCGTATCAAGCCTAGAAGCGATAGATGCTGCTATAATGATGATGTTAGTCAAGATAGCCCGACTTGAACACACGCCCAACCACCGTGATAGCTATGTTGACATAGCCGGTTATGCTGAACTTGGAGACTGGATAACGAATGATTGAATCACTAAGACTCCTGCATCAATTATCTGTTGGGCGTTGGTGTGTGTGTTCGGTGTGATATGTCTTTTCTTTTTTTGTTGTACGGCAAGTTGTTTGATGATGTATGAGGAACTTGAATGATCAACATCCCAAAAAATTTTGAACTTGCAGGACGTAAGTGGACTACCCACTTCATGACCAGTGACGACGCAATCAAACACTACACCAATAGGGGTGGCAATATAGACATGCTGGCTGGTGATTTGGAACCAGGTAGTGGGCTATGTAGCCCTAGATTTGCCAGTATTTATATTGTTAAGGAGTCGGGAATATCCGCTGAGTATTACTACTTGATATTCAGGCATGAATATAACCATGCCGTGATGGAAACGCTAGGTATTGAAGAACATGATCATGTCCTAGTCGATGCAATGGCACAACTGGAATTGCAGTTCATTAAAACTCGTCGAGGGAGTATTGAACTTGATTGATGAAAACTTAAAGAAATACGCAACACCAACTCAATGGTTGCATTACACGACTTGGTGCGAGGAAAGGTCCATCCGCAAAACCGGTGCGCGACTGGGTGTTCATTACTCCACTATTCAAAAAAGCATGGCGGCACTTAAAGGGAGGGCAGCACTCAAAGGTTACGCACCGGATGAAGATATAGACTACCCCATCGATGCCGCTCACCGACTCAAAGGTGTGTCGTCGTTAGTCAGGAATAAAGATAAAGAAGATGGATCAGCCGGTACTGTCATGCAGTGGTTCAAAACTGACATCGACAAAGAGCAGCAAATACAGGCAGTCATGGATGCCATTAATGCTGCCTGTGATGGTATCACTCCGGTCAAACCTGTCACTGCACCCAAGGTTGTGAAGAAAGATTTATTAACCCAGTACACGATAACGGATTTCCACCTGGGGATGTATTGTTGGGCTGATGAGACTGGTGAAGACTGGGATATAAAAATTGCTGAACAGGTTTTAATGAATGCCATAGGGGAAATGATGCAAGGCTCCCCCAACAGTAAAATAGGAGTGTATGTCCAAATGGGTGATCTTCTACACTGGGATGGATTGGAAGCCATTACACCCAGAGGACATAATGTTGTCGATGCTGACACCCGCTATGACCTGCTTTGTGGACTAGCCATTGATCTTAACGTGTCTGTTACACATGAATTATTAAAGAAACATGAAAAGGTCATCGTGTTTATCTGCGAGGGCAACCATGATGAGGCCGGATCAGTCTGGTTACGCAAGGCAACCAAAAAACTGTTTGAGAATGAACCAAGGGTTGTCGTAGATGACACCAGTTTCCCGTTCTATGCTTACCTGCATGGTCAAACCTTTCTTGGTTATCACCACGGTCATAAGGTGACTAATAAATCGCTACCAGCACTATTTGCAAGTGAACCAAGATACAGGCCAATGTGGGGTAAGGCCACTCACACCTATATTCACAGTGGGCACTACCATCGCGCAGAGCAGGATAAGGCAGAGGGTGGGGGTGCTATTGTTGAGCGTCACAACACCCTGGCGGCAAGGGATGCATTTGCAACAAGAGGTGGTTGGGTGTCTGAGCGGAGAACATCAGCCATTACATACCACAAAACTAAAGGGGAGCGTAGTCGGGTGATTGTTACCCCTGAAAAAGAATGATGAGGATCATGCTCTTATTCCTGTTACTGGTCAGTTGTCAGACATTTAAGTGCGAGGACTCAAAGACACCGGCATCCTGTGAGATAGCAAAAAGTAAAGCGAGAGCAGAGAGGGAAATGAGACAGGCTGAGAACAAAACAATGGTATGTACAGGGAGTAGCAGAAGGCACATGGAGTGCAGACCAAGGAAGATAATAATAGTGGACCAGCCTGGAGGGTTGAGAAGATGAGTGACATAAAGGACTTGGTGAAACAATTCGAGAAAATAATGCAGTGCAACTGTGATCGTGAGAATTGGATTTACGAACCCGACACAGGTCACACACATACCTGCCGTATCCACAAGGCAACGAAATTGGCTAAGGAAAGAGAATCAGCATGAGTGATGATATGGTAGAAGAAATTGCAGGGCTGCATGAAACGATCAAAGCACTGGAGACAGAGAACAAGCAATACGCTGAGGCCAACAAAACACTGGCTGAGTTGGTGAAGGGTAAGAAGTGGTCGATACGATACGAGTGGTTCTTTCGCAAAGAATGGCGGTGGATACCTCACTGGAGAGCCTTTGAATGGTCAGGCTACAAGATATTGTTTCATCGAAAATACTTCGGCCCGTTTGAGATACGTCGTTATAAAGTTGACGAATTAGTCAATTCGGAGTAGGATTTTTAATAACAAGCGAGAGTACAACACTCGTTTTGTAGTCCCAACCGTAGATCAGCATGAACCTGGATGCGGTTGGGCATTACCAAGGGGACCAAACATGTTAACCATTATCCCACCTCAACGACAAAGCGATTCTTGGGCGGCATCCAGCGGCTTCCAGGCACCACGGGGTGATCATAAACACAAAGGTATCGACCTGGCATGTTGGCCTGGTAGTCTGATCCTGTCCACGGTGTCTGGTGAAGTGACCAAACTGGGGTATCCTTACGGTGACGATCTGTCGTTTCGATATGTAGAGGTTACTGACTACAGTAATAAGCGACACCGATTCTTCTATGTGGAACCACTGGTTGAGTATGATGATATTGTTATCTTCAATGAGGTGATCGGTGAGTCTCAGGATTTGCGACCACGCTATCCAGACATCATTCCACACCTGCATTACGAAATTTTGAACATGGACAATGGTCCTATTGACCCAACGGAATACATTGACTAGGAGAACACTATGGGCATTTTAGGTAAGCTATTGGGCAGTGATGCGATTATCAGCACTGGCTTGAAATTAATTGATGACCTGGTTGAGACTGACGCAGAGGAACGAGCATCTAAAACAAAGGCTAAGATTGATTTGATGACAGCGTATGCGCCGTTCAAAATTGCTCAGAGATACCTTGCGTTGATGTTTGGTGGCTCGTTCTTAGCGTGTTTTTGGTTGTGTATTGGCATGGCTCTCACCGGACAACAAGTGAACGTCGATGTGATTCTTGAAATTATGAAAGTATTCATGATGCCCTGGATTATGACCAGTATCATCATCTTTTACTTTGGTGGTGGGTTAACGGAATCGGTGGGGATCGCGGTATCTAATGGAAAGGGCAAATGAACCCCAGTGAATTCAGATATATCCGTGTACATGACCTGATGATTACCCAGGCCGATCTAGCAACAGACCTGGGTGTCTCAAAAGATACCATCAGCAACATCGAGCGCAGTCACAACTCTGTGCCTAAAGTCTACGAGTTGGCAATCCTGCACATCATCTGGTTGAAGAAAGTCAAACCAATAATTCTGGAGTTAGTGTAATGAAAGCAATACTCGAAGCAACTATCCAATGGACCCTACTCATTGCCATACGTTTACCACTCACGCTCTTGGGTTTTATCGTGGTACCTATAGCACTGCAATCTAAACTCGGCTCGGCAGAAGAATCACGGATCACTGGGTTTGACCCAAACTTCACTCAGCACAACACCAATAGGCGTTGGTGGCACGTAGGCTTACCCCGTTGGGCCTGGATTTGGTCAAATGACAGGGATGGGGCCAAAGGGGATAAGCGAGGGTGGTGGGATGCCAATGGTATTGTCAAAGGGGGATCAGACAAATTCCTCAATCAGTATTGGTGGCTGGCATTCCGCAACCCAGTGAACAACATGCGATTTACCAGGTTCTTCTCTGTGAACATGCAAGAGGCTACTGTACACAAAGTCGCTGGTCAGGCATTGGTGCATGAGAAAAAGGGTATCTATGGATGGCAAATCCTCATTGCAGAGGGGCCGCACGTCCACTACTACAGTTTCTATATGGTGCAACCCTGGATCACGATCAGGATAGGCCATAAGATCGAGCTATGGCACAACGACACCGACTGGAGTCAAGACCCACAAAAAGCCTGGAAGGGATTCACCTTCAGGATTAAACCATGAGCGACCTTACAATTACAGCCAATGTACGGATGGTTGATCCTGCCCTAGAGCTTGTTTGGGATGGAAAGTTAGAACTTGAGTATAAACAGAACACTTATATATCTAGCAGTTCTGTTATCCCAGAGGATGGTAGTGGGGATAAGATGACCAGGCACAATAACAAAAAAAATGTTATTGTGCAAAAAAAATGCTGGATGAGCGCAGGTTGAAAGAGCAAAAGAACGGCCCCAAGCACTGCACGATCTGTCATCCTGAAAAGGGGACGACATTGGTTGGATTCTCGTGATAAGATAAAGTTCGCTGCTTGGTACACTAACCCACCAGGTTGAACCTAAATCAGAGAGTTGTACGCAAGCACATGAAAGAAGACCCACCTCACAGTGGGTCTTTTTCGTTAAGCCAGATTATCAGCAATCTCTTGAATCTGTTCCCTCACTGACTCTTCATAGTCCAACCGATCCTGCCACTTATCCTCATCGCGGTACAAGTTAATCTGTTCCTCGATCAAATTATTAATGACAGATGGCTCAAGCGCGTCAAGTTCCCAACACTCAGTCGTATCAAACTCTTGACAATATGACTGGTACCGTGAGTCGGATTTCTTAGCGTAGTTGGGTGGCGGGTTGTATTCCTCCACCTGGTCCATATTGAGTGCAATTCGTTTCACCTCCACTGGCTGACCTGCAAACATCCTCAAGCGTGTCAGGTTGTCTTCAGTCATATCAATACCAGATGGGTCATGGTCACCCAGGTGGATCACGACCGGTGTCTGGTCACTGCGTCGATGTCGTGCGAGGCGACGACCGGCCTTGTACTGCTCCGACTGGCTGTTGTAACCACGACAGGCAAAGTAGGGAACGCCCCACTCATCACAGACCTGTTCGATGACACCAATCAACGCCTCTTTCTCAATCCACACTTCGAGCCGGTGGTCTTGATTCTCCCACTTGTCACATTGGAATTGATTAGCACATGCGCCGATGATCTCACTGGCATCAGCCCAGGTTGATGGACTTTCCAGGTTACGGGTCCGATCCTCGATTGCACTCCAGTCAATCAAACCCGCCAGTCTCGCGTCACTGATGACCGATCCCAGGCGTTTATAGGATTGCATGGTGTTCGGTATCAGGTCACGGGCAACGAACTGGTAGTAAAGCTGACGCAGTGTCAGACTGTACCCCTGTAGCTTATATTCTTCGATGATGTTATTGGCCTGGTCGATTAACTCCAGTCCACCCGCTCGAAAACTCTTATCAATGAACTGGTGCTTCATTCCTGCTGCCCCTGTCTGACTGAGTTGAGCATCTTAGCTGCGTCGTAGATCGTCTGCTTGTCGTCGGGGTGGACCCGAACCAGGCAGGGGGTTCTGCGGAAGCTGAAGGCGTTGTGGGCGCGTTTACGTGGACTGATGCTACCAGTCACCTTACCCGTCTTACTGTCGGTGAGCGTCAGTGAAACGCCTTTAAGGTCGGCATACGCCTGGAGGACTTCACGGGTCTGGTCACCCTTACCCAGTACGTTACCGTTTTGGTCTATTATTTTAGTTGCCATTGTCGGATATCTCCTTTGATTTAGCGGTGAAAGTCGCAGATATTGCGCCTGATGATCGTCTGCCTTCGTAGCTGGTCAATTCCAGGTCCAGGCCGGTGATTTTATCGGCTTTCCATAGCGCACCATCGGCCCGATCTGATCCATACCCACACTGATCTCTGCGTTTGGTGGCGTAAATCACCTGACCATCCTGCCACAGCGTGTAGTGGGACGTAGGATTACCATTTGAATCGCGGTCGAAGTCGTAAATTTCCGCTCTGACCGTTTGGCCTACACGGGTCCAGCCCAGTTCAGCCATGACCCGCAAGGTTGACTCTTCGTAAGCACTACAGTCGATGCTGTACACCTTATGCTGCTTATCGATGACCTTCAAAAGACTGCTGGATCGTGGGATGATCCACAACCCTCCGTCGTTCATACTGGTGAGCAGGTTTGCTAACCAGTGTTTGGCCTGGGCCATGCCTAACTCTTCATCTATGTTCATATCTTTGGTCCTTGTTGGTTAATGGGTGAGAGGGTACTAACCGCCTCCTTTCAATAAATTCGTGTCTGGTTCGTTGCTGCTACTTGCCTCACGGCCCTCATTTAAGAGATTTTTCGTTGCCTTACGACCACAGCTTCCGCGTTTAACGTCGATCAGAAGTTTGGTGTTCGGGTTTATGGCTATGTCGAACTGCCGACCTATCACGCTTAGGCGTGACACTATTCACCTTGCTTCAACACACGCCCTAGCGCGTCCAGTCTCCCTCTATCGTGAGTACCGTCATTGGTACCCTCTCACGCCCTTAGCCCCGACTTTACGGGGCATGTGGACGATCTCGGACGATTAGCAGTTGCAAGCGTCCCGATAGCTCAGTGGCTGCATCATGCTGCCGATGTTCTGGTCGCCGGTTGCAGGATATGTGTCATCAAACCCTTCGGCTCCTTCGTACCGCGCCATAGCGGTCACCAGAATAGCGTCGGGGTGTGCGTCAAAGATGGCCTGCATAACGTCCCTGTGACCGTGCCAGCACAGGGCGACGGATCGCCTACCCGACGCACTCACCTTGGCCCCATCGTCCTTAGAACTAGCCACACGCAGTGTGAAGTGGATAAACCCACCAATCTGGCAGGGGTATCGTTTGAAGATGATGTTTCCGTCGTACTGCTCACGGGATACCTGGTTGACGATCTCGGTCAATTGTTGCGCTGTTACATTCTTGATTTTCATGCTACTTGG
>Ga0098058_1000329_pt1 | contig 16082 bp, 16 predicted proteins | sample 19_taG_FD_75061 | JGI IMG/M metagenome (GOLD analysis project Ga0098058, IMG submission 75061) | Marine viral communities from the Subarctic Pacific Ocean - 19_ETSP_OMZ_AT15317 metaG | ecosystem: Environmental > Aquatic > Marine > Oceanic | place: Pacific Ocean | collected 2015-01-19 | reverse complement strand
GACACTGATCGTGGTGCCATTGGGCAGACTGACGTTATCAATTTGCAAGTCTAACTGGGTGCCCTCACCTGATGCAGCTTCCATGATCTCTGCGCCCGTACTATTGAGCCTAGTACGCACCCCATCGTGAACGGTTTCCAAAGAGATTTCACGATTGCCGAATAAAAATAACATTTTAGCAATACCGAACCCACCAGACGCTCTGTCACTGGATTTCTGTGTACCTGCCACCGTAAGAAATGCGTTCTCAACAGTATCGGGTGTCATGCCAATACCATTATCTTTTACTGTAATGACATCATCGCGTCTAAAGATTTCAATTGCGCCCCGTACCCCCATAGTCGGTATGTCTTTGACTCCATCGAATGCGTTTTGGAATAATTCCTTAACGGTCACCAGTCCAATATCTTCCAGCCTTCCATACAGTTGAGGACCAAGCAATGACGACAACCTACCAATATCAGCTTTAATACCAACCTTGCGCTGACCATCCTGGGCTAACGATTGTTCCGGTGGGAAATACCCGTCGCGTTCTGCGGTTAGTTGATCTATATACTGTTGGGCCGCAGCAACATCACCACCCAATGCGCGGATTGCTTCCACGTCGTTAGGTGACAATGCTTTGCCGAATTTTCTAACACAATCGTCAATGTTGCCCATTAATTTGTTCCACTATTGCTCTTATCGTTGCATTCCTCTCACCCACTCGTGCTCTAAATCACAACTGTCTACAACCGCACGAGCCGGTATCTTATTGGCAGCAGCAATGACTGCCTGAGCGACTTCCTGGTTCTGCGTGATCTCGACACCCTGGGTTTGCATTTCAGGCAGATCAACAGTCACATTGACAACGACAGGTTCAGGCACTGGTGCTGGTTTAACCAACTTCACACCAAACCCTTTGCGTCGTGCTTCGGCTATGCTGGTCATGCTGCAATACACTCCTTCAATTTCTCAATGACAGCGATTTTTTTGTCCAAGTGGCGCTTCTTAATGGTGACCTCATATACACTACCGTCCTCATCTGTGATCTCTTCGGTGACTTCTTCCTGGGATAATATGGGTGATTCATTGAATGTCACCTCTGCTTTCATAGTTGTCCCGTCTTCTGGAATAATTAACACCGTCCCTACTGGGTTCCCATGTTGATTTCTACCTCGTGTTTCTAGCAACTTTATTTTCCTAATTCCCCCCTCATTTTCCTTATCGGAAATAAACTCATCAAGACCAGAGGCTTCCAGGTCAATATCCTCCGTTAATATTTCCGGTGCGTCATTCAACATATATTTCTGAGGTGTTACCAGGTCGGGGGTTTCCTGAGACAAGGTTTGACTATCCGGTGGTGCTGGAATCTTTGACGGGCCAACAACTGTAAAGCCCATCTTTTCGTAAACCTCAGTCGGACTGATACCCAGTTCTTCGGCCTTGACCGTAACGAATGCCGGTATCAACATGGCTGACCATTTGGCGGTCTGCTCACCCTGTCTGCCGGTGTGCACGATCTGATCCTTCACATTCTCGTAGATGGCATCGGTTTCAGTCTTCAGATCGGTCAGTTTATCGGCCTTGTCCATCAGTGCCTTGATCGACGTATCGGTGCCTTCCAACAACTCAGCACTGGACAGGGTATCACCACCCAACCGGATGTGTGGTCGCAGTTGATTCATCAATTCTTCATTTGGGGCGATTTCACTGCCGAACACATCTACGGGTATTTCGACATCCATATCAGGGTCAATTTCCTGATCGAGTAAGTATTGCGGTAATTCCACCCCCTGCTCGATCAGATTGTTGATCTCAGCGCCAGGGACATGAATGGCCTTATCATTGCCTGCCGCACTCAAAAACGCCTTAAATCGATCCTGGGCGCGTTCACGGGTCTTGCTCGATTGGGCCAAACTAATGAATTCCTCCAACTGAAGCTGTTCATTCATCGACCTGGCTGTACGGGTGGCGTTCTTTTCCATGCGACTTGCGACTGCCTGGACGGTTGCGGTCGTTCCACGGATACCACCACCCATTGGCGCACCGGCTACCAGTCCAGCAAACGCCCGATCCAGGGCATCAGCATGATCGACTTTAACCTTGGTGCCTACTGTCTCACCGTAATACTCAATACCCTCCTGAACGAACTCAGTCACACCCTCTTTGACAAACGCCTCACCAGCCGCAATACCGACATCCTTGGCGGTTTCAGCCAAGCCCATATCAAATACACCCTTGGCACCCACACGTTCAAGCAGGGACACCACAGTGGCTGTCACGATGGATCGCTTGAGATCATCACTATCCACATCGCGCTGATCATTCTGTGCCCTGGTTTCAGCAATCTCTTCTGTGCGTGATGCGATATAGGCCGGTAGCGTGGCGATTGTTGCTGCCATATCCGGTAACGATTTGACCCCCTGCTCGATAATGTAGCCTGCCAGGTTGGTCGGGGTGACATCGCCTTTCAGATTCTCCCAGGTAAATCGCGGGGTGTATTGTGTTCGACCAGCGGCACCCTCCGATATAAATTCGCCAACACTAGACAGAACACTGGGTGAATCAGAGGGTAAGTCCCAGTGCCAGGATATCCCATCCTCTCCAATGGTAATGCCAGGGTCTACTCGATCAGTAGCCCGATGACCCTCAGCCATTGTGCCGCCAAACTCGATTAAGTTACCTATCAACTCACTGCTACGGGCAATACCACCACGGCCGGTATTCGACCAAAAACCATGCTCTGGTTGCAGGTTCTGTTCTAGCGCCTGAAGGTTGTCCACATCATCAATCGATACGGCCGCATTCTTTTCGTCTTCCAGATATTTGGCAGTCGTTGGGCTGTTCTTCTTGATCTCAGCCGCGTCAAGTTTTCCATAATGATGCCGTGCGTCAACTTCAGGGATGTTCCTCTCAACCGTGTCCATCGGCAACTGTTGACTATCTGACAGTTGCACAATCTTTGCTGACTGGTCGGGGTTTTTACGCGCAGCCCTGTATAACGACTGTCGTAAACGATTGTCTTCGGGAATATCTAATAGGAACTTCTCTTGATCACTTAGAGGCACGTTGGTATGCCTCTAGGAAGTCTACCGGTCTGGTAGCGGGGTCAATTCCCGCTATATTAATGATGCGATTGTATTTTTCAGGATCATTTCTCTTGGCTTCAACCACTGCGGCATCAACTTGATCTGCTGACATTTCAAATAACCGATCAGTGCTATCCCATACTGACCCATACTCAGTCACCACATTCATTAGCAACTGATCAATTTTAAACTCAATCATCTTGTCGGTAGGTGCCTTGCCACTCCCTTTATGTATTCTCTGATTCCAGATTTTCATTTCATCTGACAGTTTTGAATTCGCAGCAGTATAATTATCACCTTTATAACCTGAGTTGATGAGGCCATCTTTAATCAGTTTCAGTTCAGTGAACAACGACTCATACTCATCTGGTATCACACCGTCAACAGATCGCTGTGACCAGGTATCGTAATCAGAATCTGATAACAATGGTGCTGCTGCGGGGATTACCCCAGGTGTTCCATCTAGGTTGTCAGGTATATCAATACCAAGCACACTCTTTGCTGTTTTAGCATCAAACCCTTTTACAAAAAACCGTCGCAACTCAGGCCATTGTCTTCCTTCCATTAACTGCCATAAAATATCAATTGACTGGCGGTCAGACCGAATAGGTGTACGACCATTAGATTGCCCTTCGGCAACGAACAGGTTGTTCTGTTCACTGGGCGACATTGCTTCTAAATCTTCCGGTGGGATTTCATCAACATCTATGTCACCCTGACGCACAGGGAGGAAGTATTTGCCGTGCAATTCCGATGACTTCTCAGTATCGGCCTGCTCCATATCAGATAATCGATTATCATATCGACGCTTAACTTCGTCCTGTAATCTCACTTCCTTAATTTTGTCAGATTCAGCAATCATTTGTTCGCGGGTGTATTTTCGATCCTGATATTCTTGAGCAATGTTGTCAGCCTTGGTCGCTATGGATGCTGTCTCGGCTTGACGTTTCAATTTAGCACGGACATCACTGGGCAGGTTATCAGCCAGGTCCGAATTTAATGCCTCAAGTCGTTGTTCCGGTGCAATAGATTCAATCCAGGCAACAGCAGAGTCCTCACGGAATTTTTGCAATAATTCGACACCTTCCTGCTCACCAAGGTAATTGGCATCCTGACCTGTTGCAATCAGGGTGTTGGCCTGCTGCATTGCCCGAATCCCCTGACCCTGAATAACCATTTCACGCAATCCTTCTAACTGCTCAACGATACCGGCCCGTTTAAAATCTGTCTCAACAGCGAACGCTTTATCCTTGATTGTCTCCCTACCCTGTGCAATCCGTAACTCTTGTTCTTCCAGAAACCTGGTCTTCAATCGTGGACTGGATATTTTTGCAGCACGTTCACCCAAGAGTGCACGAGCCTTCTTATCATAGTCCTCAACCATAGTCCCGTACTCTTCAGACTCATCGTAGCTGTTGACCAATTCAAATTCGTCAAGCATGAATCCGGTTTTAGCAGATGCTGTTTCATGCATATCACGACGTTCTTTAAATTCACCAGCCGCACGAATTACCACTTGAGCGGCATCACCCACTGCGGATTCAATAGCACCAGCATTGCCGATGGTAGCGAACGGTTGACTACCGTCAGGAATACGTCGAGGTATGTCTGTAGGATCAGGTATGGTTGCCATTAGAACGCACCTGCTGCATCAGCCGATCCACTAAGAGCGGTACTCAGTGCTTTCCAACGACTGGCAACCTTCGCATTATGCCCCTCAACCCGTTTAGCTGCGGCCTGAAATCTTCGACCCTGTGCTTTACTTGTTGCATCATACATTGCTGCTAATCCGTTATACGCAACTTCAGCATTCAACTCACCAATGGTATTAGTTGCACCAGGGTCAGTTGTTACACCCCCACTGCCAGCCATCTGTGCGCGGGTGTTAGATTCCAGTATGCGGCCTTGGCGCAATATCTCCTGCTGCTCCCTGGTGCCTTTAGCGAATTCACGCTTGCCCTCACGTTCAAGTTGACGTGCTTGAAACCGCGCCATACGATCTTTTGCCTTACCTTCCTGAATTGCCGATCCAGCACTAACGGCTGTGGCGGCAATAATTAAATAGGGGATTGCTTGCGCCATATCCACACTCCTTCACAAATTGTCTCCGTAAACCCGACATGCTCTAAAAATGTATTAGCTGTCGATTCTTCTTCATCAGGTGTTGCATAAATTGGAACACTCTGTTCGTTCAGTAATTCTCTGAGTTTCCGCATTCCCTCAACGATTGCCCGTGGAAACTTCCGTATTTCATCATCCAATTTGCTAAAACACTGGGGAGGCTTGCAGTACATTATCCCTGCCACACCCACTACCCGACCCTCGTGTTCAGCCGCAATTCCACGTACCGAATATGGGAACCCAAACCCATATTGCTCAACCAGGTCATCAACTTTGATTGGTCTGATTTTCATCACTTGCACTCACCTGTGTACTATAATAATCCAGTTGTTTTAGCGCCAGCATTTCATTCTCACTTGGATCATTGCTTTCATCAATACCATACGCCATCGCTAATATTGTCACTGGGTTTGTTGCCTGAAGTGCAATCCGTGGATCGGTGGTCATTACACCATCAAACGAAAAAGGTTTCTGATCATAAGTTGCTAAAGTTGATGTCAATACCACTGCCTTACCATCTTCAATATCAGGAAAGTCTTTTAGGTTCGATGAATCTGGGCCTACCTGTAATGAGTTGGGCCAATAGTCTTTCAAAATAAACCCAGTATTGACGACTCGCTTATCGTACATCAATGTTGAAACCTTACCATTGCCTAATTTACTTGAAGTGTAGTCTGCTGTATATCGCATCCCAACCACGATATTAGTATATGCAGATGACCCAACCGTGATCTGATTACTTGATACGGTGTAGGTGCCCTCATACGCACCATCGGCCCATACGTGGACTGTTTCACCTTCGATATGATTCAAACCCGTGAGAACATCAGTACCAGGCGATGTGTATGTTTTAAACGAATCAGTATGCTTGGATATTGACCCCCCTACGGCTTCACTAAACAATGCCAGTTTTTCCAAGTAGTGCCCACCATTACGGAGCACTGTAAAATATACACGGTCCTCACCAGTTGATGGTAATACGCAGACATCTGTGATCGTATCAGACCCCGCAGTTTCTATTCGACTCCAGGCGGTTATTTCTTCTGCCTTATCGAGCAGCAACACCCGTGCAGTACCGTCATCCAATACGACATAAATGCGAATCTCTGGTTGCATCGTAACAGCCAGTCGCTTAACTCCGGCGGTTAGAATACTTGGGTTCAATGTGGTCATGTCCAATGGGTCATGAATATCCTGGTTGAAGTCGTATTCTAGCTCATACAACTTCTGTAATGACCGCTGAACAAAATATCCGCGACTGTTTATCTGAACTGGTGCAATACCGGCTGCACCCTGGCTGGACCCAGTTTTGATATTGGCATTACTGGGGGTCAACACATCGCCAAAACTGTTAGACCGAATTGATAATTCATCAGACGCAATGCCCATGATCAAGCGGCTTACTGGTAGTAACCATTCCACATTATCAACTGGGCCAAATCCAATGGTCTTGGATATCGCAGCAGAGTCTCCTTCAATACCATCATCATATAAGGAAAACGCATCCGATACAGACCCCCATGCCTTGGTGCGACCACCCCACCACAATCTGCCCTCATACAAAGCAACGGCTGTCGGGTATTGACTGGTTCCATCTGAATCTGTAAACCATTCACCCTCATACCAATTACGAGTGGCATCTGTTCGACCAAAATCAACAACCGTATTAATCGTTACTACTGTCGTTGATGTATATGCGGTAACAAGACCAATTCCTTCAATTGATCCACCCTCATATTCCAGTGACGCAACAACTGTATCAGTGCCGTAATCACCCGTCTTAATATGTAGCCTGTAATAGAGAACAGAGTTATCAAATCCGTCATCATAATTCTTACTTTGGGCAGTAGTATATGCCTCAACATCAGTCCAGTTACTATCATCGGTTGATCGCTGCAGAGTGATTGTCGAATCAGAAATCCCAGTAACGGTGATTAGAAATATTCGTGATGCCTCAACACCAGTCACACGGATGGACCCTGTGCCAGTATCTTGGGCAGTCAATGACGCTGTGACCTCTTGTCCTTGTGATATTAATTTGAAAATTGACCCTACATCATTTGAATTGAAAAATGCTTTACTAGCGGTCAGCGTTGTTGTTCCTGACAAAGCACCTGGGGTCATTGTCACATCGGTATTGTTAATGAATCCAAACGGGCCATCTGTTGGTTTGAAATCGACAATTGACCATGACCCCGTACTACGTCGTTCAATCTTGAATTGCTGACCACCCATGTATGCAACAAAAATCACATCAGCAGATTGTGCGTAACGAATTGTTGGTAGATTAGCTTCAGCAATAGATGTTGGTAACGTAAATGTGCCTGTTGTCTCAAGAGCCACACTGTCAACCAGTGCGCGTTGCTTAGTGGAATTGCTAAAAGTAATATCTATATCGGCAGATGGCGTGAAGACCAGTGAATGTGTACCTGGCTCAAGTATGCCTGAAAAATAATCCTTCTCATGAGCCGCACCACCTGTACCAATCTCAACTAAAACGGGGGCATCTTTAATCACGATCCGTAATCGATGCTCTGCTGCGGTATCCCATGCTGTCGTTGTCTGCCATCTAACGGCTGATGCGCTGCCGGTACCAGTCAGTGCCAGGTACCCGCCTGTCAACCAAGCACTTGTCGCACCTGCCTCATCTGCATCAGTCCAGCTAGTGACATCACTATCGAACGTCCCATTAGCAATTGTGGTATTACGGGTTGTCGCTGTGAGCAGCGTATCAGATACCCAAACACGCAGCAGATTATCAGTAAATTCTAGCAGGGCAGTATCAGTAGTTGATGCGACGAAAGGGATCGTGTAAGAGTCTGTCGCATCAGCAACTGCCCCAATGTATTCCATCCCAGGCCGAAACATCACTGGCCCCAGTCTCACTGGCATGAAGTTGGTCATCAATGCGGCAGCATTATTTGTTTTTACGATATCGTCACGGGCAAGCGCGAGTGCGTCTATTTCACCCCGATTGAACTTGTTGGTGTATTGTCGAATTTGTACACTCATGGTCTTCCATCATAAGAACCGGCACGACGGTGCCCTGATCGTCGTGATCGTGCCCAACCACCTTCCTTAATCAATTGAGGTGGACCACTCATTGCATCTGTTGACATAGCTTCGCTTTGATATCGATCCAACCTCTCTCTCGCGTTTTCCATGTCACCTTTGAGACTTGACCCAATATCAAATGCTAAATGTGCAGCAATCAGATTAGAGAAATACTGAGGCCAAAGATCGGGATCGGTTAAAAATGATGTCTTAATGTACTTGACGTAAATTGTGTCGAGTCCACAGTACCAATAATCCCCTTCATCCTCGTAGTCTTTCAATGGTGAACGAAAAAACGAATCTGAAAAAATCCCATCAAGTCGGTGCATATCAGTAGGTTTGGCAAACACCCTGTTGTGCCCCCAGTCAGGTTCCAATGACGGGTCATATGTTAGTTCAGAACTTGACACTCCGAATGTCCAACCGACATCCTCCAAGACCGTATTTACCAGCCCCATACCAATAACCACATCTGCTTTGGCCCGACGTATTGAATCGTCATCGTTAGACACGATCTCATCCAGGCCCAAAATAAAGAATGCTTTGTTATAAACCTTGCGCCAGGTATTACTAAGCGTGGCGGTTGACCTGGTAGCGCGTTTGTCCGGTTCTTTGTAACCCTCTCTCGCCGTAATAGTTTTCAATCGGACTTCATACTCAGTATGAATATCTGCCCTCATATCCTTGTCTTCAACAAACCGATTCCTCAGTTGATCAGCAAGATATGCGGATAACACTTGCCTAAAAGCAGGGGTCCAATCACTTGTGGTCAGATCGCTCGACACATAACGCAAATAAATAGTTGAATAATTACAAGCCAGGGTGCGGCCTTCGATGATGTATCGGTTGATTGGTTCATCCAGCAGAGGGTCGGCATGAAGTTCACAGATTGCCAAATAATCTGCTGGAAGAGTAAATACATTATCCAAGTCATGCTCATCACTAGCGGCTGATGATGTCAGTTTAACGCTTTCAAGTGCGAACTTGGGCTTGGCTAATTCATATAAATAGTTGATCGCACCACTATCAATAACCGAATCCAATGCTACTCGTATTTCCGAATCATCATTGGTGCTAATGATGTGTGGCTTGCCCAACAAATTGAGCGCACCGTTATACACATTTTGATAGTCGGCGGTTAGCGTTACCGTCGAGGATGGTGGTCGTGGGGTTGATTCCTTAGCGCCTTCAAGACTGACAGACACCTGAACACGGGTGAGAAACAATTCCTCCAGTGCTATGAGTTTTTGTGGAGCGATTCGCGGGGCAATACTCTTGGCAAGATATGCTGCAACCACATTGGCGAACGTGGGAGTCCAATTAGCTAGTGCAATGCCATCGGTGACATACCGTACCCAAATATTGGTGCCCACATCGCAGTACAGTGTTCGATCTTCAATAATGTATCGATTGATTTTTTCATCTAACTCACCACTGTCATACGCTTCGACAAAAGCAATATAATCAGAAGGGAAGTCATATGTTTGAGCCAACAGGTGGTTGGTTGCCGATGCACCAGGTGAGAGTCTACCCACCAGTAACGAGAACTTAGGTTTAACCAGTTCAAGGCAATAATCTGCTGCCGCAGCATCGTCATATGCGCGGTCTAGGTCATATCGAACAGGAACGTCTTCGCTGTCACTGGATAATGCACGATCACCAACTAGCAGCAGTGCGTCGTTATACAGACTGAGTTTGGTAACCGCCATGATTTAGTAGTCCAGGTTTGTTAAATAATCCTCTGCATCTTTGTCACCATCAAGAGCCAGCATATACTTATCCAACCACACGACAGCCTCTTGTTTGGTTGGAATCAATTCTTTAATAAACTCGCCATCGGCCTTGCGTTGCACACACCACTTCTGTTGACCACGCATCACCAGGTCAAATTCATTTGCCACGGCCTTCATCAGAGTAGGTCTTACGTCATCCAACTCAACGAGTGAAATCATTTTAAGACGTACATTGGTGCCATCTGTGAATGTCACCAGTAACTGCGCTCTCCATGCAAAATTATTGGGGATCACTCTAATCTCTGCACCTAACTTTATTTTGGGTATAACAAACGACCAGAAATTCTTATCCAGCAAATCCTCCGGTGTGATGTCATCCTTCACCCTACAGCTAAATTGCTGATAGGCATGAATGCCAAACTCAAGGTCTTGCGGCCTGAGAGGGTCAATTTTAATTTCTGATGCTATTTGTGGATCACCCATTTTCGGTTCCTTATATAAATAGATGTGCCCCGAAGGGCACATCTTTGGTTAATCCGCTCACCTTCTTACGTGGTAAACGGTGTTGCGGGAGTTGCCGTACAAGATACGACACCTTTGATGGACCACAAATTGGCTGCGATACACTCAATGGTGTAATGACTCCCGATCAAACCACCGGTTGTGGTTTTGTTGGAAGAAATACCCAGGTGAGTAGAACCATTCGCCATGTGTGTTTCATCAGTTGCTGCGCCCTCAATTGCACCCTGGACTGCACCGACAAGGAAATCACCAGCCGTGTCAGTATTACACAATACTGCATAGGCGTTCGATGTCAGATCAACGGTGGTCATGAACTCATACTTCATACCTATCACACCGACAGGTAGAGTAAATGATTGACCCGCTGCCGAATCAAACAAGAACAGATCACCTGACTCAGACGGTAAAATATCGTATGCAGCCGGACTTGATGCATGAACCTTACGACCACTCTTGCCGGTCGATAGATTAACTACACCAGACTTGACCTTGATACCAGTACCAACAGCAGTGGCAACGACCAGTCCTGGCGTAATCACCAGAGTGCCGCCATTAGAGATATCAGCATCACCTGTGGTGATTCGATATTCGGTATCGGGATCGTTGTCAAAGGTGACAATATCATTGACCAAGAAAGTACCTGTTCCCGCACTTTGCAGTACGATAGAGGTTTCAGTGATTGGCTCAATTGCACTACACAATGCGCCACTAGCTGTACCACTGGTACGATGGGCAACGGCTGTCAGTGTATTGGTTACTGAATCTGTCTCATCAACATGAAAAACAACATCACCTGCCTTCAGACCAATATCTGCGGCATTTGAAATGTAATTCACATCGGAAACGTCATCCAGGCTATCGCCATCTTTGTATACCCACAGATCACCGCCATTAGCGCCAACGCTTTGGGCAACACATCGAGGGGGGTTACTTGTTGCGTATGTCATTAGATGTTACCTCCCTTATGACAATGCAGAATCGTTGTGCGGCATTTCTACCACTCCAGCGTTTTGCAAAAGTTTAGACCCCATATACGTCGAACACCTGGCCCACGACTTGTCATTCTTTTGATCGTAGCCAACAAACGTCTGAAGCCGTTCGGAATCCATCGCGTGACCAATGGCGTTTTGTGAATACATCAAACATGATGCATTCGCGGTACCAGCACCCGTGATATCAGCATCAACAATCCAGTTGACACCAAACCAGTTAAAAGCCTGTGACTGAGACACACCCTCAAAAGGCTTGAGATTGATGTAGTCGGCAGATGTGAACTGGTTCAACCCCATCAAGTAACCATGAAACGCAGGGGTGATCAAAGCAAAAACCGGTGCATCACCAAGAGCAAATGCATTACCAAGTTTTGTCTTTGCCTTCGTTACCAGGGTTAATGTGGCAACTGCTGCTGCCCCCCAGGTAACTGTTGCCGCAGATAATGCGGTTCGGATATCGGCATCAATCTTACGATTAATAACTGCCATTGACGTTTCCTGCATGATCCGACGACCATCACCTTGCGATGCAAAGAGATTGAAGTTCGTTCGTTCGGGAACATCATGCCACTCTTGTAAAGTAGCGGCGGGTTGATTTAAATTGTCAGGTCGTGTCGGAATGTCACCATTCACACCACGAGTGACTGCTGTTGCACCACCAGAGTCTGCAACCAAAAAGGTTGCGGTGTTGCCGTTTATCTCAGCTTCAGTGATAGTCGTTCTACGCACTAGCGACTGACGCTTCTCAAAACCGGCAATAAATTCCTGGCGATACATTGTTTGATATGCTGTGTCAGCCATGATCAGTATCCTCCAATTAGTTCGATTAAGATTAAAAGTACCATCTTGGTCGAGTTAGCCATCCGTCGCTTTATATGAGTTGGCCCAACGAATTGGGGGTCACTTTTGCAGACATCAAGGGTCTACACAATTGGTGTATTTTCGATATTACGCTACATTTCTCAAATTGTCACGTGCGGTGATCAATTGCATATATCGTTCCTGAGAGCCTGTGTCCTTATGCCAAGCAACAGAATCCTCTGCCATTTGCTTCTCAAACGCTTCAATCTCAGTCTCAATGGCCTGCATTGGGTTGGCGTTGTTCGGCACTACCGTTGCACTGGGGTTGAGTTTCCGCGCCCAGTCAGCCATTGCGATTAGCATTTCTGGCGAATTAAATACCTTGCGCCCGTCAGCCATCGTTGCATGTTCAAACTCTTCACGCACGGATTCCGGTAGTGATCCAAGAATAGTATTCTTGAGCAAATTCATATTGACTTCGGTGTCACCCTTCCAGGCCGCTTTAATCTGAGCAAGCGCCTCACTCCTATATTTCTCCTGCTGGATTTCCATCCGATGAAATTGCTGTTGCTGCGCGTCGATCAGGCCATTTGCCAATTTGGACACATGCTCTGATGGTAGATTGAGTGCGTGAGCAATCGGATACACGCTATCCAGTATCTCTTTGTCCTCATCACCAAGCACCAGCCCTTCATCCAACGTGATTTCGTATTCTTCAGGCGTGGCAGGGATATTGTGCTCATTTCGGTAGGTTGCCCACTCTTCATCGGTAGAGTGTTCATCAGGCGTTTTCGCTGCCGCAATTTCCCCTGTGCGAATCTTGTCCTGGGCCTCAAAGTAATTATCAACCAAGGCCGGTAGACCAACAACCCGCTTCAAATGATTGAGTCGAGCGTCATCCACCTTGTCGTCTTTAGTAGCAAGCATTTCACGCCAATCATCCGGTTGACGTTCAAGCCAAGGGGTTGTGTTGTCCTGGTTCTCAAAATAACTATTGACCAGTGCCGGTAAGTTATCAACCGTTTGAAGATGATCAAGTCGAGCGTCATCAACATTACCGTCATTGGTGGAAAGCTGTTCACGCCAATCATCCGGTTGACTGTCAATCCAGGTAGGTTCTGCGTTTTGTTCACTCATGCGTATCTCCGTCGTCTTGAAGTTGCCCAACATTTATGTTGAGGATTTTAAGCACCTGCATCCCTGTGAATGCACGTCCATTTAAAAAGGTTGTTTGATCGGGTTCACCAGGCACGTACAACAAATCATTTGGTCTGGAGAATTTATTACAGATGACACCCAATGCCAAGCGTTGTTGAAAAGGATCAGCGTTGCCATCCCACACTGCTTGGAGGGCTAATACTTCATCCTTGCTCAGTTTCGGTACCTTAAAACAGACTGGTTCAGCCATTACTCTTTTTGGACCTCTACTAGAATAGCATCGAGAACACCTTTGTTGCTAACGGTATTGTCATTCAATGCATCGACAGTAGTTTTAATATGGGCTATATCATTCTTAATAACCTTCTGCTCCGATTCAATATAACTGAGCCTGGTTTCAAGAGTTGGATGTGCTCCCACTTCCACCCTTACATGCTCACCTACTTCATGTTCAGCAACACCCTGTGAGGTTGTGACTATGTAAGAACTGATGATAACAGCAATGATGACCACCCATCCAGATAATCCACTTAAATTACGATTAAACCAGTTACTGATTTCTTCATCTAATGCCATGTTACTGCCCCTGTGATCCAGATTCCATTGCTTGCATCGCAAGTGCCTGTGCCTCTGCTAACTGTTTAGCTTCTTCCGCTTCTTCAGGGGATGTTAACCAGGTTGTTGGTGCCCCAATGCCGGTAACCGCATCACGAATTGCCGTGGACAGGTCAATGTCATGACCAACGGATGGATCAAGTTCAATTGCCTCAGCCAGCATTTGTCTGGTTTGTGTATAGCGATTGGCAATTTCTTCGTTCTCACTGGCACTCAGTGGTGATTCAAATTTGAACTCAACATTAGCTCCGCGCAATGACGGTGGAATGTCGTACCTGGACCCTAACATATTATTTCCCATTGCCACTTCAAATGCCAGTTCACAGGTCTGACCATTGTCTTCTGCTTCAATAGGTGCGAACAGGGGTAGGTTCTCGCGTCGAAACTGTTTCATACGCTCACTGACTTCGTAGGCTGTCATTTCATGCCCGACTTCCGGCAGTGTTAATTTATTTAAGTAGAAAGCACTTTGCAGTGTTTCATTGATACGCTCTCGTTCGATCTGACCAATTGGGTAACCACCCCGATCCTGGGCGATAGTGCGTAGTGACGCACCAAGTCGCTCATCATATGCATCGTCCACCCAGGTGATTCCATCAGGACCAAGATCAACGTCCGATCTAACAACCTTTTGCGTAGCAACAATGGGTGGTCGAGAATAGCGTTCTGCGGCCTCCATCAAAGTGTGGGTCATGGCCTGTAATGTCCGTGCGTCTGACAGGCCGACCGTTGTTGCGGGGGAATATGCATACGCACTACCGGCAATAGTTTGGAACCTGGGAACCACATACACCTTGTGCATCATGCCCTGTTCTTCAATGACGACCTTGTTCTGTTTGTCAATCCAAATTGACACGTAAGGAAATTGAGACTGAATCTCATCGTCACCCAACATTTCAGAAGGGATAACCATGTGTAATATATTTTGCTCAACGAAGGGTTCTTTGTGCGCGTTTTGTTTGATGTTGGCATGAATTCTATCTTCACCGAAATAACTAATCAGATCACGTCGAGACATCTTGGCCTGTCGTACCACACCGCATACTTGACTGTTCTCATCTTCAAACCAGGCGCAGTCGCGCAAATGCCAGCAGCGGAATAACAACCCATTATGCAATCGATTAACCTCAACTGATTTCACACACTGCCCAAATGTCACGAAGTCGTGGTCGCCTTCTTTCGCTGCCCTCACAAATCCAGCAGTCCGGTGGTACATAATTTTGCGTAGTGTCTTGTTGCTTTTCTGCAACCATTCAACACCTGCATAATCAGGTTCTCTGTCAGCCACCCCCATTTTAAACCAATCACCCTCACGCAACATGGCAGATAACGAATTACCTAGATCGCGCCGGATAAGCAAAGGATAAGAATCCATCAGGTTGTCAGCAAACTCTTGGCCCACATTGCGAGTAATAGTGAAATCTGCTCGTTCAGGGTAGAAGTGATCGCCCAATATTTGCCACAGGCGTTTCATCGGTGCCTGCAAAACAAACTGACGGTCGGCTAGTTTGCATAACTGGTCAACGGAAAGCTTCATCCTAGAATATTATCTCCCGACAACACGGTGCCAGATTGACCTGTATTGCCATAACGACGCTGAGGATTGCGTCTTTTATTAAGTCGCCCCACTTCCTCATCAGGCGCTGAAGCAACCTGTTTAGGTGTTGGCGGCTTTTCACGGTCGAATATTTTACTCACCGGTAAATCCCTGCCGTTAGGTTTTGGATATTTCTCACGGCGGCAGGGCTTGGTTTACCTCTTGATGATGATCCACCACCACCCCCCGCAGTCGCTGTGCGCCGACCCATACCACCAAGTTTACCACCTGCCGATAGCACGGTACCGACTCGACCCCTACCCCCGTAACGACGCTGGTAGTCGCGTTCCTGCGCGACTTGATCCAGTTCCTCATCAGGGATTGGTGCAACGGGTTCAGGTTCAGGTGCTGGTGGTTTCTTACTCTTGAATAATTTACTCATCTTCGTTTACCTGCATAGCGTTTGGTTCGATTATAG
>Ga0098058_1000328_pt1 | contig 16160 bp, 14 predicted proteins | sample 19_taG_FD_75061 | JGI IMG/M metagenome (GOLD analysis project Ga0098058, IMG submission 75061) | Marine viral communities from the Subarctic Pacific Ocean - 19_ETSP_OMZ_AT15317 metaG | ecosystem: Environmental > Aquatic > Marine > Oceanic | place: Pacific Ocean | collected 2015-01-19 | reverse complement strand
TAAATGGGACAGATAGATTTTGATGGTTCAAATAGTACGGTTAAAGCCGATATTATCAGGGGGCAAACTGGTACTACGGTTAAACTGGGTGGAGTTCTTGATACAGATGGGAACTACATCCAGACAGAGAAGGGTGGAGATTTAACTTCAGCTTCTCCACTCGTAATTGACACAGACGGAGATTATTTTGATGTGACAGGTACAACAAATTTTGCAGCCATGACCGTAGCTGCTGACAGGCAATTCACTTTGCAGTTTGATGGAGCGTTAACAATGACTCATCATGCTACTAATCTGGATTTACCAGGTGAAGCTAATATTACAACAGCAGCAGGTGATGTTGCAACCTTTCAGTCTACAGGTTCTAATACTGTACAATGTATTAACTATACAAAGGCTGATGGAACAGGCGTAGTCGCTGCTAGTGGTGGTGGATGGGTAGAATTGCAATCAATAACAGCAAGTGCTACTGCAACAGTAGATTTAGAAACAGACATTGGCTCAACTTATAATGAATATATGGTAAAGGTTTCTAGTGCTATCCCTGCTAATGATGATGTGCTTCTTTTGGTACGGTTAAAAGTTGGTGGATCGTATGTTACTGCTAATTACAGGCAGCATATAGCGGTAGGTGCTTCATCATCAACTAACTATGCTGGTAATGTTACCCAAACAGCAGCAATGTATGGTGCGTATACTCTTGGAATAGCATCAGGGGAATCAGCAGATCTGACCTTATACTTTGCAAATCCAGACGGAACAAGTGAGTTTAAAAAGATGTACCAGTATGGAGTGTGTGAAGATATAAATGATTATACTAAAATGTTGTTTGGGGTTGGATCATATACAGGTGGCACAGGTGCACTCACTGGTATACGATTTTATATGTCCACTGGAAATATTGCAAGCGGTATATTTACACTTTACGGATTAACTAAAGCATAAGGAGAACAAATTATGGCAAATCAATATCCCTTCACATGGGAAGATGTAGGAGAGAAAGGTGGTGGTGATGGTGTTCCGTTTACACAAGCGGAGAAGGAAGCTATCGCTGTAGAATGGAATAGTAACCATGAAAAGAAAGAAGCCAACGCATGGGTTTTGCATAGGATAGAAGGTAAAACTAATAGCCATATAGACGCAAACAATAAGCGTATAATAGATAGTAAAGAAGAAGGTTATCCATCTATACCAGAGCAGCTTGATATGAAGTATTGGGATATTATAAATGGAACTACTGTTTGGAAAGACACTATTGCTGCTGTAAAAGCAAAATTTCCTAAACCTGCATAAAGCTGGAGTAACAATTAATTTAATAGGAGGCAGAAAATGATGAAAGGTTATAAGACGTGGATAGCAGCAGGATTGGCAGGAGTAAATAAATAGTTTTATATTTTTAGTGAGAAAATTAGTGGGGGTTAAACAAGAAATGCCTTATACAATAGATCAAATAAAGAGTGATAAGGATTCACATTTTAGTGGCGCATTGGCCACTGGCGCGCAAGAGTATGAAGATTTAAGTTTTCCTGATGGATACAGTGAAGCACAAATACAGAAACTGAGAATACATAGGGCCGTAATAGTTGCAGACAACACAAATACAACTACATTGGTTCCGTTCTATATTAATTTCTGGGGTAGTGATGCTGCTTCGCTTGCAACCGATCCTGATTTAGATTTGTTTCAGGGTAGGATGGAGTTTGCCGAAGGGGACCTTGAGCAGATAGGTGGTGGCGGTTTATATAGAGGTATCAGGGATTTGGGTGATAGTCCGATGTATTACATAGATGAAGATAATTCCAGTGAGTTGCATGTTAGTCTCCAGAATACAGACGGGTCAACTGCTTGGCATGCTAATGACGAGGTTAGGATTACTTTCTTTGTAGAACCTATACTGTAAGCCAAAACTATGCAATTAGAATTAACGAACAAACAAAAAAAAGAAGCTAATGATTTTGCGAATTTATATGCCTACAAACATACGCCTCATTCAGCAGCTTTCTTTAATGCGGATTATGATATAATCTTTGTGTGTAAAGGTAACCAAGCTGGTGGAACGGCGGTTATTGCTTATGGTTATGTTTTGCGCATTCTTGGTTGGCATCCTGTACCAAAGAAGAATATGGTATACTTTGAATGTCAGAAAGCCAGAGATTACAATGACAGGTTAAGAGCCAAAGAAGATATGGAGGGATATGAAGACGGCCACTACTTTTCGCCTAAAGTGTATTTTGAGAATCATAAAGACAAGCCATGTCCTTATTGTGGTACAGAGATACTTAGGCACGAAAGGGTAAACAAGATATATAGATTTGCTTCGCAGAGTTTGCCTATGGAAAAAAGTACTTCTACTGGTGACGAGAGTGATAGATCTGGCGAGGTAAAGAATACGCAATATCCTGAATTTACGCGATGGCTGCCACCATTTTTACTTAGAAAGGATATTACTGCGCGAAGACAGGTACAGGTAATAAGAGATCCATATGGTGGTAATGATATTATAATAGAGTATGTTAGTTATGCACAACCACCACAGAGAGTTGCTGGTTTCAAGCGTACAGCTACGTGGCTGGATGAGTTAGCACCAGAACCATTCTATGACGAACAACCAGCCCGTCTTATGGTGGAAGATGGTGATACTTGTATTTCGTATACACCAACAGTAGATAATGCCATTAGTTATTACTATGACAGGGTGTTTGAACGTGCTAAAGTATATTATAGAAGCAAGGCTATGCGTGATTATTATAAGCGCAAGCATAATATTAATTATCCAGAAGTAGAATTTACTGATAGCAAAGAATCAATAGCCGTTGTTCAGATGGCAACAGATGATAATCCTACGTTAATTACGGATGTTATTACAAAAAAATATGCAGGACTTGATGATGAACAGTTAATTGACATGCGTAGGTATGGCATCTTTGCTGCTGTTACCGGTAAAATATATAAACAGTTTACACCAAAGATACATGTAGTAAGGGGTTCCAAAGTATTTCCTGACGGCATACCAAATGATTGGGTATTTTTCAGGTCTGTAGATTGGCATCCTACAACTAAATTGGCTATTATATTTGTGGCATTATCGCCATACAATGAGGCTTTTGTGTATGCAGAATTAAACCCTGATCCAGAAAGGTATAATACATTGTCTGTGTGCAAGATGATTGTTGATGTAAGTGGTGAAACACGTAAGTTTGGTATGAATCTTATTGACCCACTTGCCAGTATTAAGCAGTCTAATACTACTAAAAGTGTAATAGATGATATGAATTATTATTTTAAGCAGATGGCCAAGAATGAAGAGTGTACCGGTGGTTGGTGGGAAAGTGCGAATACTAAGTCTACAGCATCTAAGACTGACCATAACCTAAGGGGAAGGGATGAAGTAAGACGAAGATTAGGCAATGCCTTGTTATGCAGGGAACCGTTTAATAACCAAATAACAGAAAGTGGATTGTTTAAGAGATTGCCGACATTATGGGTATTAAATGATTGTCCTCTTGTGGTTGATTCTCTTAAAGGCTGGAGAATAGAAAAGAGTAAGCCAACTGTTAGGTGGAGTCATTTTTGCACGGCCTTAGAGTTTTTAATGAAAGATATTAGATTCGCTCCAAGAAGTCAGGTGGCACGTAAACCAAGAAAATATATACATAAAAAGTACTATCAAACAAGTAGATAAGGAATGACATATGGCAAAACCAGTAAACGATGAGCAAGCTAATCAGCTAGCCAATACAATAATAGATGATGAATATCGGGTTGGTCGGGCAAATAACAATATTCCGGATAATGATTATTTAGATTATTTGGATATGTTTGATTGTGAGCGCACTGAAAAGAATTACGATTGGATGTCGGATATATACTTTCCGGAGTTCACATCACAGATGCTTACGCAATCAGCTATAGAAGCAGGTTTATATTTTAGGACACATGATTTTGTAGAAGTATATATTGGCAGTGAACAGGAAGTCCATAAGAACGCGGCTAAAGTAAATAAAGATTTAATAAACAAGACATTAAACAGAAGGCAATTGTGGTTTTATCAAAAGTATATGCGTGCTATTAATATGAAAAATATTAGTGGTGTTGCTTATTTTAGGTGTTGGTGGGAACAGGATACGCGTATGGAAAAGATAGGAACACGAAGGGTTCGTGAGCAAATAGGCACTGATATTAATGGTGGCCCGATAGAACAATTTACAGATCAGGATGTTGAAGTGGATGTTGTTCTTAAGGATCATTTTAACTTTGATGTTATTGATCCAAGGGATGTATTTACCGATCCATCGTATGTGTATAGTTTACAGGATAAACAATGGATAATACTAAGATTTGATACTACCGTTGATGAATTGGAAGCCAATGCCGATACTATGGAATATTTTAATCTTGACAAACTTCGTACAGATAGTGGTAATACACCTCGAGAGACAGATACAAAAGGAGATAAAACAACTCATCATGGTCTTGATAATAAAAGTAATGCTATCAAAACACCACTAAAATCGTTAATGGTATTACAAAGACTTGGTAAGCATTGGGTTATGGTTGGTAATGAAGAAGGAGATAGGGATCCCAATGGTAATCCTGTTAATGTTACAAGTGGTATAGGTAATGATGGACAGAAAAAGGAAGGTGCAGAATTACATGAGATGGTTATTACATTCGCAATGGATGGGTTCAATAGTAGCACTAGAACATTGATCGGTTATCATCCTGCGCGTGACATTGATTCCATGGGTAATCCGTATAGGCCTGTAACAAGGGGATTGTGTTATATGCATCCAGCCAAAGACGATGGTATGGGCGATGGCAAGTGTTTAAGGGAACTTCAGATTGGTATTAACGATACTATTAATATGGAGAATGACAGAACTAAGTTGGCTACAATACCAATTATGCAAGGTAATCAACATGATATCAGTGATAATGAAACACTGGTATGGCAACCCGGAGCATTCTGGCAGACTGAAACCGGGGATAAGCTTGACGAGGTGCAGATAGACAGTAACGTAGTGGGGGCCTTAAATCAGGTTAATTTATATCAGAATATGATGCAACAGGCATCTGGTGTGTCAGCTGAAACACAGAGTAAATTAGCGGCTCCAACAACAACGGCTACAGCTACTGTTAACCAAGTAAGGCGTAGTGATACGCGATCTGCATACAGAACGCTTACTATGGAGAATACGGGTCTTACAGATATTTTCTGGTTTATAACACAAATGTCGGCAAGGCATATGAGAGATGAGACAGCAGAAAAAATGTTGGGAGAGGAAGGGATGATAAGTTTTGATCCTACGCTCGACTTTACATATAAACCGGTATCCGCTTCAATAGATGATGATTCTTCTAAACAAACCAAAATACAGAATTGGATACAAGTATTAAGTTTTATAGCTAGTGATCCGGAAAGACGTGATGCCATTGATTATATATTAGGAGAGTTAGCATCACTAATGGGCAAAGAGTTTGAGGCTTTTGGCAATAAGTTCTTTGCAAATACAAAGGCTCCTCCTATGGCTGGTGGGGGTGGTAATATGCAACCACAGGGAGCTGCAGGAGCAGTCCCAAGTAATCAATCTGGAATGGAGCAATCACCAGAAGAGGTACAAGTGAGAGAGGCGGCTAATGCAATATAACTCAGGTGTTTATGGCAAAAAGCCAATAATAGATGTAGTTGAAGAAACTACTATTAGAAATCTTAGTGAAACTGCTGAATTTATGGAAGCACTCAATACCAAGACAGGACAGGTATTATTTAAAGATCTTATGTTATTATTGGATGAAAAGTTTAAATTAATATACGAGGAAAAATCCAATGAACAGGACAGGGCAATATTCTCGGCATGCAAACATATAGCTAAAAGGTGGAATGGTTTAATAGGGAAGCATAGTAAAAATGTAAGCACGCTAGAGAAAGTACGTGATGCAAAGAATAAAAAGAAGTTGGGATAATAATTTTTAAAGGAGAAAAAGATGGTTGATGAACTTGATGGACTTAACGATAGTGATGGTGTCGTTGACGAACCAGCAACGGAGTCTGGTGAAGATATGCTGGCTAGACTGGAAGCGGAGAATAAAAGTCTTAGAGATGGTAATAGCAAATTAGGTAGAGAGTTTAAGTCTTATAGGGGAGAGCAAGATGATAGATATAATGAGTTACTTGATAAGATTTCTGAACTTTCCAGTTCTCCTGCAACTACAGGAGAATCTGATAATTATTATAATGATCTTGATGATCCTACTTATGAAGACGATGATGTAAAGCGGCTTAGAAAGATTGCAAGAGAAGAGGCTAAAAAGGACAGGGAAGAAACATCTATTGCTGATAATAGGGCAAAAAATAAATACGTAGATGATTATGCTAGAACAATTCAAAGACTTGGAGTAAACGAAGATGCTGCTATTTATGAAGCCATTTTAAATGAACTAGAAGGTCTTCCCGGATATTCAACTAATGGGACATCGGATGCTGAAAGAAACTATGAAAAGGCTGAAAGGAATTATTATAGAAATATGTATAAATCGCCTAGAGCCACAACGGCATTCAAGGGAACTTCACCCTCTGGTAAAGTAGGTGGTTCTAGTACGATAGAATACAAAGAGGGTTCTGATGCCGAGATAAGTGCTGCACTGCAAGATGAGCACGTGCAGACATATATGAAGCGCAGAGGAAAAGATTTAGAATTTGTAAAGAAGGCAATGGCTAATAAATCGCCAATGTCTGGAACAGCGAAATTATAATGGGTAGATTAAGAAGGCGACAACCAAACGCACGGAAACCAAGAATACCACATGACAGTCGTACGATTCCTGTATGCGATGAGACTGATCAGGGTAATGGTACTTGGTATAACTGCTGGTGGTGCGGCTTCCCGAATAGTGATCAACGAAGTGCATTGGGCGATGAATCCACTCCTAATGGAGTTACGCATGCTAAATATGCCGCATCAGCACTCGGAGCTGAACCCGGAATACGAGGAGCTACCAAGTCAACAAGTAGTAGTGGTAGTGAATATCGTGAAGGGGGTTCACCATCCGCGAATTTAATGCTGGGCGGTATAACTATCAAGCAAAAAACTCCAGTAATAAGGTCTGATTCTGACGGAAATCCAATTACTGTTCTTCATTATTACACAGCATCTGCTGATAGTGGGTGCTCATTCTGCGGCAGTATGAACTGGCGTGGAGATTTTTAATTTTTTTAACTCCCTGATTAGAACGAAGAATACCAGCAACAAGGGATTTTTGGAGGAAGAACTATGGAAGTTGTAGATTTAAAAGACGAACAGTGTTCATGGTTTCCGGTTTCCGGAAGTGCAGATACGGTTTATGTTGGTCAATTAGTTAAATGGGGACATGATGGCGGTGTTGCCCCTGCTGGTCAGGCTAGTGGTGCTCTTGATACTACTGGTGAAGCTGTATTGGCTGGTATTATAGTTGGTGTGAATGATATTACGCAGACTAATGATACTACTTATAGTACAGTATCAATTTCTGGTCTTACAGATAATTCTGATACACAGGCAACACAAAAAGCCAGATCTTATTTTGGTGCAGGAGGTATGTGGAGTAAGGGCGATCCCCAACCTATGGTTGAGGTTGCTATGATTGATTCCGGTACTAGAATTAAAGCACCTATATATAGTGGTTCATTTGGGGCAGCACTTACTGTGCAGACAGTTACAACTGGATCAACTACTGGATTAGGGTTTACTGCAAATGCAGGTGATATGACAGGTATAGCTAATAACTGTACGTCTTATTGTCGTACCGGTGCTAATGCGGGATTGTACAGAGTATCTGATGATACAAGTACTACTACATTAACCTTTGATCATTCATGGCCTGAAGATATTGCTATTGGCGATACATTTGCTAGAATTGGTCTCGCTACTGGATATTGTACTATGCAGACCGGCAGTGAAAGTATTTATATTGAAAACGATGATGCGTCCGCTACTAATGGTTGGGGCGTTATATGCGAACATCTCGATGCTAGAGAAGCTAGTAAAGAGTTCGCAGTTTTCAGATTTATACCAAAGCATTTCGGAACACCGATAGCAGCGTAATAGTATAGTATTTTAGTATTGAATTAATAGTTTAGATTAGAAGGAGAGATTAACAATGGCTAATCCTTTGACCTCGCCAGCATTTGTAAAAATGTTACAAGAGGACTTACGTCAGGTTGATGAGGATTCAAAGAAGTATAATGATCTTCATAGTAAAAAGGAGCAGATATTTGATATTATTACCGACTCTACCAGAGCATGGGAAGAGTGGACATCTGTATCAGCTCTTACTGACATACCGCAGTTCAACGGTAGGTTGACAACCCTTGGTATTACACCGGGATATTCAACTAAAATTGAACCTGCTGAGTACGCTGGTAAAACAATGGCGAGCAGAAAATTGTTTGATGATTTACAGTACGACATCTTGATGGATTTAGCTGCGCAATTGAAAAACTCCGCTTACAGGGTTAGGGATAAAAATGCTGTTAAGATTTTTGCTAACGCAACATCTGCAGCATTTGATTTTATGCCTAGTCAGGAAGAGGGTTTGGCTCTTGCTAGTAACAGCCATACAACTAAGGTTCCCGGAGTTTCCACTTCTAGTGGATTTGATAATCTTGGAACATCTGCGTTGAATGCTGTTTCTGTTGCAGCTACAAGAATTTTGATGAGGAAGTTTAGAGCGGCTAATGGTGAAAGAATTGACATGGGCGATAGTTATTGCCTGTTAGTTCCTGATGACCTGTTCTTTAAGGCATCAGAAATCAATAAGACGGTTCTCGAAGTTGATAGTGCGAATAACAACGTGAATATGCAAAAAGGTTTATATGGTATTATAAACTGGTTGCGTCTTAGCGACACAAGTACTACTAGTTGGGGTATGCTGGATACAACTACTATGAAGAAAAACTTCAAGTGGATACAGCGTGCCGATGCGGAAACAAATAACACAATTGATTTCGACACGTTTTCGCTTCAAAATTCTGTATATGAAAGACATGCTGGTGGCTTTATTGACTGGAGAAGTTATTTCCATAATAACGTTACATAAGCATATTAATGGATATATGCTCCCCTTTTGGGGAGCATGTGTCTCTTTGCGTTAACGGGTAAGCCGTGGTTTGATTCCACGGGGCAGCGATGTTCCTGATTCTTAAGGAGAGTAATATGGGTTTTACTAATTTCCCAAACGGAGTTACAAGTTTTGGAGTTCCTCTGTTTGGCAGTTCGGGCAGTGGTATAGTTACTGGTAATGTATTTTTTGTTGATAGTGGCCATGATCTGGCTGCAGACGCAGGAAATGCCGGCCAGAGAAACCAGCCATTTGCCACTGTAGATTTCGCAGTTGGGCAGTGTACTGCAAATAACGGTGATGTGATATATGTACTACCGGGACATGCAGAAACTTTATCGGCGGCTGATGCTATTGATATAGACGTGGCTAGTGTTAGTGTTATAGGTATTGGTAACGGAACAGATAGACCGACTTTTACTTATGATAATGCAGCCGGTGAAATAGTAATCGGTGCAGATAATGTACTGGTTGAAAACATCGTATGTAATGCTAGTGTTACTACTGTACTAATTGGTATTTCTATTGAAGATGGTGTTGATTATGCTACAATCCGTAATTGTCAATTTGGTGTTGATGCTACAGGTACTGACGAGTTTAATGCAACAATACATATTGCCAATAACAACACAGGTACTGTTATTGAGAACTGTATAATTGACAATGGAATAGGCGCAGCTGTTGCAGGTATTCATATGGATGCTGATACGGCAATGACAACTATTAGGGGCAATATTATACGCGGAGATTATTCTACTGCTAATATTGTAGGTGATACGACATTATCAACAAATGTATTGATTCAAGGGAATATTCTCGAGAATGGCATTGGTGGTAATTTGAATGCACAACCTGGAATAGAGTTGCTTACAGCAACTACTGGGACTATAGCTAATAATTATATTGTATGTGACCTTTCTACTAAGGCTGCATCTGTAGTTGCTGATACATGTTTGTTATTTGAGAATTATTACAATGAGGATATTAGTGGAGCTGCTACTGGTGGTATTATAGGTGCTGCATCTGCTGATGATTAATAAGTAAGAAGTTTTTAATTCTAATGATTGGGCTGGGGCAGGGGTAACCTTGTCCCACCATCATTCATTACTATTTAGAGGAGAAGCTGGATGGTTATAAAGAAAACAAAGAAGAAACAGGCAGTAAAGAAAGAAGTTGAGGAAAAGATAGTTAAGGACAGTACAGAGAAACCGGGTATATTGGTGGACGAGTCTGAACTGGCAGAGCTTAAGAAGTATAAGGTTATTGTAGAAGAAGCCAATGCAAGGGTAGCACCGGCCGGTAAAGTCGTAGATGATGGCTATAAATATTTTGCTGACTTTGATAAGGGAAGTTCTGTACCTGCATGGGCATTACCAAGGCAAACCGAAACATTAGAGAGCGAAGTAAATAGAATTAGTAGTATGTTAAAAAAGAAAGAGGTTCCGATAGAAGAGATTCCTTATGCTGAAGCTGATCATAAACGAAGATCGGAACGGTTAGAACAGATTAAGAATTCTAAGCCGAAACTAACCGGTTTACAAAGAGATGAATTAAAAAAGAAGAGAGACAAGCTTGCTGATGAAATAACAAGAAGTAAGTTTACAAAGTTGGAAATGGAAAAGGGACTGGCTGATCCTCATGACGAAGCATTTAGAATGTCTGAGCCATGTATTAATATGGACACAGAAGAAGCTAGGCGTATGGGTATTTCGGTTTCTGCAAATGGCAAGGTAAGTCGCAGTGTTGCAGAGAATGCATGGAAAATGATGTCTACATTACTTGAAGACACCCCTGCCAATCCCAATTCAGAAATATTAAGAAATGACACTGGCAAGTCTAAGCGCAATATGATCACTGTTCCGGAAGGTTTTGATTATAATAAATTAGAAAAGAAAAAAGAGTTGGTTGGATAAAAGAAGAGAGGCAAAATGGACGGACAAGAGATGAAATATCGAGTGCAATTACTCCTCGATGAAGAAACTGGTGGCGACTTTCTGGATGAAAAAACAGTATATGATTTTCTGAACGAAGGTGCGCTGGAAGTTGCAAGGTTGACTAGTGCGCTAACAACCACACAGTCAATTACTACGGTAGCAGACCAGACTGGCTATACACTTAATGCTAATTACCTAAAAATGTATTTAAAAGATAGAAGTGGATACTTCTTTGTTAAATATAATGATGGTACGAATAATACATTTATCAAGTGGGTTCCGTACGAAGATATCATTATTAGTGACGATACTACTTCTGTTCTTGTACCTACTAGGTTTAGTATTACTGACGACCCGACACTAGATAGTCAGGAGGCTGGTACGGCAACAGGTTCTGGTTCATTGGGTGCTAGTAGCGGCGAAGCCACATTAACGGATAGTGCAGCCGATTTTAGTGATGTAAGCGCAGGTGATATCGTACACAATACCACAGATAGTTCTAGTGGTGTCGTTGTTTCTAAGACTTCATCTACCGTACTTGTAACTGCACTCTTTCCCAACGATCCTAGTGCAAGTGTTGATAAGGATTGGGATAGTTCTGATGCTTACGTGATACAACCACAGGGAAGGTTTAGACTAGTTCTAGACCCTCCCCCAAGTACGGCAGGTCATACGATAACGTTTTATTATGCAAGTAAGCCGGCCCCTGTGTGGTCAGCGTTTAGAACATTTAGGTATCCACCGCATTTAAGTTTAGCAACAATTAAATATGCGGTATGGTTATTGAAGTACAGGGATAGGGAACCTAGTTTTGGTGATAAATTATATTTGTCTGCCGATAATATATTGCGTAGAGGCAAGGTTGATATGGACAGGGCACTTAATCGAAATAGAATACGGGTTAATATGAAGGTTAGGAACTAATTCTCTTATGGCTATACCAAGAAGAAGAAGAGGAAGTATAGATAAAGAGTTGGAACCATTTCAGTTTGGACTGGATGGTAAACTAGTTACATCTGTTGATCCTACTCGTATCCTTACAGTATCTGATAGCGGTGAAACGAGGCAAGATAATTTTAAAAGCTTAAAGAATATTCGTTATACCGATAACGGTATACGCGGTGTTAGGGGGATGACCAAGATTAATTCTACGGCATTATCTAGTCATCCTAAAGTTAGAAATATACATCACTTTTCAAAGTCACAACCTGCTGAAAGTCATGTGCTTGTACATGCTTTCAATAGTGGACTTACACAATCTAAAGTGTTCAAGAATGATACTGCTATACCGAATACTGGTGATTTTAGCGGTACAGCATTACATACCGATGCTTCGGGGTCGGGTAAGGGTAGATTTGAAAATGCACAGTTGGGTAGGATGTTATATTGTAATGGTGTAGAGACTATGATATGGGGCGGTGATGAATCTAGGTTGTCAAAGTTTGTTATCTTTGATCCCAATGGTACATTTCTTTATGATTATACGGAAAAAGTACAGAACACACTTACTGACGCTGATAATGTAGCTACGCTGAAACGCGTATCTGGTGTGGGTAGTGAAACTAAATTGTTATTACATTGTGATGGGAGCGATGCTTCGACTACGATAACGGATAATTCTCCGGTATCACCACATACAGTAACAGCCGTTGGTAATGCTCAGATAGATACTGCGATTAAAAAGTTTGGAACTGGAGGGCTCTTGCTGGACGGAACTGGGGACTGGGCTACGATCCCTGATGATTCTGATTTTGTATTAAGTGGGGGAGTTTGGACATTTGAATGCTGGGCTAAAGTTAGCCTTGCTGCTGATAGTGGATTATATGCGCAAGCCAAAAGTAGTGCTACACAGGATTATATGTGGATATATATAGATACAGATGGTGCTGTTAATCTCGTTATCAATGAAGCTACTGATGCAGCAACAGGTACGGTAACTTTAGATACAGGTGCATCTGGTTCGGTTGATGGCATTACAGTAAATAGTGTTCAGGTGATGTCGGGAGCGGAATCATTTGATACAGATTTAAACACCACAGCAACTGCAGTGGCTGCTAATATAACAGCACATACGAGTAGTCCTAATTATACCGCTGCAGCTGTTGGTGCTACAATCACTATAACGTCTGTTATAAAGGGTGCTGATGTTAATGGATTTGCTGTAGCAAGTTCATGTACTACTATTACAAGTACAGATGTTAATATGGCTAGTGGTGCCTCGAGTAATGAGGTTTTATTATCGACTCCCGATAGTGTAATTACTGCTAGTACATTTGCTCATATACGTGTAGTTGAAAATTCTAATAACTTTTATATATTTGTCAATGGTATACAAAAAGCCTTTACTAATAATACCAACAGAACAGAAGGTGCTATAGCATATAATTCTACAATATTTATAGGGGCTGTACATGACGGAACCACAACCTCGAAACCGCTTAATGGGACATTGGATGAAATCAGGTTAACAAATAGTGCATTATCAGTAACAAACTTTGATGTGCCGGCAGCTGCTTATACGGCTGCAACAACAAATGTTAATATGAGGGTTGGTAATATATTACCAATAGAGGGGGTAAGGTTTACGATATCTAATGCCAATACTTCAGCCGGAACATTAAGTGTGTATTACTTTAGTTCGACAGGAGAGTGGACGGCCGTGACTAATTTAACTGATAATACTGCTTCTGCCGGTGTGCCACTGGCGCAAACAGGTACTGTAACATTTGATTCTACTGCGGGTGTGGCTATACAACATGTTATAGATGGTATACTGGGTTATTGGTATAAAATAGAAATTACAAATGCTGATACTGCAACGGCTATATCTAGTGTTACAGTAAAAGAACCGTTTCAAGATATACAGGATTTTTGGGACGGTGATTTTAGGACAATTGCTTCAGTACAGTTATTTGAAGATGATATAGAAAAAGATAATACCGTTAATGTTTTTGAGGATGACTATCTATTTGATGAAGTTACTGACGGTGATATGTCAAGTTATATGATCATGTCTTCACTCACTGCTACTGCTGAATATTTGATGATAGGGTTCTTAGAAAGACAACAGGGTATGAGAATCAAAATGATACCCGATCGCGCAAATCAATCTACTTCTGCTACAGGTAAGGTGGCTTTTGGTGATGATGTTGCTGTAAATGATACAATAACAGGTATTACCGTGAATAGTGTCGAAATAATGTCTGGAACAGTAACTGCTGGATCAGGAAGCAGTACGCTTCTTGCCACAGATGTGGTAGCAAGTATTAATAATAAGACATCGATTCCTAATTATACAGCCGAAGAAGAAGATGCATCGGTTATTATTACATCTGTTACAACAGGGACCAGTGTTAATGGGTTTACTGTTACAAGCTCCGGCTCTGGTATTACTACAACTGATACTAATATGGCTAGTGCCAGAGATATCACAGCGGTTCTTACAGTTAGTTATTGGAATGGAGCTGAGTGGATAAGTGTTGGTTCTATACAAGATGGTACTATAAGTAATAACTCTTCATTTGGTAAATCTGGATTTATAACATGGGGTCCTCTAGGTGAGAATGTGGAATTTAGGAGAGAGGTTAGCAAAGAAGAGCCATTTTATTACTATAAACTAGAATGGAGTGAAAACTTTGCCGATGATGTATTGTGTTATTTTGTTAGTGGGATACCAGTACAAAAACAGATAGAGAAATACAATTTTGCATTAAATGCCCAGAACAGGACGTGGTTGTTTTCAAATCAATCAGATACAAAGAATACAGCGAGGGTTTCAGCCCTAGGGACTTTGAATGCCTTTAATGGTATAGATTCTAGAACGTTTAGGTTTGGAGATGAGACTGAAGTACTTGCTGCTGTTGAGATATTTACTAAACTAACTACTGGCGGTGAAAGCGATATATTGATTGCTAAAAATAATTCTATGTTTTTATTAACCGGAACCAATCCGAATAGTTGGACTGTTACACAGATTAGTGATGATGTTGGTTGTCCTGCACCATATACATTTAAAGCCAGTCCAATAGGTTTAGAATTTGCACAACTACAAAGTAAACAAGTAGTTGTATGGCAATCTGAAAATGGTATTATGTTATATGATTCTACGGCTATATTTCCAATATCAGATACTATAAGTAATTATTTTGACCAGTCCAAGAGTGAGTCTATTAATTTAGATAAGATAGCTGAGGGTTATGGATTCTGGGATAATTCAAGCGGTGTTTATGAATATCACTGGTTGTTTGCTTCTGGTAATTCTACGACCATAAATAAAGAATTGGTATTTGATTTACGAAGACAGAAATGGTGGGAAGCTGATAGAGAAAGTGCTAATTTATTACAATGTGGTACTAAGGTTGTTGATACTAATGGTGCTCACTATAACTATGCAATGATAGATTCCGGATATATGGAGAGATTAGAGAATGGCACGGCATGGACAGGCGATGGCAGTTCAATTGCTTATGAGTTTGAGTTGGGTGATTTATTATTTGACGGTAATTTAGGGGTGGAAACATTGATTCGGTATATTAGGTTGGTTATGAAAACAAAGTCTTCTACACCTAATTCGGTAACCATTGCTCATTATGGAGATACAAATCAAACGCCTAAAACGATAACTTTATCACCAGCTAAATCAGGATATGACGCAACAATGCCAATACATAGTATTGCAGGTTCTCAATGGGGACGGTCAGTATTTCATAGATTGAAGTTTACTATAAGTACAAACAATGAAACAATAGGATTTGAACCATTGTGGGTTAGTGGATTTTATGAAGAAGAAAGATTGAGGTTGAAAGATTAAAAATGAATGGTGCGACACCACCCGGTTCATTTGCAGGATTAGGAGGAAATCCTAACTTAGTTCCCTCAACATCGGGAACAACAACTATAAGTGGCATTAGTCCTTTGACTGGCTTTGGTATTGTTGCAAGTGCAGCAATGGGGGGCGGGCCGTGGCAGGGAATCTCCGACTTTCTGGGTAGTACTTTTAATTCCTCATCAAAATTACGGAGACACGCGGAAGCATCGGCTCCTAAGAGTTGGTTCTCTCAGTCTATCAATACATTTTTAAATGAAGCGGGACTCAACTCATATAAAACATCAGGTAAGGGGTCAACACTC
>Ga0098058_1000319_pt1 | contig 16474 bp, 13 predicted proteins | sample 19_taG_FD_75061 | JGI IMG/M metagenome (GOLD analysis project Ga0098058, IMG submission 75061) | Marine viral communities from the Subarctic Pacific Ocean - 19_ETSP_OMZ_AT15317 metaG | ecosystem: Environmental > Aquatic > Marine > Oceanic | place: Pacific Ocean | collected 2015-01-19 | reverse complement strand
TAGGTCTGCTACTGTGTCCTTTAATGTCTCAACCTTTCCTTCAAGGGTTTCTATTCTCTGCTTATAGAAGTCCAGAGTGAGTGCTTGTTGTTGGTCAAAGGGAGCTTTACCTGTTTCAATATTATGGAGAAGTTTGTCGAACTCCCCCGATAAGTGTTCAATTAGCATGAATTGTTCGGCATCTGCAGGTAACGCTCCAAGTTCACCTCTAGGCCACTTGATCCTAAACTCTGTGTTCTTAACAAGATCAGCCTGAACTAAAATTGCTTGAGTTTCAATCATGTTAAGTCGCTCAATAATGCCAAAATAAGCCCAGACACCTACAGCCACAGATGCAACTAGAGATATCAGATTGCGGATGGGCATAGCGAACTTAGTTTTATCGCTTACATCAATACTATCGCTCACCGCTTTTTCTCGGTGCGGTTCGTTGCTGAATCCACCAGAGACAAAATAAATAAGGAAGGACGATCATCTCTCTAGGGTATAATGTCATTTGCACAATATAAATTACTATAGTGCTTGAATTCCATTACTTCCAAATGATAAGTTAATAGCAACAGAAGCATTTGCATCGCTACGCCCCCAGTCACTGTCAAAGTCCATACCAACGGACGGAGTGATATGTATACCGGTATCAACTGGAATAGCATATCCTACACCCAGTTCCAAGCCATCATAAGAGAGGTCATCTATGTCCCAACTGGAAACAGCAGATGCTTCCGCACCCCACAAATCTAGTGAAGTTCCCACTTTTCCATTGACGTCAGAGGCACTCAGGTTCCAATCTGCAGAAGTTTCAAGGCCAACACCCCCAACTGTGAGCGTAGTGGCTCCTCCTACAACGTGATCTCCGTTCGACATCCAGTGATAATGGACACCGCCATCAAATATTCCAACACCAGCACCATAACCAACCCCTATGTTTTTTGAGTCCGAATGGCTGAGATATACTCCAGAAACACCAAGTTCCATATCATTATCTTCTCCATTAAATGAAAATGTGTATCCGTCACCGGCCAACCCGAAGCTATATACCCCACTCCCAGTTAAGCCTACATGTATACCGTCTTCATGGCTTATCTTTGTGTTTACATCTATCTTTCCAAAGTCTGCTCCTAAGACAGCTAGTGGTGATAACAGTAATGTCAGTGCTAAAATTTTACGCATCTACTCTTCCTCTTTTAGTGAATCAATTTGTTCTTCAATTCTAACCAGATGATCCATGATCTGCTCGAATTGAGAATCTGTTCTGTCTACTATCCTGTCTAATCTCTCCTCAACTGTATCCCCCTTAAACTGAAGGATAGTTATAGCTTCTCTTAGGTCATAGATAAAAGTAAACCCAGCTATGATTATACCTATAGTAGCTATTATGTGACCAAGAGATATACTCTTGCTGAATGGATTTCCGTTAGTCATATTAGTAGTTTTCTCATTGGCCTGGAATCATCTGCCTTCCCTGCATTAGTCTGTAATCTAACTCGGTCTTTAAGTCGGAGTACGCTTGCACACCTTCACCAACTGTGTCGTTCCATACATTGTCAAACGATGTGTTTGCGTCCTCCTTATCAAAACCTAGGTCAACGAACAATTTAACAAACATAGCACGTTGGCTGTGTTTGCCTACTGTACGCCCAGCTTTTTCCGCCGAAGACATTGTATTGCCAAACTTCACAAGACCCCTTAAGGCGTTGGGGTTAGAAAGCACCCTACCCATCTGATTAAGAATAATCATTGTAGCTAACGCACCACCTGCAGTACCCATGAATGCAGCACCACCACCAGCGCCTACACCCCTAGCCATACCACCAGTGACCACCGCTAACGCTCCCTTAGATCCAGCCAATGGAATACGTCGAGCTGCCATAGTAGCCAGATCCATGTTGACCGGGTACCTGGATAGGATTGTCATCAGGGATTCTACGTTTTGTACAGTCACCTTGTTTCCAGTCAATCGGAAAAGTTCTCTCAAGGCCCCACTTCCCTTACCTTTGAATGGCCCCCCACTCCCCAGCCCCAGGGCGTTTCTGAAAGCATCCTCATTAAAGGTAGCTGGCTTTTTCATACCCTCTAACTTACCCATTTGGTAACCAGGGTCTGTTATGGACCCCAACCATGTCGTTGGAGGGAGTTCACCGGCCTTAAAGGCCCTGTCCATAGCCTTACCGAGGTAGTTCCTGGCAGCCGTATCAAATGTCTGTGGCCCCATGATCTCCTTCATATCCCGGAGATACTGAGGACTTCTCATACCAGTGTTGAAGGCCAGATCAAACATCTCGTCTGCATTTGCGCTGCCATTTTGTACGAGCTTCCCTTCGAGTGTTGCTGCCTTCCAGAATTTAGGATTAACTAGCTCGAATTGTTGTCCGGCGGTGCTTCTGGTGAAATCCTTAAAGGTTTTGTAGGTTAGATTTGACAGTTGAAGAGCATTAGCCACTGCATCGTACCCTGGTGTACCTTGGGCCTTTAAAGCTGCTACCGAATCCACATGGATAGCGTCGGTCATGGCTTTCTTGTATTGCTGTAATGCAAAATTAGCGTACTCACCTTCCCCTAACTTCTCTATGTCTCTGGAGACTAACTGCCTCAAACCTCTTACCTCTTGAAGTGTGGCATTTGGTCCAAGTCTTTCTATTTGTGTAAGCCACTTGGCTGCATCTCTTTGGACAAGTGGAAATAAATCTATCGCTTCACCTGTAAGCTGATCTTTAGGGAAGTTTGTTATGACATCATCATAAACGGTTTGAGTAGCTTCCTTTATTCTCCAAGTAGGGACAATAGAATTCGGCCCACCTGTAACCACCCCCTCTGCATTACGCAACCCAGGCATCGCTGCAGCAAGGTTATCTACGTTATCGTATAAACGAGATACCTGATTTAGTTGATCCTTCCCCCACCGCCTGGCAGCGTAAGTAACGAGTCGCCCTAACTGGTCTGTTTCCAGATCCATTCCCATAAGGTCCAGTTTTCTACGCATGTTTTCTATGGCAGTTCCACTATGGTAGGCAGCTTGTTTACGAACACCAGCCCCAGCGCCTGGGAGGACACCAAAGGCTTGAGTTGCTGTTGGGATCACTCCACCGGCTGCCACATAAGGTTCTGTTCCTATTTGTCCAGCCACTTCTCTGCCGTATGGACCTGTCTCAAGACGAGCAGGACCTCCAAGCCATTGTGGTAACCCCTGCCTTACCCAACCGAGTGGTTTATTTGCCAAGGCCTCGTATTCAGCCATAGCCTGTATATTCTTTTCGGTAGGCATACTTAAATCAGCAGCAGCAGCCATCTCTCTTTCTACGTTTTGCATCCATTTGCGCTTCATTCCCAAGGCCCATTTGGCAATTGGCTTTGCCACATAGGTTCCCAGCCCACTCATAACTGTTTCAGGAGCTGCTGTCCACACGGCTCCTTGCTGAACTCTACCGGCTTGTGTGGTCAAGTCTGGGAGAAAGGTCTCACCCATAGTGCTGAAATCGAACTGTCCCATCTTTGATGGTGTCTGGTTTAGGATGTCACTAACAGTGCCTCCAAACAGGGTAGCAACACTACCTAAGAGGGTCATCAAAGCAACGTCTTTTATTCGCGGTGGGGCGCCCTTGTAGAAGGCTAAGTGTTTCTTAAACTTACCATATAGCATAGGACCACCTATGGTTCCTACATTAGATAGGAACTCAGGACTCTTTACTATCTGACCCCACTCCTTGAGAGTAGGTAACTCATGTTTTGCTACAAATTCCCCTTTGTCTTCGTCGAATCTTTGTTGCAGGATGCCGGGGATAGTCCCTTCACCACCTAGCCCTGGATATATCTCCGCTTGTTTCATTGCTTCTAATGGGTTTTTATAGCGCCCACCTGCGGTACTTACATAATCCCCTACGCTCATTCCTTCTGACCCAGGCCACAAGGCATCTGTAATCTTACCTAGCCAGTCTCTGTTGTTTGTGGTTTGGTTGGCCAGGTTGTCAGCAGGGCTTACTTGTGGTGAAGGAGTTGTGGGTTGGGTGTCCATAGACGCCGGTAGAGATGGCACATTTGTCTCTTGGGTAGGGATAGAAGGTACATCGTCATACTGTATGGCCTGATCTACGGGAAGAGTTTGGGCAGTCTGGTCTACAGGAACGGTTTGTAGTTGTGCCCCTTGGTCTAAGGCTTTAAGTTGGGCAAGAAGCGCCTCAGACAATTCTACATCCCCAGCCCGAGTGGCTTCATCGAGATAACCTAGTAGTTTTTTCTTTTCATTCATAGTGGGGGTAGCCCTGCTTCAACTCTTATCTGATTCATTCGTTGCTGCTCTGTAACCCCTTGAGTAGAAAGTCCTGGTAGTGATTGAGTAACAGCTCCTCCTGCAGGCATCCCTCCAGTTGTAAGTTGGTACTCAGGGTCTGCATACCGGGTTATCAGATGTCGTTTACTCTCAGCCCGATCATTGGCCTCGTTAGCAACATTCTGCAGTACGCTTTCTGCGCCGGACTCAGTTTGCAGCCAACCTGTCAGGTTGATTCTATTCTTCATTTCATTGTAGAAAGAAGCCAGCATCCTGTCCTTGTCAATGTACATCCTGGCAACCTGTGCTCTAAGGGCAGCCTCAACAAAACCCAAAAGGATACGAGCGCTATACTCTTTATCCGTTCGCATCTTGTCTACATTTCTGGCATCCTTGGCAAACTTGTTTAGTGAAGTTCTCCAGTCATCCCTCATGGTGTCTATCTTTTTCTTGTCTGCCTCTGAAGTTCCTTCCGCAAATTCTGCAGATTCAATCTTCCTGACTTCTAGTTCAGCTTGCTGTTCATAGGCTTTAGACAGTGCTTCAATTGAATCGGGGGCAACTTCTATGATCTCCCTAGTCTCCATAATAGGTTGGCCATTAGCATCCTTGCGCCCAGTATCTACCTGTTCAAAGCGTCCAGTGTTTATGTACTGAATGTTTCCAACGACGCTACGCAGTGGATTTTCTGGGCCAAACAGTTGTCCCATGTCTTCTGCAAGTTGCCCTAAGTGATACGCACTGAATTTCACTGCGCCCTTCATACCGGCCATGTTTGCTACAGTCATTCCCTTTTCAGCAAGGGCTGCTACCATATTCATGTGTTGAACTTGGAGTGTTACTTTGTCGCGTTCAGTCTTCCCTATTGCCCAGTATCTATCTTCCCAATCAGGTCTGTTTTGCTCAAAACCAAGTCTGCCTGAAGAGTCTGATCGTTTGTACTCCTCTGCATAGGCCATAGCGTAGGGGTTGTTAGATTGTATGATTCCCCCTACTGGAAGACCGTCTTGTGTCATCCTAAACACCTGGGAACCCTGCATATTTACATTGATGGGCACAACACCATGCCTCTTCAGTGTCTCCATAGCCTGCAAGTTGCTGGCATCCTTGATGTTTACATTTTGTATTCTTGTGGGATTGAATCTAAGGATGTCTTTATTTTCCTTTTTTCCGTCCCACCAGTAGCCTGTTAATTTGAGGTGGTCAATAGCACTACGAACTTCCTTCCTTCCCGTTTCTCCTACGCCTGCAAGGTCCACTTTATGTGGCATCCAGAAGTCTTCAGGGGTGTAATCACCACCACCACCCCACTCGAAATCTCTCTCAATAGCCTCCTCGACTTTGGTTCTATCGACTCCTGGTGGTAGGTATCTGAGCTTCAATTCTAACCACTGTCGTGTGTCAACCTGATTCATCCCCGAAGGCATATCTTTACGCATTTGCCTGACGAAAGCATCTCCTCCATACTCAGCAATCATCTTCATGGCAGTCATCTGGTCTATGTCTTGCTGCCAATCGGGCCTGTAATCTTTCCAAAGCTGCTGTGCGCTTCTGGACTCAGGTAGAGTCATGTTTAAGGCCCCTATGGCAGATCTAAGCTGACTCTCGTTTTTAATGTGAGGGAGAATCTCATGGAACTGGCCTGACAGTTGCAGGTCTCTTTGTTCCTCTAGTAGATCCTGGATCATGCCCATATCTAATGCAGAGGATATGCCTGACTGAAATGATTTAGCACCTGAGTAATCATTAGTGGCTGCTCCAGCGAAGTTCAAGAACTTGTTATATTTGTTATAAATAGAACGGGTCTCGTCGTTGATTCTTGGTGTTGTGGAGGGTAGTTTTTTTAAGTCGTTAAGCTGTGCCTGAAAGGGATCTTCTCCTCGGATGTCATTAGGTTCAACTTGTGGTTTAGCCAAGGTTATCAGTCCCCCACTTTGAAATAAAGCATCCCTTATGTCATTCTCATTTTTTTCTCGGAGTAACCTTGCCAATACATTTTCAGCCATAACTACCTCCTCCCCCTAGAGAACCCTAATTGAGGAAACCCTAATTGAGGACTTAACTGTCCTACCATCCCAACAGGACCGCCTTTATATGGTTGCCCCACCTTGGGAGCCGGTGACAAATTGAATTTTTTAGTTTCACTAGCAATGGACATAACTGCAGCCTGCATACCCTGCTGTCTAATCACATCTTGTATATACCTGTTATATCCAGCTTCAGTCCAAACCCCGTTCTCCTGGTATTTTGAAGCGTCAATGCCTATCATCAGACCATCCCCAACGCAGCTAAGATCTTAGCGACATCCCCAGCCTGCTGTAATCCAGTGGCTCCTGGGATTGTTGTCTGCCCACCGTATTGTCCAGAGACTAATCTCATATAATTCTCAAGGCCCTGGCGCTCCTTCATCTTGGCCCAACTATCTCGTTGTGCTGCTTCGTTGATCTCTGCTTGAGACTGTTGTTCTCTACGCTGACCTACCTGTTGAGCATATGCAGCCATATCCCCTGGGAGGGTCGTCATGTCTCTAGTGGCTCCTAAAGCCCCTAAACGACCAGCTTGAGCTGTTCTCAAACCCTGTTGGGCTGCTGCTCCTCCTTGACCATATAACCCACCAGCGCCAAGAGCACCTGACTGTGCAAGCTGCGCTCCTTGTAATGCTCCTTGTTGAGCTAATCCGACCCCTCCTAATCCTAACTGTCCAGCCTGTGCCCCTAAGCCACCGGCACCTAGCGCACCTGATTGGGCTAACTGACCACCCCTCAGCCTTAGATCTCCACCCTCGAACCCTCGTCCAATCCTGGCTTCCTGTGCTCTCAGTCCCATCTCCGCTGCTGGGAGTCTCTGTGCTAATGCTGTTGCGATAGCCTGGGTGTGCATAGGTCCTGCCATCTGTGCTAACTGTTCTTGCGCCCTCTCTCCTTCTAATCCAGCGATGACACTTTCCCTTGTGCTGTATCCTCTGCCTTGCCCTGTATTTATTGTTCCTGTGCGAATGGCCGGGGCAATGTCTCTTGTAAAGGACCTACCCAGTTGAGCGCCAGCAGACGCTATGGCAGGTTCAAGATAACTTGAATCAACAGTACCGGCTAATAATTTCTCGTATTGCTGTCTCTCAAACGGATTCATTTCTGCGTAGCGTTCTTGAGAAAGATCTCCAATAGCCCCCGTTCCATACCCCATAGTTGAGGAGGCATACGGATCAACCGCAGATAAGGAGGCTTGCCCAGCAGCAGCAGCATCGGCACCATAACCTCGAATCCCTGCAGCATCGGTCAAAGCCTGTGCCTCACCACGAAGGCCAGCAGCAACACCACGTTCTTCCCCTCGAAGACCAGCAGCTATTGCTTGTCCACCAGCGTCAATCATTCGTTGTTCGGTTGCTAATCCTTGGCGTTTAGCTAAATCTGCTTCGCTGCCTAAAGCAAATAAATTCTTTCTGCCTTCTGCAATGTTCCTCTTAGTAGCAGCCCCCCCTGCAGCAACGAGCATTTGCTTATGTGCCAGTTTAGTTGCCGGGTCCATCTGGGCAGTAAGTGGATCTTCATACATATCTGGCATTCCTGCCTTCAGGTTTTCAAAAGCATACTGCTGCCCTATGTCGAGAAACTTACGCTGACCAGATCCTGTCCCAGGTATCATCTTACCCTGGGCATCATATTTAACCGGATCTCCGTAGGGAGTAGTTGTTGATGTTTGTTGTCCGCCTCCGCACATAGGCTTATCCTCTTAGTTTGTACCAGACACCAGCTTCATTGAAGCCTAGTCTTTCCAATAGTTTTCCCAGTCTTTTAACCTGGGTGGTTTCAAATCCATGAGATGCGCCAATAGAAATCTCTGTTACGCCTTTCTCCTTAGCCCACTCTATATATTTTTTTAGCATAGTAAATGCCAGTCTTGTTTTCCTGTATTCTTTTTCAGTGAAGACACCATAATCCGTGGCTATACGTTCTTTGCTAAAGAAGTAAATTCCAATGGCTGCCAGGAACCCGGATACAACCCTTCCGTCAACGGTCCCTACATAAGCAAAACCATCAGGGTCCTCCATACAACCTACAATGGTGGACAACATGGTTCTGTTATCGAACTCTACGAAGGAGTATGCACCTTCTTGGTGCATTTCTTTAGCCAATCTCAGGACGTGCTCTACATCAGCGCCCTCCATAGGGCGTATTTTCTGCACCTACTTAGCTAAACCCAATGCCCTCAATTCTTCATAACTACCCATTGGTATACCCATGCTGTACCTTCTTGGGTCGGGTATAGACCCTACCCCTGGTGCCGTAGTGTTGCCAAACACATAGTTGTTCCTTCCTTGACCAGCGTTTTCAAATTGTTGGTCAGTTAATTCAGTGCTTGCAGGCAGCCTCTCTGGAAGATATGCAGTCCTTCGCTCTAAGTCGATTGCATCTTCCCAATCTGGCTGAAAGGAACTTCCGAAATCTCCCCAAATATTATATGAATTAGGTTGAGTCGATCCAGGCAAAATTTCTTCATTAGCCAATACCACCTGACCATCAGGCAATACATTACCTCCAACAAAAGTCTGCACTTCTTCTGGAGAAACTGTGATATTGCTTTGTTGTTGAAAAAGATTAGGTGTTGGCATAGTTGTTTCATAGTTTAGATCAAACTGAGGTTGCCAAGATGTACTAGGTTGGGTTAAGGGTAAAGAGGTCTGTTGTGGCACTCCTGGAATATTCGTTTCATAGTTCAAGTCAAACTGAGGAACAAATTGAGTGGGTGAAGCTAATTGTGATTCAGCTATTTGAGTCATAGGTGGATCTAAAGTCAACGATTGCGCTCTAGGACTCACCGGTGCCCCAGTGGTAGTCAAATAAGACTGCCCATGCAAAGCATCTTCCCTGTCTTTGTAAGTGGTGTAATCGTCCCAGTTACTTGGTCCAGCGACTGGAGCAGAAGCAACTTGGTTCCAAAAACCTGGAGGAGCCATCCTCCCCCTCACATCCGGGTTTACCCAGGGTAATGCGTCATCGATAGCCCTTTGCTGTTGTCCTTCTCCAAAACCTTTCTGAAAATCTTTTTTCAGATCATCCCATAAGCTCTTCAACTTACTGTCTTTCCACTTCACCCCATTAGTTGTGACGGGTTCTATGACCTTTAGCACCTCCTCCTCTTCTTCTACTGGAGGACCCTCTCCCCATAGGGTATCCCATACTCTTGGGACTGCTTCAGGCCTCCAACCTCTGGCTTTAGTAGGTTCATAATTCATTACACCTTCATATATGTTTGCCATCTGCTTATCCTATAACTTAGTCCAGGCACTGCTGGAGTTAAAAAGGTAAATTCCCTCCCCTGTTCCGCCAGGGTTCCACTGCGTCCCATCCGCATACTTCACATCCCCTGTCCTTGGTTTGGTAGGGGCTACGTATGTCGGCTCTAGTCTGAAGAGAGATTGGTTCAGGAGGATGTCTCCTAATCTATTGAGTTCATTAAAGAGGTAATCGGGTAATTGGTCCGCAGCTACTGGTGCTGGGTTTGGGTTGAATCTTACAACTGATTTTATTGACTGAGCCATTATCTATAACCTGCGTCTTCTATCTCGTAACCTACCCCGTTAAGGGTCCAGTCAAGATCTGCAGCGGATTCAATCTTTACCCCGTAATATCTTCCGGTAACGGTGCAGGATATTTTTGATTGGGTCCTGGGATCAAATGTATAAGGACCAGCCCACGTGATGGATTCATCTGGATACATCTGTTTGGCAACCGATACATTAACGGTGCCTGTTCCGGTCATGTCCATCTTCGGCCAAATGGCTCTTATATATTTAACCTGTGATTGGTCATTAGTTCCATTTTGTGTAAGAGACAATCCAGTCCTCTCTATATAGGAAGTCATGGTAGTACCATCTTCCGTGTTGCCAACATCATCCTGGAAGATCCTTTCCTTATAGATACTTCCTCCGCTAGTCCAGGTTGAGAACCCAGTTCCATCTAATGAAGATGACAAGGCTAAGTCGGTGTACAGGGTAAATTCAGTGGTGGGGTTAGTGGTGTCTATCTTTGCGTAGAGAACACCGGCAGCCGGGTAAGCGCTCCCGTCAGGAGCGTTGAGTTCTGTCATCCCTGCAACCCCATCTATGATGATCTTGTCTGCACTTACTAACCCGTGAGCTGTAGATGTGGTTATACGCACAGGGTCGGCCTTGGTAGCAGCGCTGATAGCTCCTGTAGAGAGTCCAGTGGTAGCAAACACTACCTTGGAGGCTCCCTTGTCAAAGGTCCTTTGGCCCCAATCCTCTGTCGTTACGTCCCAAGTGTTTGTGGTGGTTCCGGCAGGGGTGGTGTAATCGTCCCAGTTATTGGTGTCTGTGCTTACGTTGATGTTCCCGAAACCAACCGAGGACAATCTTGGGAGGTCCCTTATGGTAAAGGTGTTGCTAACCCAATTCCATATTAAAGCCCTGTTGGGGAAGGTGCTTCCCGTGGTTGGGAAGCAAGCCAACATCTCCTTTCGGTTGTAGTCAGCTACGGTAAAGGAACGCTTGTAGTAATCCCCATCGAGGTTATCAAAAAGCTCCCTCTTTAATCTGTTAGGTAAGAGGGGTGTGATAGTTTGGCCGTTGTTCAAATATACGTCGCTCTTGCCTATGAAGAAATGACCTCCCTCGAACTCTGATACACAGTTCTTGGCCAAGATACCCACCGTTGGGGAAAGCATCTTGAAGGAAAATATGAATGGTGTACCTATAAACTGTATAAGGTAGGTTGCATCTTCTTTGTAAACAACAAAGGTTTCTCCCATCTGAAGTCCATCTATGATGTCTCCAGGGGTGTCAGATAATTCCTGTTCTCCAGCATCGGCTGTAGTTGTGGTTTCGTTCCAGGTGGCCGGAACAGAGTGAGCTGACGCTGCACCACTCCACTTAACCATCTGTGTGTACTCAGTGCTAGAGGCAGTGTCATTAAGATTAAGAGCAATCAGGAAAGACTTAAAGCTCTTGATTGATTTGGCATAGGAAGTAGCTGCTGTTGCTCCACCAGGCCCTCTCCAGTTAGTGAGAGCTGCCAGGTTGGTGGATGTGTCGTATTTCCCTGAAGTAAGCGCCCAGAATTGAGGGGCGTCTTTAAAGTTGGTTACGATTGGAACACCACCCAAAACTGTGTGTGCCCAACCCTCGTCTGCAGTGGCAGAGTAGTTACCACCTGAACTTCTTGTGATATCGGTCCAGGTCCCACCATCATTCTTGAAGACGTAGGCCTTACCCAACCCTAAAGCCACCCAGTAAACTGAGGAGGTGTCGGCTAACGGGAAGATGTGGTATGGGGGAATTGGGCACGAAGCAAAGATTTCTGTAAAGCCGGCGCACTTCTTTATCCCCTGGTCTCTTATCCTTACGTTGTTACCAGCACTCCAGGCATTGGGTGGAAGTTGAAAGGGTGGGATGTCTGTGATGATCCCAATCTGACCAACATTTTCAATAGGGATTACAGGAGTAATAGCCATTATTCAGGGGGTGTAGGCCAGGTAATGTTCAAAGGATCAGACTGAAATGGAATATCTCTAAGAGATTGTCTGTATACCTGCCACTCTTCAAGTTTAGCATCTGAGAGAGGAACATCACTTAGTTGAGACCAATCTGATTTGGTCAGTTTCTTATTTCTCTCTACTCTTACATAGTTCCACCGTTCAACAACCATCTGTGCCTCTACTTCACCCCATGCAGGCTTGCTGCTTGGGGAACTGAAAACTACATTTGTTTCATACTCGGTGGAATTGTTCACTTCCCCATATATTGCAAACTCAGGGCCAGCAATCGATACCAGTGCATTATCTAATACGTGTTTCATGCGGTCATCTCCCATACTCTCCAAGCAGCATCCCCGGTCCCAAAACCACCATCATCAGAGCTAAGGCTTTTGCACTGTAACTTAAAAGTGTAGCTTGCGGCAGCAAGACTTGAAACCTTCCAAATGAAGGATGCAATGTTTCCATGTTCAACATTTCCTGTTCCAGATTGAGTGTCATCTGTCATGTAACCAACCTGTATGTCTGTGGGAGTAATTACCGTTGATGTTGAATAAACCAATCTTATCGTTTGGGTTTGGGTGGTTGAACTATCAAAGTTAGACCAGTTTTTAACGTCAAAGTGGCACTCGATATATAGATCAGTGGCTGCTTGAACTTTGGTGTAGTCAAACGTATACCCAGTGTCAGTGTATGTGGTTTGTCGTATAGTTGCGCTTAGTGCTTGTGTTCCGTGAGACACATTTACAACGTTCTCCATGGTCCAGCTAGGAGCTGAAGCTGAAGTTGCAAAGGTTAGCATCTCACCAGCAGGTGTTCCTGGTTTGGCTAATCTGACATAGTCAGTTCCATTGTGGTAAAGAACATCACCTGCAGCATCCGATCCCATGGCTATCTTAGCCCCGTCTACGGCGTTGTCTGCTATTGCAGCAGTAGCAATCTGAGCGAAAGCTAATACATTGGAACCCGTTGTCGTAAGTGGATAGTTAGCAGTTCCATCGGCAGTGGGTAAAACCCAACCTACCGTGTCATTACCCATCAGCTTGTAATCTATAGTTGCAGAAATGGGGAGTTTTATAAAGGAGGACCCGTCATAAATCTTGAGTAAATTAGGTGTGGTGCTTGTGTCTAGCCACAGCCTCCCCTTCCCTACATCAACAGTAGGAGCAGAGGTGTGGACGTAAATGTATTCGGAGGCCCTGTCTACACCAGGGAAGGATTGCTTCAGAACTTTCTTGATAAGTTGAAGATGTCCATCCCCTTCTGAGATTGTGTCAGTTCCTGTGGGGTAAGTCTGATCTAAGTCATTGATATAATTACCAGTTTCTAAAGCCATTATATTATCTCCTCCACAAAATCAGGGTCATTAGGCCAACCAACATTTACACCGCCAGCCTCATCGTAAGCCTTGATTGCGTCTAAATCGACAAGCGCATCAATCTCTCCATCCTTCTCGTTTGATTCAGCCCTTACGGAAGCCCTGTAGGTTTTCCAGTCTGCTGACATAGCGGTTCCACCGTCTGACTCTCTATGAGTCATCCAGTCTGACTGAGCCAATGTCGATGATGCGATTTTTTTTACCTTATCTTTCATGGACTTCTTAATTTGATCGACATCTTTTGGAGTGGAACCGTAGGACACTACCCATTCGTTAGTGGCCGCATCAAAGGCATACTGTTCACCACTTGTGTGGTAGTAGCGTTGATCCGCAACCGATAGTCGTGCCGGATGAAAACCAAGATTTTCCAGTTCCTCTTTAGAAAATTTACGGAATATCTGTGGGGGGTAATCCACACCATCCTTGGTAATGGCTCTTGGTGTTTTTATTAGTCCGTGACTTGATGAATACCACATAATTTATTACCTTGCGTTTGCGTATTTGAATGGGGATTCTGCGAAAGCGATATAGAGATATGTTTCAGCAACATTTGGATCAGTTGCAATTCTATTTTTGAATCCGTTAGAAACTATGTCAATAAATTCTGTTGATGTGTCCTCTACCGCATTGTCATTTGCCCCAAGTTCATAATTATCAACGTTATAACCTTCTCTCTTATTGTCAAATAGCTGCCAGTTACTTGTGCTATCTATAGATTTGGTAATGACGAATGCTGGTCTGAATCCAGTGTATACGAAAGATCCATCCGCATTTCCGTTTCCTTCGTAAGAACCAACCTTGCTGTATCCTTCTATGGAATGGAAACAATAGGCTATGTAATTCTCATCATCCGTGTTAACCTCTACACCATCCCCAACAGTAAATACTGAAGAGGTTGGAGCTGTGTCGTTCCATCTGTCAACATTATCGACTGTGGCAGCATTAGTATTTAACACAAGATAATCTGTTTCTGGTGCAGCCGTATTTGACGAACAGTAAACCTGCCAAGCATCAGCAGCATCCCTGTTTTTAACAATAATTAAATCGGGCGCTTGACTTAATCCATGACCTATAGTCATAGCAGAGCCAGTACCCTCATAACCTACAGTGCTAAATCCTGCTGTAGCATTTGAACTGCCAGACCCAGTTACAACGCTTCCAGCAGTTGCTGGATCAAATGTAGTACCGGCTTTCCAAGACCATGCAACCATACCGGAACCAGTGGTATCACTGTAATTAGTATCCGCACCTACGGTAAAGCCATCTGTGCCAAATGCAGTAAGTCCAGTGGAATCTGTAGTTTCAGCATTTGTAGAATCAGATGACAATGCTTCAGTCACTCCACGAACTGCATCTGTCCATTCATGTTCGTAAGTGCTACCTCTTGATTTTACCCAGACAAGATCAGGCTGGAAGCCCACACCTGTTTTTGCACCAGCACCATCATCGTAGAGAATGGTATTAAAATTAACACCGGGTTTTTTGATAGAGGGGGCAGGGAGATTACTCGAACACATTGCTAGAAAACCTGACGGTGGTGTGTAGTAAAAATCTCCGATCTCGTTTTCGTCTTGGTTTCCTTGTGCGGTTTTTGCTCCAGCGAATGAACTGTCTTGACCCCAGTTACCAGTCCATATCGACTCAGTCCCGTCACTGAATCGATAACCGGAACCAAAGGCAGCATATCTACCGGAGAATGAAGTAAAGGCTGCACCTGTTTTAGATGCTCCGCTTGTTGGGTCACCGCTGTTCTGCCATGTTCCATTCTTGGAGAAATAGATTGCTCCATCATCTAAATCTAAAGCAATCCCTATAATATCGCCGTTAGTCCAGCTATTGCCGTAAGCGACTGCAGTATTGGTTACCCCAAAGCCGGCACCTTCAATCTTAGTCCCACTTTGGTAGTAGGAGTAAGTTCCTAGACCAAAGTAAAGATTTAACGCTCTAGTTGGTATTGAAGCAACTTCTGGATCGCTTAACGCCATGACTCCTATCCATTGCTCCCAGCCTGTGGTGACACAATTAACTTCCCAATACCATTTTCCTGAATCTGGTGCTATCGTAGCTAACCAGCCAAGCGACTTAGTAGCCCCCAGCTGACCATTAGCTTTTAAATTGCCCTCAGACAGTGAACTACCATTTCCGCTTATTGGATTCCAAGTACAGAAGTTATTAGTTGGGCTGTCCTTCACCTGATCCGTAGCCACTAGATTGTTTACGGTGAACTCGTTGTAGTTTCCGGAACTGTCTGCACCTAACCCACCAGTCCAATTAGAGTGGATTAAGAGTTTGGTGTCTGCGTCTGCGGTGAATTCTGTGGTTGGTGGGGTAAAAGTTGTTCCGTCTGGATAACGGCAAGTTGTGCTGAAACGATACTCGTCTATGTACTGTGTTGAATAGTAGGTGGTAGCTCTTCCAAGCCACCATTCTCCCGGGGCTGGAATTAAATAAGAAGTATTTGTTATTGAGTACGTTCCGACTTGAACGCCATCGACATAACAACGAAAGGTGCTTCCATCCCTAACGGCGGCAATATGCTGCCATGTGTTTGTAACTACATCCCCAGCTGTGGAATTAAAACTAATAGTATCGGTCGATCCATCAACAGTTGAAGCATAAAATTCAATTAAACCAGTAGTTGCTATCCAAAATCGGATACCAGCTCTTGGTGGAGATACAGAACTATCTGTGGTTTCACAAATGACAGGGTAAGAATCGCTTAAATCTGGTCTTACCCATGCCTCAATTGTAAAGTCCCCAGAGCCAACTGCAAATTCATCAGACTGTGGAATAGATAAATAATCCCCAGTTCCGTCAACATAAATAGAACTGTCACCAACCTTTCTTACAGCTCTTGTATTGACTGTATCTCCGTTTGCGGTGATTGTGTGTGGGGAACGAGAGGATGTAAAAACATGAATCTTATAATCACTTCCACCAACACTTACAGTTGAGATTGTTCCGCCTGTGGCTTTAGTAACGGAACCAGCGTAGCGAACAATAACGACACCAGATCCACCGGCTGCACTGGGATATGCATCTGCTGATGAACCACCAGCACCGCCACCTGTATTTGCTGATCCAGCGGTACCTATGGCTGGGGATGTTCCCCCTGCTCCACCGCCACCTGTTCCACCAGCTCCTCCTCCGGCTGTATTTCCGCCACCACCACCTCCTCCGGCAAACCAGCCTGAAGCACCTACACCTGTTCCAAAAACAGAGGAATAATCTTTACCAACACCGCCAGCCCCTCCGACAGTTGTGCTTGCCGGAGCCGAGCCAATGGCTCCAGCGCCTCCGCCACCGGCTGCTGTCATTGAGTATGTAGATGTTCCTGTGCC
>Ga0098058_1000318_pt1 | contig 16489 bp, 16 predicted proteins | sample 19_taG_FD_75061 | JGI IMG/M metagenome (GOLD analysis project Ga0098058, IMG submission 75061) | Marine viral communities from the Subarctic Pacific Ocean - 19_ETSP_OMZ_AT15317 metaG | ecosystem: Environmental > Aquatic > Marine > Oceanic | place: Pacific Ocean | collected 2015-01-19 | reverse complement strand
GTTGTTGACCAGGACCAGAGTGCGCAGGGTGCTCGCGCCCAGGTCGACCGCCGTCCCGGTCTTCTTGTTGAAGACGGTGGTGAAGTCGACCGTCGTCCCGGGCGATGCCGCAGCGGTCACGACCGCCGTGCCATGCTTGCCGGTGATCACGCGGTGGGGGCCGTAGGGGCCGTTGGCTTTGCTCGTAACAGTCATCTGGCGACTCCGTCCACGCCGGGGAAGATCTCCCCGTCACGCTACGGATCGCCCCCGTCGGTCGCTCGTCGGCGAACCTAGATATCCTCGGTCACGACCTCGATCGCGGTGATCTTGGCCGCCGTGCCGTTCGAGTTCGCGGACTCGATGGCGAAGACTTGCGTGCCGCTGGACGTGGTCCACGCTGCGGTCAGAGGCAGTGTCCCCGTGCCCGACGGTAGGGTCTGCGTGTCGCGGACGGTGGCCGCCGAGTCCGGGTCTTCGACGATTCGGACCTGTGCGGCGGCTGACGAGTCGGTGCCCCAGATCGTCCACCGGAGTTGCGTGATCCCGGCGGGGATATGGCAGACGAAGCGGCGGAACTCGAACCATGTCCCGCCGCCGTCGTTGTTCTCGATGGTCTGCGTCTCGCCTTCTGGGAACGCCCAGATCGTCGGCTTCGATTCGTTGAAGCAGTCGTTGAGGGTCTGCGCCGCTTGGTCGAACTCGTCGGGCTCAATGGTGGAACCGGCGACCTGCCGCAGCCAGAGGACGCGGCGCGGGGTGTTGGTGACGCTCATCGGGTGACGCTGCTGGCTGTCTCGCGGATTGCGACAGCAGCGGTGCACAGGCACCCGGCGTCGGTCGACCCGAAAGCGGTCTGCCGGTCAACGTCTATGTCCACATAGTGCACCCCGGACAGGCCGGAGACATCCACCCGGATCTTGATCTCCCGCCAGAACCCGCCGTCTATGTCCCCAAGCGCGGTGCATCCGTCGTGGCTCCACTTGCTCGCGGACGCTGTCGGCGTCGTCAACGTGTTCAGGCCGGAAATGCGCTGTGTCGAGGTGAGCCGCGCCCACTCCGCAGTCAGGCCGTAGGGCGACGTCTTCCCCCACGTCTCGGGGTGGGTCTGGGAAGCGACCACCGTGCCGGCATCATCGCGGATCGTCAGCCGGTATCGGAATGTGCAGTCCGTCGTCTCCGAGATGTAGGCAGCGGAGATCGCCGCCTCCATGGTCGCGGTGTCGTCGTCGCGCAAACCCTGTTTTGCGGTCCACGATCGGCGGTAGATCGTGGTGTAGGCCCCGACGGAGTAGGGATCGTTGGTCGTGTCCTCGGCGGTGCCGTCTACTGCCCAGAGTCCGGGGTAGAGCCGCGCCGACAGGTCGGCCGCGCCTCCCGTAAAACACAGTTGCGGCAGGCGGGCTTCGTGCATCTGGTCGGCAACCTGGCACTCAGCGGAGATGCGTGAGGCTCGCGGCGGTTGGCGGTAGCGAAGCCCTCGCCAGTACCCAACGGCGGCATCCTCCATCGTGATCGCCTGCGTCGTGTCCGAGCCCACCGACTTCAACTCGAGAACGGCGAGCGTCCCGTATTGCCAAGTCTGCGTGGCCGGCATCCCCGCGAACTCCCGCGGGGTGGCGCGCGCCATCACCTCGGCGATCCAGACCTTGCCATCGTAGGCATCGGCGTCGTAGTAGGCGCCCGTATAGGCGTGGGTGTAGTCGACCGGGCTGCCGGTGTCGTCGGTGGGATAGAGGAAGTATTCGGGGATCGAGTCCGCCGCAGGGCCGGTGAGTTGTTGATTGATCGTTGTCCCCGTGCGCCCACGATGCGCGAGGCCGGTGGTCGTCGATAGCGCCGCAGTCTGGTGCTCCGAGCGGAAGAGTAGGTAGACCTCATTCCACCGGCCCGGAGCGACAGGCACGGCGATCGACTCGGTCTGGTTCGATGCGACGGCGAGGTTGCGGCCTTGTCCGGTAGCGCCGGAAGCGGTCTCGGCGTCGAGGGTGCTGGCCGTGGGGGCGCCCCTCCCGATCGTCTTGTTGTGCAGGTAGACCCGCATGGCGTGGTTCTCCACGCTGTAGTGCAGGAGCAGGTTGATCGTGGGACTTGCCCCGAACGCTCCGACGAGACCCGGCACCCAGAAGCGCCACGGTCGCCAGCCTACCCAGCGGACCGAGTGCAGGCGGGGGAGGCGGACCGCCGCTTGCTGGTTCCGCGATGCGTAGGAGTGCGACGTGCGCGGCATCCGCTCGTTGATGCAGGCCAGCGCGTTCTCGCGGAGCTGCCCGAGGTGGGCGACGGATAGGCAGACGTCGTCCGCGAAGCCGTCGTCATCGATGTCCACGAACGCTGGTGCAGTCACGGCAGGCTCCTATCGGCGCGCCCCCAAGCCGCAGGAGGAAGGGGCGCGGGTCGACCGGGGGGCGCGCCTCCCCGGTAGGGTGCGCCCAGCCTCGCGCCGGTAGGGTCAGGCGGCGATTCGGCGAAGTCAACCGAGCGGACCGCCTGCCCAGAGACGAGCTCCCGGGTTGGGGCACTCGTCGACATCGTCGCGGGTCCCCCCCGCCCGAAGTGTTCCAACCCACTTCCTAGGGGCGGAACAAGATCCTCACCATCGTCCGCGACTTCGCATCCCTCGGCGTCACCCCCGGCGCCGAGGCTGTGCGTTGTGCGCTACAGCATCGTCATGGCGTGACCTGCACAGCGCGCACCGTGGGGCGGCATCTGGCCGCGCTCGTCGAGGCTGGCGAGCTGGTGCAGGAGCGGCGCGGGGTGCGACTGTCTACGCCGTGAACTTCGACCTGCCAAGGAAAGCGAGCGTCGTCTGGTCGACCGCCGCCCCCTTGCCCCAGTCTGGCGCCACGACCCGATCGCCTGCGGCCTTCGAGTACGTCCCGCCGCCGAGCAGCTCGATCGACGTGGTGGCGATGATCGTGGTCGACGTCACCGACGAGATCGTGAACGCCTCCGTTTTTGCGACTAGATTGGCGTCGATGATGTGCGCCTTCGAGTGACCGCCGAGAGCAAACTGGTCCGTGTCATCGACGAACGACGAGCCGGCGACCTGGTAGTCGCTGTCTGCGCCGAGGTTCTTGAGGTACAGGACTTGCGTGACCGTCAGCGTCTTCGTCGAGTCGTCATACGCCGCAACCTGGCACGCGGGGCCAATGCAGACGGCGTCAAAGGGCAGCTTCGCCACGGTCAAGACTTGGTTGCCCTGCGCGCTGAGATTCTCCCGCACCGAGAGCACGAGGCCAAGATATGAGTCGGCGGTATCATCACCGATGAGGCCGGTGTCCTGATCGCGTCCGCCCCACTCGCTGAAGGTATAGAACTCGCCCGGCATGATGCGCGTGACGCCCGTCACCTCCATTCCCGTGCGGACGTGCGGGGGGTGGCGGAAGAGCGAGGCGACGGAGCGCATAGACCCCTGAAGCCCGACGATCCGCGAGTCCGCCGTTACCGCGTCTTCGGACACGTCCTCGTCGGGGTGGATGAGTCCCGGCGCCTCGATCTCCAGAACGTCCGACGAGTAGGGGAACAGTTCGGTGTCGTAGCCGTCGTCGAGGACCAGGAGGTGCGCGTCCTCCTTGTCGCGCCCTACGCCCTGCCCGGTGCGCACGCGGATGGTGTCGACGGTCAGGCTACTATCTGGGGCGATGGCCCGGCCTGCGCGGATGCGGGAGTCCCCGAGGGCCGTTGGGTTCGGCACGTCGTAGATCGACCGGACCGTCAACTTAAAGTCGGTCGTATAGCCGAACGAGGCACCGAGCGCCCGGAGGCGCTCCGACATCATCTTGAGCGCGGGATACGACTTGCCGCCTGCGCCGAGGGCTTCACCGGGCCATGGCCTTGCCCACTCCGTCCACGCCGTTGCGTCGCGGATCCCAGTGGTGTCGATCCACGTAGCCGGAAGCGGGGCTTTCCAGTGGTCGGGGAGGTTCGATGCAATGCCGCCGATGATCGCGAGGATGAGCTCGTAGGGGTGCGAGACGACCGCGCCCAGATCCGTCGAGTAGAGCGGGTGCGTCGTCTGGTCCGTCATCGAGTGCGGCGAGTACGTCCCATCGAGCGGCATGGTCACGAGGATCTCATGCGCGTCCTCGCCGGTGAACTTCGAGACGTCGCCTTCGCGGGTCGAGCGCAGCCACCCGCCACCGTCGGCCACCTCGACCGTGCGACCGGGTAGCGACATGGCGTCGGCGCCCCCACGCGCCGCACCGATGACCACCGTGCGATCGACCGAGTAGACCCCGATGTCATCGTCTGGCCACAGCCTCCGCGCGTTCGCCTGGTCCACGTTGACCGACGCATCGAGATTCACCAGCGGCATAGTCCCGACGATGGTGACGAACTCGCCCTCAGAGTCCGAGGCGGGGGAGACCGATGCGACGGCCGTGGCCCGGTAGCGGATCGGGCGCGAGTTGAGTTGTCGGTCGGCCAACATGCCGAGGATGTCCCGGCAGCGGATCCGCACCCGGGTCCCGGAGCGGTCGACCTCCGGCTCTGCCGAGATGATGAACCGGCCGTGGACGGTCTCGAGCCCCTCGCCCGTCGCCTTGTAGAGCATGACCTCGCGGCCACGGACAAAGGGGGTCGCGTCCCAGATGCGGGAGTCTGGGAAGGGGAGCGTCGGCTCTGAGGACGAGAGGCCGTCGTGCGCCGCGATGAACGTGCCGCCGTGGCCCTCTGCGCCAAGAGCACCGACAGACGACCGGGCGTTGATGCCGCCCACCGTGTCGGGGATCTCATCGACGATCGTGATCGTGTCCGTCGAGACCGAATCCACCCGGAACGCTTCCCGGCCGATGTAGACCACGTCATCGGGCGATATCAGACCACCGTCGGCGGCGGTGACATCGAAGCTCACGCCCTTGGCTCCGATCGCCTCGTCGTCTGCCAGGTGCGTGAGCGGGTCGACGGAGGCCCCGGGGCCGAGCAGGAACTCGGAGATCTCGGGATAGTTCTCGTCATCGAGTTGCAGCGTAAACGTCGGGCCAGCACCACGCGGGTCGCCCCGCAGCGGGGACACGGCGTGCGAGATCTCGCCCATGTCCTCCAGCCGAAGGATCTGCGCGTAGGCGTCCCCAAAGAGCGTGTCCGACGGTTCGCGGAAGTCGCCCGTCGAGATGCCCAGCGGGGTCACGCTGTCGGTGCCGCGCTTCATCAGGCCGGCGATCGAGATGACCCAGCCCGCGACCTCGTCGGTGATGGTCGCCACGTCCTAGACCTCGACAGCCGAGAATATGAGCGTCTGACGAGCGCCCATCCGGGCCACCTCCGCCATCCCGCGCAAGCCCCGGAAGTCGTCATTGGCGACGGGCGCGTCGGAGTCGTAGGAGATGCGGTACTCGCCCTCGATCGACGTGGTCGGGTTGTCCTCGTCCTCGACGCACAGCCAGAACACCCCAAGGCGGGCCTCGGCCCACCAGCCGTCGGCGCCGTCCAGAGCGCCCCACGTGGGCCGAGTGCCAGCCGCATCGGTGAAGCCGGCCGAGTCGCCCCAGTCGACGACGCTGGAGTTTAGGAGGCGCTTCGATGCGCGCGCCCCGTGGAACCCACCGCCGAGCGTGCGGAAAACCCTCCAGTACCGGTGCTCGCCGTCGGAATGGTCGACGAAGTGCTCAGAGCCGTCGGCGGTCTTGCCAGACGAGAAGATCGGCGAGGTCTCCGGCACGTCGGGCGGCGAGTCCCAGTGGCACTTCGGAAACCACGTGAACTGTGGCTGGTCGTTGGTCGTCAGGAACGTCGCCGTGCCGGAGTCGGGGTCATCGGTCGACTCCCACCCCAGCCACTCCAGCGGAAGCGCGCCGTCGTCGCCCGTGGGGCTGTTGGTGAAATCGATCTTCAGCGCACCGGCGCCCCCTGTCGACAGGGCGACCATGATGCCTTGGTTGTCCTTGGTCGTCGCGGCGAGGACCGAGTACGTCCACGAGTTCCCGGTCAGTGCTGACTGCGCCGTGGCTGCGTCGCACAGCACCTTCCAGATCGTCGACTGCGCGGCATAGGAGGACGATGGGACCCAGTAGCACTGCTCGGGGATGACGATCGTGACGTCGACATCGTCGGCGGACCCGAGCGGGTCCTCGACAATGCGGAGGTGGTACGTGCCATCCCAGATCGCTGCCGTAAAGTAGGGTCTCACCACGCACCCACGGTTTCGAGGCCGCCAAGGTCAATCTGCCGCTGCGTGTCGCGCTCCAGCTTGCGCACCGTCTCGGCGTCCTCGGTCACCAGCGTCCCGATCTGGACCACGGTCGTGCGCGGGGTTTCGCGCTGGGTTGCGGCGCGCTGCGCGGAGTCGCGGGCGCCAGTGCCCTCGAACCCGCCGTCTCCCCCGCCGCCAGCGGCGCCGGCGCCGGTCGCCCCGACAGCGCCGAGGGCCGAGCCGATTGCGGTGAGCGTACCGCCCGCAGCGATCAGGGCGGCGCCCTGGACGGGGTTGAAGAACGGCGGGAGGCCGGGGATCAACATCGGCACGCCAGCCGCGATCATTACGCTGCCGATCCCCGTGGCCATTGTGCCGATCGCGCGCAGCGCGATCTTGCTGAACTTCTCCGTCTCGACGCCAGCCATCGCTTGTCCGAGTTCGGCGAAGCCGGTTTGCGCTACCGCTCCGAGGGCGTCAACTGCCGAGTCCTTGAAGCTCTCCAGCGATATAGAGCCGCCCTCGTCCAGAACGGCGCTGCGGACGGTCACATCTCCGATCGAGTGACCAAGGCTCGCGAAGGCGGACTGCATCGACGGGGCGCCACGCTCGGCGGTCTCGAAAAACGTCTCCAGCTCCGCGCGGCTGGCCTCAGTCGACTCCGCGAACGAGTCCACGGCTGCCGTGGCCGCATCGAAGCCGGTGGCAGCGACACCGAAGAGGGTCTGTCCGAGGGCGTCGACTTGGGAGCGGAGGGCAGATACGTCTTCTTCGGCTTGCTGTCCGAAGAGGTCGGCCATGCCCCGCTGTACGCCCTGGCCGTGCAGGACTTCGGCAGACGCGAAGGGCGAGTCAGGAGCGCGGCGACCGGTGGCCCTCGTCGGGGCGGCCCCACCATCACCACCGCCGGCACCACCGCCGGCACCTTGAACCGCAGCGCGAATATCCGCGCGCGTCTGTTCAAGCGAGCCCTCCAGTTGCATGAGTTGCCGGTCGAGATCATCGACCAGCGTGTCCCTCTGGCCCTCGATATCACGGAGCCCGGCGACGATGCTGCGGATCTGGCGCTCCTCTGACGCGGAGATCAACTCCCCACCGGGGCCTACCTGCCCCGACTCAGCGCGCCGTTGTATCTCATCCAGCAGTGCAGCATTGCCGGCGCCCATCATGCCGCGCGGTCGTTGCGTCACCCCGCCGAGCATCTGAGCGACACGCCCGGGATCGTCCTCCTGCCGCAACGCGGATTCCATGAACGTCGCTGCGGTGCCAGCCGCGTCCCGCTCTCCGCCTGCAAGGAAGCGGTTAAGACCTAGCGCCGCCTGCCGAAGCCGAATGAACGACGTCAGGACAAAGGTGCCAAGGCCAGCGATGCCCGCGATCCCGGTATCCACCATCGCTTGCACAGACTCGCCAAGCGCGTCGAACTTGTCGCTTGCGGGGTCAACGCGGGCAGCCATGTCGTCGATCGCGTCGGCAATCCCCCCCATGGCGTGCCGAACAGTGGGCGACTCGCGCACCAGCGATCCTAGCGCCTCCTGCAAGTCACCGGTGCCGTTGCGAATGCGGGACAATGCGAGGTCGAGCGGGTCGAGCGCGGTGGCGGCACCCTGAAACTCCGACTCGAGCAGGTCGAGCGCAGCGGCACCCCTGTCCGCCGCGTCCGGCAGCTTCGCGATCTCCCGGAGCGTGTCGCGGAAGGCCGGCATGAAGCGCGCCAGCATCTCCACGTCGCCAGCAACCGCCCGCCCAATGGCGTTGGACGTCGTGACGAGGTCTTGCTCGCGGGCCTCGGCTACATCAGCGGAGATCGCAGCGAAGCGGGTGAGTTCGGCGATCGAGGGCTGTAGGACGCTGGTGAGTTGGGCAATCCGGTTGATGCTGGCCCGCGTCTCGTCGTCACCGAAGCGCGTTGCTCTCTGCTGCGCCGCTGCGAACTCGTCGATCTCGCCCCGAACGTCGGAGTAGGCGACGCCCATCCGTGCGAGGGTGGACGACAACCGCCGGACTCCCCGTTCCTGCTCTAGCGACTGCTGCGTGAACCGCGTAAAGGCGGCGACCGTGGCACCCACGGCAGCGGTCATCGCAGCGGCGGCGATAGCACCGGCCCGAAGTCCGCCACGGAACCTGCCCAGAGAGGCGGTCGCCTGCCTCGTGTCGGCCCGCGCTCGGACGATCAGATCGTGACGACTGCTGCTCACTTCTTCTCGCGGTAGGTCGTGCGGGCGTCATGCTGCGCAGCGCGCTCGCCCTTGAGAGCGACTCTCACCCGGCGGAAGAATGGCGGCCAATCGGCGACCGGAGGCGCGAAGCCGTCGTCCGAATCGATCGCGATCGTGAGCCACGACAGGTGGAGCCAGTCGTAGTCGAGCACCCAGCACGCCCACTGCTCCAGTGGCCTTCCGTCCTCGTCTTCGAGGTCGTCGCGGTGCCGCCATTCGGCTTCGAGGGACCACCAGCCGAGAGGGGCAAAGGGCCGATCCCCGGGCTCGCGCTCCACCTCACCCGGCGGGTCATCTCCGTCGCAGTTGCGGGTAGAGGACAGGCCGAGCCGGCGACACGTCGCGCAGCGGAACAGGGACGACGAGGCCGGCGGCAGCGAGGCGAGCCGGTATGCCGTCAGGATTTTCCCGCGTCAGCCTCGTTGTACTCCTCCCGGGCGATGCACCAGAGCAGCTCCGAGATCGATCGATGGGGTGCGACCTCCGACAAGAACCGCACTTGCTCGGCGTGGTCGGTGGGCCAGAGGTGCTCTTTGCCCCCGATCACGACGGAATGCAGCACCATCGACAGAAGGCGCGCTCGCTCCTCTACCGTGTCGTCTGAGTCCGGCTCGATGGGCGTCAGCCCCTCGTACTCGGCGAGCGTCTCGCGGGCCTCGTGGAGCCTGCGGGACTGCTCGCGGGTCCGGTCGGACGCATCGACGGCCACGACCTTGACGACCTCTTCGCGCAGGTACTCAAGATCGCCGGCCTTGCGTGGTGCCGACAGCTCCTCGCGGCGGATGTACCGCCGGAAGTCGGAGCGGAAGGCCCGGATCACATTGCTCGCGCTCCGGTATCGGAACACGACGTCAGAGCCCGCCAGAGACGGCGGTGACACCGGAGTCGGCGGGAACGCATCACGCTTGAGGTCCATGGTTCTCCTGTTGTCTAGCCCGCGCCCACGGGCCTTGGGTATCAGAGCAGCGAGATCGTGACCGGTGCTTCGGTGATGGAGCTCGACCGCTTCGCCGTCCACGTTCGCGAGAACCGCAGCGGGGTGCCGCGGTCCACATCGCCGGAGCCTTGCAGGTTCGGGATCGCGATCTTCACGCCGTACCCATCATTGCCGGACTGTGCGGCGGGGAATGCGCCGTTGGCCGTCATGGCAAGAGCCTGGGTCGTGTCGGCCTCGTCGGTGGTGTCGGCGAACATATCGTAGGAGCCGAGCGCCGGAAGGATCGCGTCGTAGGAGCCGCTGACGCTGAAGTCGCGGATGAATGTCTCAGTGTAGCCGGTCGTGGTGTCGTCGCCCTCGGCCACGTCGGCGCCGGTCTCGATGGTGATCGTGACGCCTGCGCTCTTGAGGGCCTGGCCCCCGATCGTCCAGTCCGCATTGATGCCGGTAACGAAATTGGTGGTTAGGTCGTCCCAGTCGCCGACGCCGTCGAGCGTGGTGGTGACCTCGGAGGCTGCGACCCACAGGCCGACGAGGTCGACGTCCAGCGTCCAGATGCCGCGGGTCGGCAGGTTGAACACCGCGCGCTGTACGCGGCAGCCGGTCATCTTGCGCAGGAGTTTGTTGCCGAGGCTGTCGAGCGGCCCGGAGATGGCGCTATACTCGTAGAGCGTGAATGTCTTCTTCGAGTCCGTGACGGCGCCGGCGTTGTCCGTGTGCCGCGGGTTGATCGGGTTGACCGTGATGTCGCACGACGTCTCGTCAGTGCTGCCGATGTTGGTGTCGCAGAAGCTCGCCATGATGACGTCAGCCCACTGCGGAAGGAGGATCGTATCCGGCGATCCGCCGTCGAGGCCCTTGCCGTAGAGCGGCAGCGACAGCGAAGCCGACGACCGCTTGCCGATCAGCGGCCCAGTCATCTGCCCGCCCTGCGGCGTCGCCGGCATAACGTCGGCGTATTCCATCTCCTGCGAGATTCCCGCCGAGGCGTCGAGCACGGCGAGGTCATCGGCCCCGATCGTCGGGGTCTCCTCTGAGCCCTCTGTCGTCTCAGCGATGGCCATGAACAATCGGTTGCGTCCTGAGTAGCTCACGGCGGGGCCTCGTCGGTGTCGGCCGCCTTGCGGCTCTTGGTGGTCTTCTTGGGTGCGGGCTTCGCATCGAACTGGAAGCCGTCACGGGTAGCGCGTGCGAGCGATGCGGCGGCGAGGCCGATCTCCTCGCCCGGGTTGACGAACTTCGAGCCACCGCCCTCGAGTCGGACGGGGAACGCGATCGGCCCATAGGTCTCGTGGCCGGTGTAGATGAAGCGCGGGGCCTCTTTGCTCTTGCTCGTCATGCTGTCACCCATCCGCGGTATTGGGTCTGTCGAATCGTGACCGATGCTATCGCGTCGAATTGCACGACGCTCGCCGGTCGCCCCTCGTCCGGGGGTCGCTCGTCGACTGCGATGTCAGAGGCACCGATCGGGCCGATGATGCCGTAGGCGTTCGTGGCGTCGAGTGTCCGCGCCGTCTCGCCGATCTTGTCCTGGATGATGACCTGGGCGGCGTGGGCGCACCACTTGGCATGCGCAGCCGACATCGGATGGGCCAGCCGGCCGGCGTTGTTCGATGAGTCCAGGCCGAACCGGCACCGCACCTCGACCTCAACGTCTACGTGCACCTCGCCCGACGACATCCCGTCTCCCGTCTCGAACTCGCCGGCGATGTAGCAGGAGACCCAGGGGACGTCCCATGAGTGTCGGTCCTCGGTCGGCTCGGCGTGGTAGATGTCGCCATCGGTGGGGAAGGCAGAGTCGGGTCCGCCGAAGGTCGTCGGCGCAGCGGGGAGGCTGGCATCAGGGCGAAACGGGTCCGCCGACAGCAGCCCAGCGGGGCCGGTGTAGTTCGTCCATTCGTCGCTGATAGCCTTGCAGGCTGCGGCGTGAACGTGGTCTTGGCTCAGGTATCGGGGGACGGGTGCCACACCGAAACCCTACGAGCAGGGCAGGGATAGGGGCGACTCGGCGAAGGCTGACGGACTGGGGGCGGAGCCGAGCGTTCCACACCGTCCCGGACCAGGGTGGAGAGCTGCGATCCGGTGTGACCACCTTGGGGGGCAGGTTGCCCGGGAGGTGCTATACCCGCGGCTCGACCCGCATCCCCCGCAGCGCCTCGCCAGCCTTGCGCCCCTCCGCCTGGATCTTCGCCACCAGACGCCGGTGGAGGCCCTTGCCGAGACGGAAGGCAGCGGCCCGGGTGTCGTGCGGGTCGATCTGTCGCGCGGGGTTCTCCATGTCGTCCCAGGGTTGGTGCCTGCCGCCCTCGGAGAACGCCCGCGCATAGTCGCGCGCCGTGCCCCAGATGAGTTCGACGACGCGCCCGACGATGTTGACCGCCTCAATGTGGTCGGGGTCTCGCTTGTCCGTCAGGGTGCGAGATAGCGGCGACTCGGAGCCGAGCCACGTGCCGATCTTCTCGCCGGCACCCTGGGCAATCTTATACGCCGCGTACTTCGGCTCGCGCGCGTAGCCAACCCACGACCTCCGGTTGTAGGCACTCTTGCCCTCGTTGGCGAAGAGGTCTTCAGCGTGGCCTTCCAGGGTGAAGTCGCGATCGACCAGGGGCACGCTCAGACCCGGGGTCCTGGTCTCGCGGACGAACGCCCGCATCCCCTCGGCGGTCTCCTGCGGGGACAGCGAGTCGACCATGACACCGAGGACACGCTCGATGCCGTCGAATCCGTCGACCTCCATCCCGCCGCTTCGCCCTCCGCCAGTGCGAACGGCCACGGACTAGGTCGCGTACCAGTCGGAGGCCGTGGGGTCTGGCATCCGTGCGCGTCGCTCGTCGATGGTCGCCTGGGCAACGCCCGCCACGTGGGTGATCACCTCGCCAGCCGTCCCAGCCGTCCCGGAGGCGTATGCTTGCGGCGGTGGGTTGTGGATCAAGTACGCAAGGCGCGCATCCCACTTCGCCCGGTCGTCGTCACGTACCGCACCACCGACGCGCTCCTGGTAGTTGATCTGGGCACCAAGGGCGACGAGGCCCCGGCACCATTGCCAGTCGTTCGGCGTGTCGGCTTCGGTGACGCTCGACGGGGTGATCTCATGCTCGAGCAACGCGGCGCCCACGTCGGACGCTGCATCTTCGAGGGCCTCGTCCATGACGGCAGTAGTCACCGTCAGATCTGGCAAGTGCAGCGAGCCGACGGACGACGAAGTCAGGCCGAAGAGGTAGGCAGCCACCGCTACGAGGTGCGCAAAAGTGCCAGCAAGGCGTCACGGCTTGCCGACTGGTACTTGAGGCCGGCGGCAGCGAAGGCATCCCGCAGGCCGCGGTCCTTGATCGCTCGCCAGAGCTGCGCACGGGTCATGCCGGCGAGGCCATCGCCGGGCTCCGGTGCTGGGGCATCCCATGCGGGGAGTCCCGGCGCCACCGGTTCGGGCTCAGGCTCGGGCGCGACGACCGGGGCCGCATCATCGATGAGCGTGAGCCGACAGCCGAGGAGACGGATCGCATGCTCGTCCACGAAGACGCGGGCACCCGCATCCGAGACCAACTCGGTGCGGGTGCCGCCTTCGCGTAGTGCCCGGATTGTGCCCGGGCCGTTGAACCGAACCAGGAACATCGGGCCTCCCGGCTATCAGCCGCTCGCGTGAGCGCCGGTGACGTAATACGACGCGCGCTCGTTGACGTTCTCCATCCCGCTGATCTGCGAAAGGCTCGTCACGTTCTCGCGCTCGTTCGGGTTCTCGTACCGCTCGGTCATGCGGTCGCCGGCCTGGAAGTCCTTCCCGAAGCCGTTGCCCGTCACCGGAGCCATGCCCGACGCATCCGACGCCGGAGCGGCGAAGATGAGGCAGCCATAGCCCCAGACCCGCGCGTTCGACGCCGTGGCGCCATCGGCTGCGGAGTCGTAGCGGGCGGTTGAGACGTGGACCCGGACCGGGGGCTCGCCGCCCTCGGCGTCGTCGAAGCCGAACGCTTCAGCCGACAGCATCCGCGCGAACATGCTGGCCCCGATGGAACCGAGCGCGTCCGACGGCAGCTTGCCGAGGACCTGCGGGTGCGCGATGACTAGATCCCAGTACGACTTCGTCATCACGACATCGAGCGAGTCGTAGCCGAGGCCGGACTCCACCTGGAGCGAGTTTACGCCGGTGACGAGCTGGCCGAGCAGGTCCGAGGCGGAGTCGCTCCACCGGTCCGAGGCAGCGGTGATCGCGTTGCCATACGTCGCCAGAGCCGCAAACTTCGTCGTAAACTGCTGCTCCTTCTCGATGAGCCATGCTGCCGTCAGCGCCGGCACGATCATCTGACTCTCGACGTTGGACACGCCGCGATCCTCGAAGCCGTCGCCTTCCTCACGGGGGAGGATGTGACGCACGCCGCGGAGCTTCGCCGTACCGGTCGCATCCGACAGGCGCGTCTTGATGCCAAGGAACGGGGTCCCCGGCGTGCCGACGAGGGAGCGACCGTTGACGCCGAGGACGTTCTGGTCGGCGACCGTGTAGTAGGTGAACGACGCGACGCCGGTTTCGGCGTTGATCGAGATACCCTCGGGGCGCGAAGGCACATAGACCCGCTCCGCCACAAAACCCCGACGCTTGGGGAGTGCGGCATCGATGGCCATGTTGAGGACGGGGTCGGTGACTGCCATTTCGTGCCCTCCGTTGGGGGCTGGGGTGGTTCAGAGAATCAGGCGACGGCGTAGTACCCACAGCCGACCATGACGATGCACAGAGTTGCGGCCGTGGGGTCATCCTCGAGCGAGGTGCACACGTACCAGTCCTCGTCGGTATCGGCGGCGGTGGCCTCTGCGCTGGCGTCGGCCTTGAGCTTCGTACCGCGCTTCACGGTTCCGGTAGTCGAGCCCATCATAACCTTCATCGGGCCGCCGATGGCGACGCGGGCCGGGCCGTTGTCGTCGGGCGCGTTGGCGAGGATGCCGTATCCGGTGCCGGCGGTGGCCGCGATGACGTCGCCGTCGACCGTGCCCTGTGACTTGACGATGCGATGCTGGAGCGCGCTCAAGTCTGCGCCGGCCTGCGGAGAGGTCGGGTCAAAGACCGTGTCGGAGAAAAACGCGGTGGTGTCGGTGTTGGCCATGATTCAGGCTCCTCGGGTGATCGTGGCCGTCAGGCCGAACGCTTGAAGACGATGCGGGTGCCGTTGGCCTCGTGCGCGGCGCGAAGTTCCACGCTCTTGGCGAAGGCGGCGGCGGGGTTGTCGACTGCGGCGCGGGCCTCGGCGGCGAGCTCCGCTTCCGTGATCTCGGCGGGCGCGTCGGACTCAGCCGGGGGCGCGGCATCCCCCGTCGTGGCGATGGACCCGGCGCGCATGGCGACGTCGGTGTAGTCGCCGCAGAGGTCAGCGATCGGCTCGCCCTTGCGGAGCCGCTCCAGCGCGGCGGGCGCGTTGGTGCGGAGCAGTTGGCCCTCGGTGACGGCGCGGAGAACGATGCCCTCGATCCGTACCTGCTCGGCCTGCTCGCAGCGGATGAGCACGTCACCGGCTTCGGGGACTTCCTCGGTCTCGACGTTCTCGACCGGCGTCTCAGGGGACTCGTCGGCGGCGGCGCGCAGGGTGAACGCCTGCTCGACAGCCTCGGCGATAGTCGCGGGGAGGGTCTCGGTGAACGACCGGAGCTCCACCTTGACGATCTCCACGACCGCGTCACGGTCGAGAGTCGCGGGCGTCTCCGACGTCTCCGGCGCCTCTTCGGCGCTGCGGGTCTCGACGTTCTCGGTGGTCGGCTCGGTCATGGTGTGATCCTCAGTGGGGTCAACGGTGCTTGCAGGCTCAGTGATAGGAGCGGAGAATTCCGCCTGCTCGTCGGCGAACGACAGCCAGCGGGCGTGGCGGCGAAGCTCGATCTGCACGGGCTGCGCTTCCCAGATGTTCGCGCGTGCCTTGGCGTGGTCAGAGACGCCCACAGCGCGCCGCATCGTCTGGGCCATGTCGGTGATGTCGCCGATCGGGCGGGCGTTGCGGGCGTTGAACGTCCACCACGGCAGGCGGTCCTGTGCCGTGCCGATGCCCTCGATCGCAGGCAGGTCTACGAGCGCCATGCCGAGAAGGCTGGGGCCGGGCAGCGGCTCCGTCATCTCAAGCGTCTTGAACGGGCCGACCGCAGGCGAAAGGACGTGGAGCGTGCGGTCATCGATCGATGACATCGCGCGCCAGGTCCATTCCGTCAGGCCCCACAGTCCTCGCGGGATGCCGGGCTGGCTGTCGTCCATGTGGGCGTGGAGATCGTAAATCCCCCCGGCACGGTCGAGAGCCTCGGCGGGAACGTCTTCCTGTAAGTACGCGCGCCGCTCAATGGCGTGGTGGTAGGAGACGAGGAGCGGTTGCGGGGGCATCCCGTGCGCCATCATCAGCCGCACCCGGGCGCGATAGTTCGCTTCGAGCGTCCCGAGAAACGCGGCGTCGTAGTCCAGCACCTCGGGCTCCCCGTCCCGCTCGACGACCTCGCGGCCACCGAGGGGGAAAAGGAGTTGCCAGAAGGTGCGGTCGGGGTCGAACTGCGCGCCCGCCCCGACATTGCGAAGAGATAGCTGCTCCATCAGGCAGCCGAGAGGAACGGCGTCATGTCGATGGTCGCGGCGCCGGTAACCATGCACTCGAACCGGCAGCGGTAGAACTGCGCGACCGCGATGTCGTTTCCGTCGCTGCCGTCGGTGATGGTCACGCCCGTCCCGCCGTAAACCGTGCTGGTCTCTGCGGCTTCGCTGGCGTTCTCCAGGATCCACGAGAACCGGTCGTCCTCTTCGAGCGCCATGGCTTCGATGATCAGTGCGGCCGTCGCGGTCGTGTCCGCTCGGTTCCCACCGGCACAGTCGCGGACGATCCACCCGGCGGCGATGCCGGCTGCGGTGAGCGTGCCGGCGCCAGCGGTCTCGAGGTCGACCGTGCCGCGCGCGTCAACGAACGGCCCCTTCACGCGGGCGTTGCCGAGGAACGTGGTGTTGTGCGCCTTGCCGTTGTTCTTCTCTACGAATCGCATGGGCCTCTCCTATTGGATGAGGGCGCACAGGCGCCCCGCGGGTGTCCCTATCGGACCCCCATGCGGGACGGGGGGCGACTCGGCGAACCCAGCGGCGCGCCCCCGGCTACCGCCAGATCGCCGCCGCTGTCGAAGTGATCACCGACGGCGCCATCAGCGTCTCGCACATGACGATCCGGCGAGACATGGACGCCATGCGCGAGGCTGGGGCGCTCTAGCCTACGCCAG
>Ga0098058_1000309_pt1 | contig 16644 bp, 9 predicted proteins | sample 19_taG_FD_75061 | JGI IMG/M metagenome (GOLD analysis project Ga0098058, IMG submission 75061) | Marine viral communities from the Subarctic Pacific Ocean - 19_ETSP_OMZ_AT15317 metaG | ecosystem: Environmental > Aquatic > Marine > Oceanic | place: Pacific Ocean | collected 2015-01-19 | reverse complement strand
GGAATTCATGGTCTGATAGTGATGCTAACGCTGCAATTTCTGGAGCTGGGGATACAAAGGCTAGTAGAGATACAGTTACTTTATCTAAAGCAAATGTTTTTTCAACTACTAAATATTGGAATACAGTCCCAGCTACAGATGTATGGACTGAAATTACACAAGTTGTAGATGGTAATTTGGTAGTACATGGAACTATTGGAGCAAACCAAGTAGATGCAAATGATATTTTTGCAGAAGATATCACTGCAACAAATACAATCTCTGGTGGAACAATTTCTGGCGGTACAGTAATTGTTACACAAGGTACAAACGTAAAAACAGAATTAAGTCCTACAAGAACCGCAAAAAGCTTTGACAATGGAACCACCTGGCATAATTATCCAACAATAAGGGTTGTTGACTGTACTAGTTCTGGAGGGTATACCTTTTATGCATTTAAAGCAACTTATGCAGGTTATGGTTTATGGACAATAAATAATGATGCATTTGGATTTACCACTACAGCAGTAAATAGCAACCAATACAATATTGACCCCATTTTACAACGCTATACTAAGTGTTATTTAATGGCAAGCATGTATAATAATATGAGTGGCTCAAGTTGGGAATCTTGGTCACCAGATGATGCTTACCAATCTGTAAACATGCTGGTAACAGACCAATCTGCAAGTGTTGGCAATATTAAACAGGTCCTATTTAATTCTATAGGCGGTTTTAGTACGGGAGACTATAGAATGATTTATCAATTTGAACATTATGGTTAATAAAGGATAATATTATGGGATATAAAAGAAATCTAGGATTAGCAGCTTCGGTAAGCAAGGCATCGGGGAAAAGGAATTTGTTAAATACAATGGTTGCTTCAGCTGTGTCGGAAAAAGATCCAATACTCGAATCAGAAAAAGAAGTGGAAGAACAAGAAGCAAAAACTGAAGATATGCAAACTATCTTTGCACTTAGTCAATTGGATAGGATTGGCAAAGAACAAGCTGTCCCTGGGTATGAAGCAGCAAAAAAAGGATATGATAAGCTAGTTTCTTTAGGTCTTAAGCCAGACGAGGATTTTCCCAGTATTGATAAGTATAGATATGGGCTTAAACCTGGTGTAAGTATTGGAGGAGAGTATTGGGATATAAAAAGAGACTTAGGATGGATTGGTGAAGTTGGTTCTCCTAAGAGCGATGCGATTATGGATTTAATAAATAGCTTACTTGATGGAGAATAATTATGTATAGTAAAAATAATAATCTTGCATTAAAATATGGATTTGGTGGGGATCAATCTCAGATTGGACCTAATTCAAGGGCTTACACAACAAGAATGGATGCTCTTAATTTGCCAGACCCAGTTACTAATAATGCAGTTGCTGGATCTACAGTAAACAATCAAAAACTAGGGACTTCTTCAGATCCTAGATTTAACGCTGTAACTCAAGCTGCAACAAATGTTGCTGGTGATCCACCTCAAGCTAAAATAGTTCCTATGGACTTGAGAGTAAAACCTGATCAATTCACTAATGCTGGGGGAAGTGGAAGACATGGAAGCCAAGCATATTGGGATTGGATTGACCAATCTGGTGGAGTTGGAGCTCAAACAGAAATCCATACAATTGGTAGCCAGCATGCTGCTGATGCTTCTATTGACGCTGGATGGGGGCAGGACTATTCTGTAGACATTGAAGGAACACAACCTCGGTGGGCAAAAGACGACCTACCACTTACTTCTATGCCTGGTAGTGGTCAAGATCCATATATGGAGTCTTGGGGTCCAGGATCAAGTCAGGCGAGTTTTGATAAGCAACCTCCAGTAGATGAAAAGAATTTAACCCCAGCTCAATTGCAGAAAATAAATGCATCGAAAAAGTTAACTCCATCTCAATTGCAGCACAAAAGAGCTAAACAAAAGGCAGCGCATTTAAAAATGTTAGAGGGGTTAGAACCTGGACCATTGGCGAAGCCAACTAGACCAGACACTTCTACTCTATCTTATGAAGATGAATTTGAAGGTCAATATGATAGATTTGCAAACGAAGGTAAGGGAGGATGGGGTTCGTCTGGCTCGTCAACGTATTCAGATGCTCCAGCACCTCTTGGAGTAGCTAGAGACACAGAGGGTATTCTATTAGATGCAAATGAATATGAAGATATGGTTGGATCAGAAATTGGAACTTTTGAAGATATGGCTATAGACCAAGATTTTGCAACAAATGCGGGTGAGGGGCAAACTCTTGGAAGTACACTTGGAAAAACATGGGGAAAATTTGATAAGACATTTGAAAGTATAGGTGGCGGAGGAACCGCTATTGCTGCTGGTGCTAAAGTGTTAGGCGATATTCTTAAGAGTTCAAAAAGTCAAGGGTTACAGGAAGACTTAAGGGGAATGAAAGGACAAGTTGAATCAGCTGTAGGGTCATTGGCTAATTTGAAATATGCAGAACAGGATGCTGAAAAAGAACGTTTTGGTGAAAAAAGACGACAGGCTGCTGGTGTTGAAAATATAGCCCTAAGCGATACTTTAACTAAGATTAGAGAGATATCTCAAGGGGGACTTAGCTCTGGATCAAAATCTAGATTAATAGACAAAGCCACTGACGATTCTCAGACTAAAACAGATATAGTTATAGCAGATTCTTATGATAAACATTTAGATAAAATGGCTGGTATACAAGAAACAAGTGTTTCCGAAAGATCTCAATTGAATGAAAAATTAACAGAAATAGATAGACAGATAGCAGACTTAGATCACAGTTGGATGGATACGGCATTAGACGTTGGTCAGATTGTAGCTACTGGTATGAATCCAGCACTAGGGATGGCTTATGCTGGTGCAAGGACATTGGCTTAAGTTAGGAGAAAAAAATGGCAACAAGCTCAACACAATTATTAATGAATCAGCTTAGAATGCAACAGGCTTTCGCTAGATCGACAAGACCTCAAACTAGTGGCTTTAGCCAAGCGTTGTCATACTCGAGCGCAATAGGCAGGTCTTATGAAGCTGCTGCAACTAATCTCGTAAGGGGCGTTGCGGCATCTGGAGCTAGAGATATTGGAGCCGTAAGAGAAGCAATGGAAAAATTAACTGGATACGCTGAAAAGGCTCCAGTAACACATCGGCAAGGAATTGTTGAGCTGCAGGGTGTTTTGAAAACTAAAGAAGCTCAATTACTGAAGAACAATGAAGCTGTTGAATCAATGAATTTATTAAAGAAAAAACTTGATACTCTTCATTCACAGCCAGGACATAATGAAAGTCAAATTAAAGAACTCTTATCTGCTATGGCAAATAATTATATAACCGAAAGTAAAGAAACAGATCAGTATGTTCAGAATGAGATCAAGGCTATATATGATTCTGCTGCCGATAGGGAAACAGCATACCACAAATATATGTCTGTAGATGCAGATCTTGAAAAAGAAGGCTTTCAGCCTCCAGCGTTTGGTCCAGATTCTGATACAGAACAAGCATACTATAAAGACTTGACAAGTAATTATGAAGCAGCAGATCGCACTGGCAAATACACTCAATTCTTATCACTATTTGATACACCTAATGTGGACGTAATGACCGCAAAGACAGCGGATGTAAATATAGCCAGGGCTAAAAGAGGAGAAGAAAGAAGCATTAGAGGAGAAGAAAGAAGTATTAGAGCAGAAGAAAGAAGTATTAGGGGAGAAGCGAGGCAAATTGAAAATGACAGATTGGCGAAGAAAGCTGCTGTTGCTGCAAATTTCGTCAAGCTTGAAAAAGCTAAAGGAGATCAAAAATCATTATTGATTACAGATATTGTTACTCAGATGGATAGTTTCTTTAAGCTTGGTAAGAGGGGGATGGCGAAATTTACTAATGAAGTGCAAGGAAATTCGGATAGACAACTTTACCATACGATGCCAGTTTTATCTGACAATTATACGACTACATCAGGAGGAAGAATTGCGACTATTGATATTAAGGGGGCGATTAGAAATCTAGACATGGGTCTAATAAGGTTGATGGATGAGACTGCGAAAAAGCCCGAAGATAAGATAAAGGCTGAATGGATGAAGAATGCCAAAAATATGCTAATGGATCCTAGTGACCCAATTCGTAAGCAGCATATGGAAGATTTTATTGCTAGAAATTCAAATGAGTTTGGACCAATACCCGAGGGATTCTCCAAAAGATCTAACAGTGCTAGGACAAAAAGGTATTCAGCGATGGCTCTTTTAGATGCAAGAAAGATAGCTTATGAGCTGCTTGAAAGTGGTCTTTTATTTGGAGAAGATTATAACGATGAGACAAATAATTCTGAAACGAATAAAGATGGTGGGTTTAGTCTTAGTAAAGGGATCAAAAAGAAACAATAATGCCAGATAATCCGATTAAACTAGAAGATCTTGAAAAGCCAAAAAATACTGGATATAAAGAAACTAATAAATATGGAGACGACGATTGGGCGACACCTCCAAAAGAAGAAATAGATAAAAAGAAAGAAAAAGATGCCTCAAGCAATTAATGTAAAAAGATCACAAATGGGAATCCTTGGCAGAATGTTTTCCACTAATCTTTCGGATAACGAGGAGCAAGCCATAAGCCCAGATCTTTTTAAAATAGAATTTGATCCTTCAATACAATCTGATTTGCCAGGACAGGCTGGTCAAAGCATTTATCAGCCAATGTTTGATGAGTTTGAAGCTGTTTATGAGAATGTGACTGGGAATTCTATACGATTAGGGAAGGGCAGCCGCTACACTAATATTGTCGATAGGGATGCGGATCAAGCTTCAAGTTCCGATGTGAGTTATTATAAAAATACGGTGCTTGAAATAGCAAACAAGAATGCTACCTTTAGAAATTTATTAACAGAAACTCAAAAAGATAAGTTTGCTACTCAATGGGCTACAAATATATTTGGGTTTAGAGATTATTTAGGCAAACATCTTCCTCCAGAGAAAAGCGCTGAAGGCATAAAGATGCGTAAGAAGGGTCCTGAAGGAGAAAACTCTATCTTTGATAACATTATAGACAACGCTTTTAATAATTATTTTTCAAAGGCTATTCAACTAGATGCTCAATCCACAGCTGCTTTTCACTCTATTGATTCCCCAGGCGAATGGGGAGAGCAAATGAAAGCAAAAGCTAAAATGGTTATTGGTGCTGGTGCGCAAGCTAATGCTGATTTACTTGGAACAATAGGAGATGCTTTATTAACAGAAGCAGCTAGTGGAAAGGGCATAGCGTCTGGATTTAAGACATCCACATTAGGGCTTAGGACTGAAGAGTTTGCCCGTAAAGTAGAAAAATGGGGAGGTCTAAAAGAAGAGGAAGGAAGAGCCCAATTAGAAGAAGCCGAGCCTGCTCATGGTAGATATTCTCAAGGTATTTCCGAAAGAACAGGTGGGGGAAAATGGGGTTGGTTTAAAGCTTTAACAACTTTTGCTACAGATCCAGCTTATGCTGCATATAAAGCATCAGAAAGTGCGTTAACGAGTGGCGGAATATCTGCAGCTGGAATGGCTTTAGGTACTGGTGTACAATTATTTCCTCAAGTTAGAGCTGCCACAACTTTAGTTAGGACTGGGGCAAGTATTATGGCATCATCTCCAGCTATGTTCGCTGGTTACGTTGTTGAATCTGGCGATGCCTTTTCGTCTTCTAGGGATGCATTAAGAGAATTACAACTTGATGCGAAGTCCGCCAAAGAAAACATGTCTGAGGATGAATTTAATAGAGCCTATCAAGTGTGGCTTGGTCCCAATTATAGTAAAACAGCAGACAAGCTTACTGAAGCAGATATAAAGACTATATCCCAAGAAATAGGACAAGCTTATGGGATATTAGCAACTGCTGTAGAGGCAACATCAACTGCTTTACAGTCTGGTCCGATGGCAAGATATGCATCCAGGGCATTAGGTTTAAAAGTTGCATCATCGGCAGGTCAGAAAGCATTAGGAAAGCATCTTACTGGAAAGATGGCTAAGAATATAATGAAGACTGGCGGGGCTGCTAAAGCTTTGGGTAATACTATATTTTGGGAGGGATTAGAAGAGGGAGTTCAAGAGTGGCTTCAAACAGATATTATGGAACGAAATATTCCAATGCAACCGAAAGATTGGGGACAGATTTATGATGCTGTGTACGCTGGTGTTGGTATGGGACTTGGAATTGGCGGTACGGCGACTACAGTAGGGAAGGGAATTGAAAAACTTTCAAAAAGATCAGCAAAAAAAGCTTTTGAAAAGTCTATTTCAGAAGCAAAAAAGCAGAAGACTGAAAATGAGTTAAATAATACTATTGATGTTCATATTAAAGCTGGAATGATGATATGGGGAGATATTGATAAGGTAGCAAATGAGTTGTCGACAGAGGGCGCTGAGGGTAAGAAAATGCGTGATCTCATTAAAGATAGATTTATAAAGATTTCTGATGCTGTTACAACGCTTGGTGCAAACAAGTATCATTTAACAAACTTTTTTAGAAAAAATAAAGAGTTTATCGAGTCTATGCCTGGCTTAGAACTCACTGAAGGAAGATTAAGAAAGTTAGGGATATTAGACGATGAACAGATAGCGGCTATTCTCGAAACAGATGTATCTAAATTAAATAGGCAAGAAAAATCAGCTTCCCCAACGCAGGTTTTATCTGAAAAAGAACAGCGAAGAGTTGAAGAGGGGGCTAAAGAAGCTGATGCGATGGCTGGGACTCGTTCAGAACATGATACGTTTGATCCAGATGTTGATATGACTGCTCATCCTCGAGACGATTATGACCCAGATGCGGGTGGTTACGATCCAGGTGCTTTAGATTCTTACGACCCAGATTATCAAATAATGTTGACCGATCTAGATCTTGTGAACCGAGAAATGGCGAATCTTGAAACGTCAAGTTTAACTAATCTTGGTATGACAAGAGAAGAAAAAGACATAAAAGTAGAGAATTTAAAAGAACATAAAAAGAATCTTGAACAAAATTTAAAAAAACCCAAACCTCAACTTAAAGATCAGTCTAAAGCTACCAATGTTCAGGCGAGAAAAAAAGCTATGGCTAAGGCTAAACATATTGGGAATAAGGCTTTTACCGATGATGAAAGAAAAATTCTTAAGGGTTTAGAGAAAGACGATCTAACTCCAGAAGAGCTAAATGAGATTAATAGAATAATTTCCGATAGAACGAAGGAAGTTAAGAAAGAGATTAGCAAAAGGACTGGGTTAAAAAAGGGAGATAGAGTTATTCTGTCTAGTCGGATACAGCAATCAAAGTACAAAGGGAAGTCAGCGGTTATTCTTTCTATTAATCAAAATGATGCTTTTGTATTGGTGGATAGTGGTGAAAAAGATGAAAACGGGAAGTCAATTACACACAAAGCTAATGTAAAGTATGATTCTATTAGAAAAGCTGGAGTTATTAAGACTGGGACTAGGCAGATTGTAGATAGAGAAAGACTTGGGGCGAATCTTGATAAAAATCGTACAAAGGCTCAATTAGTTAAATCGGTTAAGGACTCGGGATTTAAAGGATATTCTGGCATGAATAAGCCTGAATTAATTGAAACTTTGCTGGATGTAGCGGAACAGAAATTAGAAGAGGATCCAACTTATTTATCAGAAGAATACATATTAGAGGAAAAAATTGAAGTTTCACAGAAGGTAGAAACGCCTGAATCTACTAAAGACTGGGAGATGCTTGTTGGGTCTGGTTTTAAAGAAGTATTCGACAATTTATCAGATGAAGAATTGGGAGCAATTGTTAATTCGGCTGCCCTAGAAACGGTTGATATGGCAATGTACGGGATGGATCTTGAGGATCAAAAACGAGTTACTGGTCTCTTTGCTAAAAAAAGACTGGCAATGACAGATATTGGCTTTAAAGATTTTAGTGATTCCGAGGTTAGAATTTCACGTGAAATGTTGATGCAAGTAGTGAAGGATATTAAGATTAATGCAAAAGAAACAACAAGCACTGAGCCTAAAAAGTCTATGGAAACGTCTGCCTCAAATGTAGCCTATAATATAATTACAAAAGTTGGAGATATAGTTAAGGGTGATGTGGCGTTTGATTCTGAAGTTTTAGATAACATGTCAGATGAGGCGCTTGTCGATCATGCTAAGTCATTAGTTATCCCAGTTAAGGACTTTATTAAAGAGGGATTAGAGCTGGACAGGAGTAAGTTGATTCAATTAATTCTCGATGCACAGGGGAACATTGAATTACAAGGCGGATTCTTTGCGATCCCGTTTTTGAAGAGATCGAACAGACAAGAATTACATAGGATGTTTAGACAGGGTTGGTATCAAACTATCCAGAATTCGTTAGGTGTGGATGGAACCAGATTCCAGGAGTGGGTAAATTACGTCGGTGTCCGTTTACCTACAGATCTTCAAAGTTACTTCTTCGATTGGGCAAACGAATTTAGACCTGATACAAATATGTTTGATGAGAAAGCCCGTGCTTTTATGGATAAAGTATTAGGCAAACCTACATTAATGGCAGAGTTGGAAGACCAAGATGATCCAGAAGTTGCCTTTGCTCAGTCTGTTGACTTCTTTAACGAAAGAATAGCACAAGAAGAATCTCAAGGAGCTGATATTAACGCTGAGAATTATAATCATCTTAATACAATGTTTTTCGCTGCAATGGGCATTACTGTTAGAAGTTCCACAATGGGAGAGGTGATAGAATTAGCAAAAGCTCTTGACAGCTTTGAGGATTGGGTTCGGGAAATTAGTAGAGAGCAATATTATCTTATTAATGAAGAGGGGGCTACTCCTTATGAAATATTAAACAGTGATAAACCATTAGCCAGAAAATTAAAACAATTTTATGTTAGTAATCTTCCAGAAAACAATGTTAGGACAAATCAGGGGATATTAATTGAAGGTGAAAGCTCGAGACGTAAAAGAGTTAACTATCAAATAATGAGGAATTTTGACGGTACCTGGACTGCTTTTACGGTTAAAGCCCCTCGGGGGGAGAATCAAAGACAACTTCCTGGGACTGGGAGAGCCACTATGGCTGATAGATTTATTGATATTCCTTTAATATGGCTTCATGGTGCCGATGTTACTGAGATTAAATATAAAAGAGACATAGATGGGAATGTGGTTAAGCTCGACAATGGACAGAAATGGACTCAGAAGGTTCCTGTGTATGGATTTCTTACTAGCGAAGAAATAGCAATGCTTACAAGATCAAAGTTGGCTCCTTTGGATATTATACCTCTTTTTATTAGGGGAGATACAGATAAAATTGCTATGATAAAAATTACTCCAGAGCAAACAGGTCTTGCGTCTGATTCTGCGGCATATTGGGAAACTCAAGTAAAACAGGGTAATGTATCCCGAAAAACTGCTGATAATTACATGGGTAAAAATTTAACAAACGAACAGATGGCGGAAATATATATGAGTCCATTAAAATATAGAGCATCTGGGATTGCCAGACATGAGGCTTATATTAAAATGTTTGGGAGGGATTACGATCAGCTGTCAGCCCATGAAATCATGCATCGTATAAAAATTATGTTTACACCTACTCTGACTAGGACTGGGTTTAGAACAAAATCTACAATGATAGTAAATCTTCAGCCGTCATTCGACTTGGTTAACAAAGGTAAAGAAAGTCAACTTCGTACGGTTACATATTATAAAGATGGAAGTCAGAAAACTAAATCCCTAGTAAAGATTATTGATGGTAAAGCGCAATATGTTGGAGATGGCAATACCATAGCATCGGAACAATTAATGGCTGAAGACTATCCAGATGAAATTGGGACTAATCCGACAGCGAAGCGAGCAAAGACGGTAGAGGTCATGATGTCTGAGGATGGTGTTTTGCTAAAGAAACATCAGGAGATGGTATATGATTTAGATACCAATGCTACTATTGTAGAGATATGGGATGGTAAAAATAAGATTGCTGAAATTAGAAGAGAAAGCAAACTAAAGCGTGGTCCTAAGTATATTAATATATACACTGATCATAATTCTAAAGGGGAACGTACTGGCGTATATAACTCTTATTTAGATAAACTTTCAACCTCAGACGAAACAAAGGTAATGCTGGGAGAGTTTTCGGAGTACCAAAAGGTTTATAATTTTCCATCTGAAGCAACAGGGCATATACAAATAACAGAAGGTGATAAACAAAGGGCTCCGTTCCCGTCTCAGGTTGCAAATTATATAGACGATCCAGAGTTTATGGATGCAATGAAAGATTTAGTTAATGATGATGAAAACTCATTTTCCACTATAAATCTATTACAACATATTTTTCACATTGCACGTAGTCCAATACATTTTGATCAGTTTATTGCTCAAATAAAAAGAACTTTCCCTGATGCGCTGCCAAGAATGATAGAAGAACTTGCCGCCCTGGGAGCTGGTCTTCATCCAGCGCAATTAGATTACGGATCTATGCTTGTTAAGAATAAATTACTTAGCGAGGCTATGTCCCTCAAACAGGACGGTGGAATTTTAGACTTTAGACCTAACTATACAGATGAGATAGATAAGGGTCATATCGTTCTTCCGTTTGGGCACGATATTAAAAGAACAATCGTGAAAAAGCTTGCAAAACAATCGGATATAGATTATGATAAGTTGCTTAGGTATAGCCTGGAAGATTTAAACGATCTTCTCAAGGTTTCTCCTGTAAAGATTTTGTTGGTAAGGCATCCTGTGCCATCTAGGGCTGGGTATAGAATTCTTATCGTTAAAGAGTTTGCTTCTGGTATGGGTGATAGCTTTAAGATTAATGATGAAGACGTTAAGGAAGTTTATGAAGGAGATCATGATCATGATAGTGGTCACATTATGATTCTACCAGATAATTTAACTAAAATTATGGAAAAAAATGAGGTTGATTTTGGTGGATTAAACTTAGATCAATATAAAATAGAGAGGGGAGATGAAAGCATTGGATCTCTATCCGATATTATGAATTTAATGGGAGAAATGTCTTTTGGTAAGAATGCGATTGGTGAAATTTCTAATGTTCAAAGAGTGGCTGGCATAGCTCAAGTTGTATTTGGTAGCATGGAAATAGAGGGGAAGACTGTTAAGGTTAAAAATTTAGATAGTTTTATAGAGGATCCAAATGGCAACAAAAAGACAGTTGAAGAAGTGTTGCGAATTTACGCCCAGGCAGCTTTCGACAACGTTAAAGAAAGACTACTTAAATCATGGGGTTATACGCCCGAACATTTATATAGACAGTTGTTTTATAATACAGATGGAAGCGAGATAACTGATGTCCAGTTCCAGGTGCTTAACCAATCGTTCATTCGCACTGTGAAAATTACACAAGCGGTGAAGAATCTTCAACACGCAGGTACTAAATTAAAGTTTCATGAAATATTAGAATTAAGTGAAAGGTATGAACTTTTTACTCAAGATAGGGAATCGTATTTATATAATATGCTTGACAGTGAGAAAATTAAGGTTGTCGACGGACAGGGCGAAACTTCTCAAGTTCCAGCTTCGGTATATGTTGAAGAAATTGTGATGTCAAAAGATCTACACCCGCATGAGTCAATGACGATTGCTGTTGATAATGGAAGGACCATCGAGCCTACAAGAGAGAATGGTTACCAAGAGGGTAAAATACCTATAGACCAGATATTCCAAATAAATTCGATTGAAAGTAAAGCTGCTCATAATATAGCACATGTAGAAGTTTCAGAAGAGTCATCGAGAATAGAAAGATTTACCATTGGTTATTCTATGGATACCATGAAAATAAAAAGCTTTGAGATGCTTAACGATGAGGATAAAGCTGCTATGTTAAAAGCTGTTGGGTCTGGCGAAGACTGGGGTAGGGCAATGCGCTCGGCTATGAATGATGTTTATAAAGAAATGGAAGTTTCAAAAGAAACTGGAGCAGAAACTCAAAAAGTAAACAGTCAATCTTGGGATTACAATGCTGACTTTGTTGAATTTACGGAGAAGTGGTTAGATGGATTTGATTTTGAGGGAGAACACCAGCGAGGTTACAATGAACTTAGTGAGGTTGAGCGTCTTGCTGCTACCTATGCATTCCTTGAAGGGGTTGTAGATGCAAGTGCTAGAAGAAGCAAATATGATGTAAGGAAGATTCCACCAGTTAGTACAAAAGAAGGAGATTCGTTGTTGCATCCTAACATCATGAGAGATTATTTTGTAAGCTACAATGAAGCATTAGATGTGTTTTACAAAATGGATCCTGCTTCTCTTGCAGAACATCTTGGAAAATTAATAACAAATATTCCACCATCATCTACTTTAATATTAAAAAGGACTTTCGGTTGTGAGTAAGTGCGGCGATATAGCAAAAACAGAAGACGACTTTAGAATCCTTCAATTTTTCGATGACCAACTCGAAAGAGATGGTTTTGATAGAGAGATGGGAAGAAAGCAATATCAGGGGATTGTTCAGCAGGTGCTTTCTTGGTTCCCAGATAGGGATACGCCATTGACAGAGAAAGATCTGAAAAAGGCTATAAAAAACTTTATAAAACCAAAGGATAGAGAGCAGGCGAAAACTGCCTTTGATATGATTGTTATGTTGTCAAACAATCCAGTGATTGCTCCTCATTTTAGCAATGAGATGGTAAGGCATATAACTTCCAAAGGGCTTGAAGGTGTTGAATGGACAGTGAATGCAAAAGGAGAACGTGTCCCAGTTATAGAGTCTATTCCTCTTTCTACACTAAGAGTTTTAAAGAAGACATTAATGAATTGGACAAATGGCGGAAAAATGTTCAAAGAAAAACGGGGATTTTTAGGCACTCTTCAATATGAATACATGTCACCTGCTCAAACGCTTAAGCTTGACAATTCAGGAGTTGTTGCCGCTGTAAATTCGGTAACTGAAGCATATTATTATGGGGTAAGGAATTGGGCTGATCAATTTATATCACCACCAACATCAGAAGAAGGTAGGAAAAGGAGACCTTATGGTCTTTTCCAAATACGGGCTCAGGTTTCTAATCTGGGAAGCGTTTTGGGTCTCCCTTCGGCAGCTATTCATAAATTGTATTCGAGGGTTATGGATGGTAGGGTTAAGATAACCAAAGAAGGAAGAATAATAGATAGAAAATTTAAAGTTAAAAAGGGATTGGGCTGGAAGTGGGTACAACCAATCCCCTTTGAATATATAGATAAGGATGGTAATAAAGCTATTCTTGACAAATTAGATAACACTCCAGATTCTTTTGGCAATCCAGGAATACTTTCTGAATTTGGTGATATAATAATAAGATCTAGAAAAATGTATCAATCCATAGGGAAAGAGTCTCTTTTAGCGATTAATGAATTGAGAGCTTTGGAGGAAGCTTTAAAGAAAAGAGCAAAAGACGGCGGGAATTTAGATTGGCTTGAGGAGCATATTGGTGGTCTTTTAGATTTAGACCAGGATATTGCAGGTCTTAATTATGCTGAAATGGTATCTGGTAAATACTTTCCTACAATGTATGAAATGGATATGATACATGTTTATTTAGAAAATGCTAAAAATAAGCAAAAGGATAAGCTCGCGCAAAGGTCATCTGAGTTTAATAGAATTGGGTCTAAACTTTCTCCTGCGGATAGAAGAGATTTATGGCAAAAGATGGTTGAGCATCAAGTGTCTATAGCTCAGTTAGATCAAAAATTAGATATGATATATGATCCAGATTCGTCTTATGACCCAGACAACGGCGGGTTGCCTTCGAGAAGTGGAGTTTGGTATAAGAATTTTAAACATCTTAGTAATATAATTGATCCAGACATGAAAAGAACCGATGGCGATATCCCGTTTGATTATATAAATCAGGTTGCAACTTCGATAAAGAGAAACGATGCCCTAATAAAGATTGCTAATTCTTTATTGGATGCAAAAGAAGCTGGGGCAAATGATAATCAAATTGGTGCTGCGGTGGATCTGATGGATACAACATTTTACAATCCTAACGCATCTAGTCAAATAATGGGTGTTGACATGCGACCTGAAGCATGGAGTCAACACTTGGCATCTGTTGGTATACATAAAAGTCCGAGAGAAATAGCAAATTTGGCTAAGAGGTTTTCATCATACACAACGGCTACCTTACTATGGGGTCCACTGCAGGGAATAGTAAATTATGGAGCTTATGCCTTAAAGATGGATCTTTCTGGTAGAGAAGCATACATGGCTGCTTCATCGGAATTAACGGGAGATAGAAGGGAATGGTGGCAAGATCAGGTTAGAAAAGCTGGTATTAATACATTCTCAGATTGGGTAGATACATATTTTCAAAAAACCCTTAGACCCTCAGAGAGAGTTGCCAATAAAGAAGCAATTGATAGACTTGTTCGAATTATTAAAAAGGGAGAAGACAACTTTGGCAATTCGGCAGAATTAATAAAATATAGAAAATATTTAAAGAGTTTAAAAGTCAAGGGCGGGAGAAGTCCTTTTTCAATGGCTACTCTTGATCGTGTAGCACAGTGGGCGATAACTAGGAATACATCTTATACTGATGGCGCTTCGCAATTTGCAAAAGCATTCGCAACAAATCCAGGGAAAATGTATTTGGATGTTATGCCATCGATTGATAAGACGGAGCAAATGCTTAGAGCTCAAAGTTATATTATGGGAGTAAAGGCTGCTGTTGCAACTGGATATACAGATAGAGAAGATTCAATTGAAGCCAGACAGATGGGAATTGCCTATACATTTTTAACTGACTTTGGTTTATCCCATCAGCATGTGGGGACTGCATTAAGGGGTCCGTTAGCAGGTAGCACAATTAATAAAATGAAGATATGGCATAATCAAAAAGCTGGATTTGATTGGCGTCTTGCTAGGGATGCGGTATTATCGGTTACTCCAGACATTGTAGATTCAAAAGGTAGACCAGATAAAAAGGTTATCAATGGATTTAAGCTGGGATTTGGCGGAGTGAAAGTTTTGTCTAACCTTCTTTTAATGAATCCTTTGATTAAAACTATTCTTTGGGCGGCTGGTTCCAATATGACAAAATCAATGAGGAAGGTTAATCCAGAGCTTGCGGCATTTAATTCATTTTTCTTTAGAGCTGGAGCGGTTACGCTCTTGATGGATTATGTAATATTCGCACCTGGAACAAATGCTTTTTTTGGCGGCTATTTAAAAAGACATTATTATGGGTCGAGTACTATGAAGGGTATTGCTGGGATGGGATCTGGAATGTTATCTGTAGCATTTGCTACATTAAATATGGCAGCACACATAGTAAGGGGAGACGAGTTGGAAGATTGGGATGTTTATGCCTCAAGATGGTTGAGACATACTCCGATTGGAGTGGGAGGAGTGTGGGCTTTTGAAGCCCTTATGGCGATTGGACAAGGAGCGGGTATAATTAAACCTGGGAATACATTTGAAAAAAATCATTTAAAGAAATCAATTACGCCAGGATTGCCAGCAAATAAGATTCTTTATCCTATGGTAGAAGCAGTTTCAAAAGTTGCTCAAAAGAAGTTGCGGGAAAGACCTTATTAATATTATATTTATATATCTATAAAAAGTAAAAAATATTTTGTTTCTTGGAAGTGGGCATCCAATTAACATACAGGGTGAGTATGAAGCCAGGGTCTTGACGGTTCTCTGGCTTCTGCATTTTTAAGAGTAACGCCACATTTGTAAGGAGTGTTAGTCCCAATTCCAACGTTACCAGCGTAAATCCTCAATTCTTTATAAAAACTAATAAAGACTGTGTATGAAAATTTAGGGAGCCTAAAAAATCCATCATTTCTTGCTGTATTTATCCCAGCAACCAGCCATAGCAAATGAAAGCATCTCCAGCCAGTCATCATATTTCATTACAATTAATGGTTCTTCCCGATCTCCTTTAACAACTTGAGCATCAACATTTTCATTAGGTATCATCCACTGCCCAATTGATTTACGGCACTTAGCCTGGATCTTAAAATCATCACCTATTAATATATCTACTTCTTCGTGTTGTCCCATTGCTGCACCATTAGAACCCCAAGCTCTTTTAATTTTAATTTCCTCTTCAAAAAAGTCTTTAGTCATATCGACTATTAATCGTTCAAAACGATTTCCTTTTGCTTTACTTCTACTGGGCATTATCCCACCTCGCTTTCTTCAAATAAATCTGAAGTTTTTACTGCTATTTCTATCCAATTCATAGAAGTTGTTATATTATCCCATTCTTCATCGTACTCTGAACCGTTAATACAATCTTCTCTATAACAATTTAATATTTCCCAAATATGTTCTAATGATTCTGTAGTGTCAAACCATGTGGGTGGTTTTATTTTATTCATCACTTCACCTCACCTCACTAACATAATGATCAATAGCATCGTATAGATTTCTTACTTCACCTGTTGATTCATCGTAATTTTTATGATAATACCATAGTAAGAAATTTCCTATTTCAGCTTGTATTTCCTTAACTTCCTTTTCTCTCATTTCTATTATTCTATCAAGACATTTCCGACAGTATGGATCACCATGTTCATCAAATCTTGTTTCAATATTATCATTGGTTTTCTTATCACACTCTGGACAAACACTTATATCACAAGGCAATTCTTTAACTTCTTCCATCACACCACCTCCCGAAACTGTTCGTCAAGTTTCTTTACTATTTTCTTGGGTAATATGTTTCTTGGGTTTTTATAGCCATCAAATTCATATTTCTTGCCATTATCATCTTGCAATGAG
>Ga0098058_1000308_pt1 | contig 16647 bp, 20 predicted proteins | sample 19_taG_FD_75061 | JGI IMG/M metagenome (GOLD analysis project Ga0098058, IMG submission 75061) | Marine viral communities from the Subarctic Pacific Ocean - 19_ETSP_OMZ_AT15317 metaG | ecosystem: Environmental > Aquatic > Marine > Oceanic | place: Pacific Ocean | collected 2015-01-19 | reverse complement strand
CAGTTATCACTTCCGGCATCGGGCTTAATATTTGCAATATAATCTATAACAATTACGGCTGGTTGGAAGTATTTTAATTTCCTTTCTATTGCCCTCTTTATTTCAGCAACGGTTGGTCTAGACTTAACGTCAGCCCACAGAAATTTTTGTTGAAACTTTTTTATAACCTCTCCGTGAGACTTTAGACATTCCCAATCTTGGTCAGTTAGCATAGCTGGATTTGCAAACCTATTAAAATCTATTAGAGTTTCTCTACATAAAAATTTCTTAAATATTTCTTCAAATGACATCTCTAATGGAAGAAATAGTATATTATGACCCTTTTTAAATAAACCAAATGAAATATTGAGCATCATTGTAGATTTGCCGCCACCAACATCTGCAACTGTTAGCGTCAAGGTTCCTGGCTTAAAGCCAACAACCATGCAGTCATCTACCTCAGTTATCCCACACTGAACTTTTTGCTCTGGATTCTCTGCCTGCTCTTTAAGGTCACCCATAAAAGAGTCGAACACCTCTGCCGTATCGAAGAATTCAAAATTACCTTGCTCTGAATTTGATAAAAGCTTAGTTATACTAGAGCTAAAATTCTCTAACTTCTCTTCAAATGTTGCAGCATTAGCCCCCTTCAATGACTCCAAATTCTTCTTGAATTCCCGAACTAAATACTGATGCTTAAGACTCTTCTCAATAGATTCGTAATCATCGACCGGCACATCATGATGGCAAATTGCCTGAAAGTCTGGAGAATAATTCGCAAGAGCAATAGCGGATAATCCACAAATATTCTTGCAAAAATATTCAAAATTAAATTCTGTTATTTTCTTATGACTATCAAAAGCCCAAAAACAACTCTTAAATATTATCTTGGAAGATTCGGATTGAAAATAGCTATCGTCTATTCCAGCCTCGATTGCCCTATTCATAATCTTTCCTGAATTTATGATTAAATTCAGAAATTTACCTTCAATTGTGTTGTCTATTCTATTCAGATCCATACTGTCCTAGATTTATTAAAAATGTATTTTCACCGTTTAATAGCTTAGGGATATATCTCCCAACGATTGACTCTAAATTATTCCGCTTAAGCATATTAAACTCCAAGCAAATAATGCACGGAAGATTTTTTGAGATCCTGTGAGAAAGAATCTTATCTAGAGATATAGATTGTATCTTGTCAGGTTCACAAAATACATCATCGATAACAAGCCAATCAGCATTGTAATAAGTACCAACGTCCTCAGACCTATCCATTACATCACTTTTTATCTTTGACATCATTGCATAGTGATATGTGAATGCTTTATTCTCAGAGAACAACCTTCTCCATATCGCCTCTTTTAAAATAAGAGAAGCAACTAAGCTTCTTCCAAGTGGAGGGGTGGTTTTCTGAGACTTACTCTTCTTCTCTCCATGTATAAATACCATACTTCCATCCTGAAATCTACTATCCATTATGGATTTTTCGTTAAGTTCTTTTCTATCATTACTTTTCAATAGGATCGGAGACCCAAAGCAGAACTCTGATATTTTTGACATTGCCAGTGACGCTGATTCTTTTGAGATAATCTCTTCGTTAACTCCCTGTCCATTAAAATTCGAAAATTCCAGACCAGCAAGTCCGCTTGGTATTATTGCCCTCTGATATCCCACAACCTCGGCTAAGCATTTGCAATAACATACTCCATCTGCTTCTTGACATAAACTTTCATGACAGCTCGTTTTTAATGCCCTATAGCTCTTACTTATAAGATGTTCTAAGTTCTTCATGATACTCACACTAATGCGGACTTAATAGTATTGCTACTAGTTTATCGGATATTCTCCAATTATTATCGTCAATAGAAATGCCCTCTGACTGCAAAGACCCCATTAGCTTGTCTTTTGCTAAATTAGTTTTACCAGTGTATCTTCCCCTTAATCTTATGCCTATTACTACTTCCATTTTTTTCTCAAGAAACCCAGTAACCTTTCTTAACTTTATCTTCATGTCATGGTCTCCGATGTTGACCGTTTTAATAACTATTTCTTTTCTTTTGTTTTGCTTTGGCTTATTTCTCTTTTTTATCTTTTGATTATATTTATATTTTCCATAATCTATGATTTTACAAACGGGACAATCATCATTGACACCGCTCATAAGCACCAGATCTAACCCTGCGTCCCCTGCCAACCTCATTGCATCTCTTCTATCTATTATTCCAAGGTTTTCACCTCCTTCAGATATAACCCTAACTTCCCTATTTTTAATCTGGTCATTAACCAGCGTCTTGTCTTTTTTTCTTTGACTCACTCTAAATCTACTCTCATCTTATCTATTGCTACTCCAAAATGATTTTTTAAACTAAAGACCAACTGACTGATGTTAAGCCTTTCAAATTTCTTAGGATATGGACTATATTGATTGGTTACAGAAATAACCTGATCCAATGTAAAAAGTCCGCTCTTCAACATTCCAACTATTCCATCCTTAACATAAGAGGATGATGCATCGGATGAAAGCCCCTGACACGTCATAAGATATCCGTACACCATAACAGCACCATACATCGATATAAATTTCTCTGCTGTCCCCCTATATGCTATGTCTAATAACTTCTTATTAACCTTATTCTTCGTCATATTGTCATGTGAATTAGGCTCATCAGACCTTATGGAATTCATAAACGAACTAATTGCTTGCGGATGATTCACATATTTTACCTTCCAAACTCCAAATCTTTCGACTATGTCATATACGTATCTATCAAAATACCAATTTATATAACCATACACGGCAAGACTCGTATCCTTATCTGAACATTCAACACTGCCCTGAATTAAATCAAACAGAGTAGCCATCTCAAACATTCCATGAGCTATAGGCGTTGATATTTCGTTTAGAAAAACGTCCCTGTATTTATCGTGAATATAACTAAGGAAGTTTCTTTTATTCCAATCTCTAACTTCTTTGCCACTGTATGTCTTATTGTTAGTGTTGACTATCCAAGCGTCTATCCCCTGAATAGAACCTTTACCAGCCCTAGCCTTGTCCCTTACCTTCTTCTTAACCTTAGACTTGCCTTGAACAATAAAGTCCGTTTCAGTCTTCTCAATAGATTCTGACAAAATACTTTTTAAGTCTTTCATAGTTCACCTCCTGCTTTTGGATCAAAATCTACAATGTCAAACTCTGATTCCGTTGAATACATCTCTCTCCTCTTTTTGCTATGACTTTTTAAATACTTTACATTATCAAAAAAATCAACAACAAATGCATCTTCCTTCCCATCACATGCTCTTATGACTCTCCCAATTCTCTGCATAGCTCTGGTGCTTGACTTGCCAGACCCAGCCAGGATTAATCCATCAAGAGGTTTTACGTCTATTCCTTCATCAAAGATGACTGAAGCGATGGTTACATGAGACCCGCCCTCTCTCATGTAGTCTAAGTGCTCTTTCCTTGTTGACCTAGACGAACTACCATGCACAAACTTTGAATTAGGAATCATTTCTTCTAGGATTTTCCCATGATCAATTTGTTTAACTAAGATTAACACTTGACGACCTGATGCTGTCATGTTTGTTGCAATATTTTTAATAAGATTATTCCTATAATCGTTATTTACTATAGCATCTGAATACACCTGATGGTAGTTTCCTCTAAAGACGCCCGATGTGTGTACGAAACATATCTTAGGCTTAACTAAAAAACCTTTCTTTATAAGAAAACTAGCATTAATTTCACTAATCGTTTTTCCAAAGCATGCATCAATAAGTATGTCATCACCAAGGTCTCGATACGGCGTCGCAGAAATTCCAAACCTATAATACGCATTTGAACAATTATCAGACACAACTTGACAAGTTTCACTAGACCAGTGCTGAACTTCGTCACATATCATAACCTTTGCTTTTCCTATTAACTCCCTGACTCTCACTTTGTCGTCATCAGATACTTCAGCTTCTTTCTCAGTAGATAAGCCATTAACGAAAATGTTATTTTTCTTCTTTTTAGAATTCAACGCTCGAACAGCAGTCTGAACTGTCGCAATGTTAATGTCTTTAATGTCGCATTTCCCATCACCAATAACCCCGACTTCTAGACTCTTACCATTGTGAGATAAAAACCTTTCAAATTCGTCTTTTGCCTGGTACAGTAAATCCTTGCTTGTTACAAAAAACATCAAAGGAAATCTACCTATTTCTTTAGCCAATCCGCAGCTTATGCATGTTTTGCCGGCTCCGGTTGCTGCCTTGATGATCCCTCTTGATCGCTTATGTGCCCTTGTGACAACTTCTTCCTGGTAGTCTCTCATGGTCATTCCGCTGCTAAAATCTAAATCTACATCCCTTGAAACAACATCTCTTTCATCAATTATTTTATACGAAATCTCGTTCTCTATAAAAAAATCCCGAGCTTTAGATATTAAGCCAGAGGGAAAATGCATTCCATCTTTTTTGACAGCACACTTACAATGCTTTTTATTATAACAAACTGTGGTGATCCATCCATCCCAATTCTGATTAGAATTAGTCCTCCATATTGCATCTTCTGGTTGATAACCAAGAGCCTTCTTAAAAGCTGCGTAATCTTTCCCCTTAAGAGGACCGGCAACGAATGTGGAGTTATTATGGACTTTAAGAATAATTTCAGACATTATTATGCTGATCTTCTTGGCATGGCGTCTTCGCCATCTACTTCTGGAACCGTAATTCCTAATTGATAAATTCTTTTACCTTTAAATTTGCGATTCTTCTTTTTTGATCTAGAATCTTCCGTCTCCGGCTCTCCCCCTCCTCCGAAAAGATTCTCTGGAAGAGAGCTCGTATCTCTCGGAGACCCAGAACTGCCACCAGCGTCGTCTCTAGCCCCAGAAGAGCTTCCAGAATCAGTTGCTCTTTGAGATTTAACTATTATCATTTTTCTCTTCTTCTACAATCATACTGTCACTTGTATCTTCTATCTCACTCATCTCTTGCATTCTTTTACTAAGGATATACTTAGATGCGTCTCTAAGACCCCTTACCTTTTCATGAGAAATAATAAACTTACCATTAGAGTTTAACGAGATAACACTTTCAAGCTTATGATAAAACTTTTTAAAAATAGTAATATCCTCTCCAATTAAATCTCTATATTTTTTCATAATCTTACCACACTCTCATCTCAGAAAGCATATCTTGTAATAGTGTCGGTTTTTCACAATTCTCATCTCCATCCTTTATTCTGAGCATAAATTCCATCGGAGATCCAGAAAGTCCTGATTTTTTTCTTTTTTCTTCAATTATTGCAAGTAGTTGATTAACAATGGGTTGCCATACCTCTTTTACCGTAAAATCATAACCACGAACGGGTCCAAGCATCTTCTCGATAAGTCCAGTGTGCCAGAAAGAAGAGTCAACAGATTGAGTTCCTTTTGATGATGTGTCTACTGGTGCAAACTGAGCTGTCTTCTCTTGACCAGAACACTGAGATGACAGCACATCAGATATTGAATATGGAAGTTCAAAAACAAGACCAAGCATAAAAAAGAATTTAGACAGATCAGACTCGTTCCACATATTTCCGTAAAATGCATTAAGTATATCAACGAAGTCAACGTCAGACAGCAATCCACTCACTTCTCTCAATGCCTTATCTTCGCTTCCAAGATGACAGGAAAGATAACAATCAATTAAGAATGGAGTGTAAAATACTGGATTCTTGACCTGTGAATTTAAGAAGATAATCGGAAAATCATCAGACTCACACACTTCATCAGACAAGCCCTTTGAATCAAAATAAGGTCTACATACATCAAACTTTAAATCAGGAGAAGTTACAACTCTGTAATTTTTATACGGCATGTTTAACTCTGGAAGTATAAGATCACATAGTGGAATGAATGAGTGAGGAAATTGATCTACCTTCAAAATATTAACAACTCCCTTATCTCCGTCTGTGGCATCCTGCTCGTATATCTCGTGCAATAAGCCAAGGTTAAAATTAAGCCCAAGCCTAAATGATTGCTCGTCAATAAGCTTCAGCTTCAAAAGATTTTGAATATACACAGTCACTGCACTGGTAGCTAACATATATGGAGTGCTACAATTCGGAAGAAATAAAACATCATCTTTTATTGCTGACATCTCTATGTCATCAAATTTAATATAAAAATCAAGAAATGGACAATTAAAGTGTCGTGAGAAATTTCTAAACAACGAAGAAACTAGCGTAAAATCGCTTAAATTATTACATTCTCTATTATTCATCTTCCTCCCATAGCTGTATTCCTGCATTTTTTTCCACCTCTTCATCAGAGCACCCTATATAATATAGAAAATCAATATAATTATCATTATTTTTTAAGAATTCCTTCATAGACTCTATATCCTCTTTTGTTAAGTGAGATTTTCCATCACTTTTTGTACTATTTCCTATTTCATATTCATAATAATGTAACTCTGATAAATCATCGAGACCATTATATATTTCTGCCGCTAATTCCGCCGGATTAAAACCATTCTCTGTCTGAAGAATAGTCTGACTTACCTTGTCGCAAAATGGACATCTTGACTCGAAAAACAATCCAACCAAGCCACTCTCTAGCATCTTAATCCCCAGACACTCAACAATGCCTGATTTTATCTTCTCGTCACAGTATGGGCATCTCTTGTCCTTAATGAACTCTTTTACCCAAATTGGAAGATTCATAACTCTTTACCCCTTTTTAAAAATTACCTCTCAGACTCAAGATCGATATTGTAAGTCCAAGTTATCCCTCTAATGCTATGAATTCCAAAAATCTTCTGTTCAGACTTAGAGGCTCTATGTATAGTTTTCAAAGAATATACGTCACCTCCTACAAAAGATCCATTACATATTAACCTTCCACTATTTGTGCTAAATTCTGCACAATTATGAAAATGCCCCATTAAAGTGTAATCTGGTATCTTTTTGATGATTCCTGTCATTTTTTGCTCAAAAGTCTCAAGTCCTTTTATTGCAGATCCAGACGATTTTACATCATCTCCATGGACCATTAAGAAATTATGTCCTCTAATCTCCTCCATAAGCCACCAGGTTTTTGGGACTACAAACTTAATTCGTGGATTATTTGCAAACTTTAACTCAAGCATCTTGTAAAACAAAACATCCCAGTTGTTATAATCCTTTTCTGCGCCAGATGGAGCCACTCTTCCGTGATTTCCTCTAATTCCATAAAACTTAATCTCCTTAAACATCGATAGAAAAAAGGATATAGACGCAGAAATGTGCTCCATTGCGGTCATGATTTGATCAAAAATTGGAGTCTCTATATACACGGGACTCCACGCTCCAGCATTATTCATGCCATCAACAATGTCTCCAAGACAGAATATATGCAAGGTGGGAATTTTATACAAAGTAGAATGTAACTCAAATATATCAGTTGTTGCTTTTTCTAAATTCTTAAGTCTTTTTATAAATGTATCAATCGAATATTCACTAAGTCCACCTGTTTCCTCAAAAGAGTGATGGTGACCAATGTGTAAATCGCTTAAAATCAAGCCAACATCTTCGTTTTTATGTTTTTTTCGCTTCCTTCCAGGAGGGTTCCATGTTTTGTGCTTTACTTTAGGAGCTGCTTTTATGGACTTCTCAACTCTATCTGCAATAAGGTCAGCCCGCAATTTATAGGTCTCTAATTTTCTTTCAAGAGTATTTGCAGTTTTTTGTTCAAAGAGAACCTTCTTAGAACCCTTAATCCTACTAGCGACTAAATCTACCACTCCAGATTCACCCCAGTCTGTCTTTAAGTACTTGCTTTTAACTGCCTCGACCGTTCTATTTAGCTCCCTTGCTATTACAGAGTAGGGGAGTCCTTCCGTTTTTGCTTGAAAGAGATACTCTAAATCCTTCTTATTCCACACACTTGACTGTTTCATTCATTAACTCCATAGTATTATTTAACCAATTATTATTCATCCCGCACTTCCCCTCTCTAAGTTCTTTCATCGACTTTTTATGCTGATCCACCATAACTACATTATGCTCCCTTGTCATTCCGTCAGGATTTACCCTATAGGTTACTAAGAAATCTTGCAAATTATGCAGCCTGTATCCACAAGATATAGCTCGAAGCCATAGATCAAAATCCGGTATAGTATACTTATCGGGAGCAAGCGAGTATCCGCCAAGACCTTTCATAAAACTTGACCTAAACACAGTTGATGGGTCAATTATCGGATTCATTTTTCCTAAATAAAACTCCAACATAATCTTATCATGCAGCTCTGGAGGATATCTCATTTCTCCAATATCATCTGAGTTGAGGTCTATCTTCTTTGCATGTCCACCTACACACGAAATGGACCCATGACGCGATAAGAAATCTACTTGTCTATTAAATCTCCCAGGAAGACTTATGTCATCACCATCATGTATTGCAATATATTCTCCGTCTGATATTTTTAATGCCTGGTTCCTTCTTGTTGGCAAAAATAGCCTAATGTCACTATTGAAAACTTTTACTTTAGCTAAATTGCTCTTATTCAACTCTGGAAGACATCTCTCTTCAACAACAGACCATGTATTATCAATAGATCCATCATTTATTAAAATAAGCTCTGTTGGAAATGCAAAATCCTGATCACACAGACTTAGTAGTGATTCCTCGATGAATCTTTCGCAATTATATATTGGTGTTATTATTGATAATATCATATTGAAAACTAAATTATTGATCTGGAAAAAACCCTATCATATAATTGACATATTTTTTCCCAATTTAAGTCTCTTTCTATTTTAGATAATCCATCCACAGAAAGAGATAAGAGAAGTTCTTTATTATTTAACATTTCATCTATCTTAAGAGCCATAGATTTATGGACGACATCTGAAAAGGAACAAGAGCCATCAGGCTTCCTTGGTACGTCGCTCAATATTACACCACCACATAAGTCCTTTGTGTGACCAACTGGAAGAGAGAGCCATGGAAGCCCTGCTGCCATGGCTTCTAGAAGAACAATTGGGGCAACTTCCTTTTGGGATGGAAAAACAAATAAATCGCCTCCCAGGAATGCCTGAATAACGTCTTCCCTGTCTTTGTTTAATAAGAATTTAACTTCGTATGGTCTAGACTTAAACACCTTCCTCATCCTAGCCATCCAGTTGTTTGCCACGCTCCAAGAAACTTTTGATGCAACAATTACCGCACAAAAATCTTTACGAATTTTATATAACTCATCATATATCTTCAATAACCCATCATACCCTTTCCCTGGGAAAAAATTAGCTACAGTTAAAAGAATATTACTATATTTTGCCTTCAAATAATCAAGAGATCCGTCGTAATTGACGCTAAATTCGCTCAAATCAATACCGTTAGGGATAATATGGGTTTCGCTAGCATAATTCATAGAAAAATCATAATCTAAATAATTCCTTGAATGACAAATTATCTCTAACTCCCTTTCGTTCTTTCTAAGTAATTTTTGTAAAAAGTTATTCTTTAAAGTATGATTAAAACCAACTGGAGACAGAAATAATTGCCCAGGCAAATGTGAAGAAAACATTAAAATATCTCTCCAATTCAAATATGCATCAGAATATACAAAAATAGCATCTGGCTTCTCTTTGTTACAAAACCCTATAAGAGATGACTTTGTAGATGGAGATTTTTTAATTTTAACTCCATTTAACTCAATATTTTTTGATACGTTTGAAGCGCCCACCGTAACGCCCCAATCATGATCCTTCACCAAACCGCTACCAATGGCTTGAATTACAACCTCAGATCCCCCTATCTGAAATGGCAATGCATAGTTAGAGAGTATAAGTAGTTTTTTATTTTTCATATTTTTTCTAACGCAAATAGCGATGGATCTAGCACTGTCCTATCTTTGATTCTAAAAACTAAAGCGTGCTTTTTGGGCAAACTACATAATAGTTTAACCCTGTACTTCCCCCTAAACAATTCAGAAAGAGCACACATATGTTCTGTTAGATCACAGTCTCTAAGAATGTCTACTTCTGTATTTGCAAAACAAACAGTACTCCCCTTAGCGATATGATTGTTTTTTATATTCAATTTACTCAGCATCGTACCGGACCCAAATTTCTCTATCCAAGATTTTCTAACAAACGTTCTACCACTCTCCACCGACAAGCTTAGTCCAAGCTCTTCATTTAATATCTCACAATTTAATCTTAAGCTATCTTCTTTTTCCTTAAAATATTTATTACTAAAGCTAAAGGAGCATAAATATAAAATAGAATTCACAACAACATGGAAAGATAAGTTATCCATAAAAAACCCATCACTATCTATATTTAAATCGCGTTCCAATAAACAATTATTGCAAGACACATCAAAGACAAGGCATGATTTTTCACGCCTGCAATAAAGTATGGAATCAATCATCTTCCTTATTAGATACAGCAGACTTCATGCCAGCCCAGTCTCTATCCTCTCTGACATGCAAGTTCTGCTCCCAAACAGCCTTAAGTATTTTTGGATCTAACCCATTTTTTTCAAATGTCGCAATTAAAGCGTTAATATCCTTTGGAAAACACATACCACCCATACCCATATATCCATCTGGACCAGGTACATTGTAATGGCTCTGTCCAATCCGACCGTCAGATAGTACTCCTCTCATGATTCCGCCCCAATTCAATCCCAACTTGTCCACAAGGAGTCTCATTTCGTTAAAGAAAAGTACCTTCGTTGCAAAAAAGGTATTAGCCATGTATTTAACCATCTCTGATTCATCAGAAGACATTATCATCGTCTCTGCCCCAGGAAATCTATAATCGTATAGCTCTTTTAATTTTTGAGCTGAAGCACCGGATGCTCCAACAATACTTCTTGCTGGAGTTATAAAATCAATCAATGCACATCTTGCAGTTAAGAATTCAGGAGAGTGAATTATCTTGTCAGTGGAATATTTTTCACACAACCCCCTCGTAGTTCCAACAGGAACCGTGGACTTAATAATAAACAGTGCATCTTTATTGTAATTAGATTCAAATGCCTTGTCAAAAAACCCCTCTATAATAGAAATATCTGCGCTCCCCCCCTCGACACTCTTCATTGGAGTTGGGAGACATACAAATATAAAATCTGCCATTATAACTTCTTCAAAAGAAGATGTAGAGAGCTTTGAGTTTATATCATAAACAGTTACATTACTCACATACTCTACAAAGCCACGAACTACAGATGAGCCCACGAAGCCTCCTCCAATTACACCTATTGATTTATTTTTCATATTTCTTTATATATTCCATTACTTGCTTAAATTCAAGTACCTCGCGAACAGGGTCACGAGTCTTGCCTATCTATTTCTTTTTATTTAGAAAAGAGTTTTACCAACCTATTTATCGACATGATATATTAATTTATTCACCCTTCTTCCTTCTTCTCCATCCGTCTCTTCTCTTAACAATGACAGTTTTAAATGTTGGATTCACAAGCTGAGCACGAAGCTTGTATTTTTTATTATACTTCTCCATCATTACTATCTCACTCTTGCTACCCCTCATAATATTAGCAAGGTCCGTTCTCATGATGGTTGGATTTAGAGTGAAGTGGAGATTGGAAATCATAAATCTCTCACTTTTATGAGTAATAAACTTTTTCCTTATCTTCTCTTTAGTTGCTATGTTTCTTTTGCGATCTTTTTTATCATTGAGTTTAATACAGCCTATGTCTGGTCTACTTTTAAGAAGAGATATAGCTCTTTTAACTCTAGTTTTTGCGATGCTTGGGAAGTCATCTTGTAAATTCAAAATATACTCATAACCAAGAGACGAGCATATATCCCAAAGCTTAATGGTTCCATCCTGAACTCCAATATTTTCACCATCTCCCTCTCTAAAGACCTGGAATGGCAAACCGTCTATATACCCTCTATCTTCACCTGTCCCTGCATCTGTATTGTCCCAAACAATAGTGTCAGCATCCCAGCTATGCCCATTGTGCTTCCAAAAAGAATCAACCGTTCTCTTCAGTCTGCCCCTATAGTCGTTCCAGCAAAGTATTGCTATGCATGTTTTATATTTATTCATAGCACATTTTTATCCGCAAACAAGTACTTTTACTTTTTTCATTCCCAGGGCTACGCATGCGGCAGCTCTGTGTTTTCTACTTACTAGTGAATATCCATTTGGATCTGATCCATATGGAGACACAAAACCCTTTCTAACTCTTATTTTATACTTGAAAGACCCTTTTCTTTTTTTATATTTCCCTAAAAGATATCCGTGTTCTTGAATCGAATCTACAATATCCATAACTCTTTGAGCTGCTATATATTTATGCGTATCGTTTTTTACATTTTCGTTGTTGAAATATCTTTCGTACTCACAGCGTATAAAAGGCTGTTCATCTAAAACTTTTAAAATATTCTTCCCCAGTCTCAGGTACTCAGATGAAAAAATTGTGAGCGGTGTATTTTTCCACAGCATGGGGTTACCATCGTGTCTATGATATTTCTCATAAATCGCTTTTAGATGGGGCTTATAGATATGATAAAGTTTCTTGGTAGGTATCTCTTTTGTGTATCTCATATAAATAATTATTTAATAATAATGTGCCATTTATCTTTTCTTTTGGGAAAATCTTCTTTCTTCTAACTGTTTTTATAAAAATCATCCATCATTTATTTTTAATAGATTTTATACAACTGTCCCAATCTTTAAACTCTATAGCTTTGTCGTCTATGTAAAATAAAGCTCTTGGCTTTTCACATGTTATATCGGTCACATATTCCAATAAATTATATTTTTTTAGCCATTCACGTATAAGCTCTAAACCAGTCTTACCTCCTACTAATGGTCTATCTTCCTTGACTTTACATGTAAAAATTATTATATTAAAATATTGCGATAGAAATCTCATTGCATCTAATGTCCCGTCAACCGGAGCATCATATACTGATCCATCAAAAAAACCCTTAGAATTAGAATGTATAACGCCATCGAAATCTATAGCAATATTTTTTTCGTTTTCTTCTAATTGTTTTTTATAATAATCATCTATCATTTATTTTCTATCTGCCCTGTCTTTTATAATTCTCTCTACAGCACTTATGTCAGATTCATAATCGACAGCAATAGATGCTCCGTCAACCTCTACCATCTTTACCGGTATGCCCAGTTCTAAAAATCTAATTATCTCTATGTCCTCACACCACTCATTAGCGGTTTTTTCGCTTACAGAAGTAAATTTTCTTAATTGGCTTTTGCTAAAGGCATATATACATACTTGCTTTTTTGGATAAACAGAATCTCCGTCCTTAGTTGATGGTATTATCGCTCTTGATGCATACAGTAATTCATCATTATTATTAACCACGACTTTAGGTATTTTTTTATCGCTCGCTTTTTCATTACGATTTATAGCTGCCATACAATTAATAACGTGCTCTGGATTCTTTTTTTTGGACTCGACAACCCTGAGTATGTCATTGTAATTCAAAAGAGGCTCGTCCCCCTGTATATTTACAAAAATGTCTGCGTCTATCTCCTCTGCTGCCTCTGCAACCCTATCTGTTCCAGTCATGCAAGAATCTGATGTTAATACTATTTTATATCCATACGACTTAACTACCTTAGCTATTTCAGAATTTTCCGTAGCTATATAAACGTTATCTATACCAACAGCTTTTTCTGCTATCTCAGCAACCCAAATAATCATTGGGCGATCTAATATTTTAGCAATAGGTTTTCCTGGAAATCTTGAGCTCTTATATCTTGCTGGTATTATAACTGCAACCTTTTGATCTAAATATTTATTTATCTTATTTATATCAAAAACTAATTCATCAGTCAAGGTAGACAAGATAGAATCTACACTATCTTGTTCTATATTAGATGCCTGAAGTTCTTGGCAATACAATGGGTGTATATTATTTAAAGCAGAAAGCATATATCCGCTGGAAAACCCCCACTTATATCTTCTTCTTAGTGACTCTATATGGTTTTTAATAATAGGAAGAAGGGGGGTGTAGTCAACATCTTTCTTTATCTTTGAGTGCTGCAGATACTCAACCAACTGCTCAGTGTGAACATTTCCAGCACCCCTACCCATACCCAACAATGTACCATCAAAAAATGACACACCACATTTTATCCCTTCAATGCAATTTGCGAAAGCTAATCCAGAGTTATTATGAGTATGCAATCCTATTGACTTACCGCATGAAAGTAGGTTTTTTACTAAATTAGAGATATCAGAATGAAGCAATGACCCATAGGAATCTGCAACATAAAAACATTCTATATCCATGTGCTCTATAGTATTAAGAATTTCAAACAATTCATCATCTTTAACTAATGATATGGTCATTAAGTTTACAATAACCCTGTATCCCTTTGACTTTATTATTTGATACAATTCGTATAGATGATTTATCTCTTTTGGTTTAATCGCTATTCTACAATAAGAGAATGGAGAGCTACATGATGGACCTATGACATCATCGATCAAAGATGAATTTATTTTAGATTCATATAAAAAATCTTTAAGGTCTATCATGAAGGCGAAATCAACATTTATATCACCCGGTATTAGTCCGGAGATAAAACTATCGTTACACTTCCTAAACTTACCACCTTTTTGGGGAGATTTATAACCCATCTCAATAATATCGACACCAGAATCGCTCAAAGAGGAAATCATTTCTGAAACAAATGATTCATCAAAGTCCCAGTCGGTATAATATCCGCCATCCCTAAGGGTGCAATCTAATACTTTAATATTTGGACTCATTACTGTAAAATATCTAAATTATCACTTTTGACCAATAAGCAAGACTTGAGACGATCTGCTGGATATTCATACAATTTTATACTTCCACCACTTTTTAAAATTCTATTCACAAAATCATCAACAGCACTCTGTATTCCTGGCCACTTTTTATCTTTATAATCATGGACGAAAACTACGCCGCCGTCAATGATGTTATCCCAAAAATTATTCAATGAAACCATTGCTGGCTCATGTATATCTGTATCAATATGCATAATAGAAACAGAAAGATTTTTTTTATCAAAAGCAGGGACGGTCTTTAAAATATCTCCCTGAATCATAGTGCATAAATTAAAAACTCCGTTTTTCTTTAAACTTTTTATACAATCTTCTTTTGTGCTTGGTCTATTGCACCTTTTCTTAACTCTTTTTCTTAAACTAGGAGTTGGAGTGTCCTGCCTTGAAAACCCAGGAAAACCACTCCATGTATCAAATAAAATACCAGATGACTTAAGTGATTTAGCCATGATAACAGAGGATGTTCCTTGTTTAACCCCACATTCAATAAAAGAACCACCAGATATCTTTTCGCTCACCCTGTCAGCTATGTCTTTTAAATAATAACGATGCCACTGTTTTGGAGTCTTAGGTATGTCTTGTCTTGTTTTACCCATTTTAAATTCTCATCTTATTGTTATAAAATTTATCAAATACTGTAGGCGTTATAATTGTAAACTTTATATGATTATTTAATTCTTTTAAAATTCCATATACTATGCGATCTTTTTTGACACACTCTTTCCACGAAGAATCGTCTGTATATCCAGATCCGTAGCAATGATGGCTGGAATCACCACCCTTTAGGGACTTTTTATCATGCAAAGTATATCCATCCATTCCTACGATAAATATTTTCTTTGCACCCATAACGTGAGCAAGAGCAATCGCCAAAACTCCTGCAGTTCTAAAATAACCACGAATCTGTTCTCCTCCCAATTCAAATGGAACATTCTTTTTATCGACATAATCAATCCTGTCATATTCTCCTCGATAGTGCTTTTTGGCGTGCTTGCGAGTTATGCTGGGACCAAGTATGAGGTTGCTGTTTGCCTTAACGCAAGACCCATATTCCCCCCATCTCTGTCTGTTGGTCCATAGGTGATAATTTGGAGTAATAGCTCCAGTCATTCTGTTAACCCCTATGGTTACAGCTTTGCTATCCTTAATGAAAGATAATATTGGATCCTTATATGTAGATAGCATTCCCCCTGCGCCAACAATTACGAAATTCTTGTCTTTCTCTATATCGTTAAATTTCATTACTAGTTACAGCTTCCGATAATATTCAATCTATCACCATTCCTCCACTTGTCTGTATCTCCAATGAGCAGATATATCTGCAATGGTATATTTGATTTTATCTTTTTGTTTTATTAATTTTCTTGCCTCTATGAGCTCTCCTCCTCCAATCTCTAAAACACTGACTATTGAATCATTTGCCATTACATAATCAATAAAATGCTGACGATGAGGATGATACTTGTGCTTGTTTATCCAAATTACGTCACCAACCTTATGCTTGTCCCACTTTTTAAATCCCTTCATATCTTTGTTCCTATACTTCTACGAATAATATCATCATGATTAAATTCCGCCCAATATAACTCAAAGGCGACTCCATCTTCTATTCCTTCAAATTGATGAACTTTGCCTGGTTTAACTCGTGTAAAATCTCCTGCTTCAAGAATGGTTTCATCAATAAGTCCTTCTTGTTCGTTGTCTTGCCAAACTCGAACAATCATCTTACCAGACTCTACAAAAAATCCATTCCACTTGTATTCATGCTCGTGTTCAGAACATTTATATCCTTTCTTAAAATTAATTCTATGAAACTCCAAGACTCCGTTTGCGTGAATGAGTTCTGTGTTTCCCCAAATTTTTCCTGCTT
>Ga0098058_1000304_pt1 | contig 16759 bp, 21 predicted proteins | sample 19_taG_FD_75061 | JGI IMG/M metagenome (GOLD analysis project Ga0098058, IMG submission 75061) | Marine viral communities from the Subarctic Pacific Ocean - 19_ETSP_OMZ_AT15317 metaG | ecosystem: Environmental > Aquatic > Marine > Oceanic | place: Pacific Ocean | collected 2015-01-19 | reverse complement strand
CATGTATCAGGGCATTAAAACCTCTGATGTAATCAAATGCAAAATTGAGTTCAGGAAAATGAGAGAAAAGGGTGTATCAATGCTACGCCCTAATTTTATATGGGAGATATAATATGCCTAGAATGGATAGAATAGGGAAGGCCAATACCTATAAACACATTGATGGCTATGGTTACACGGCTATCAAATACCATGATACTGATGTAGTGAGGTATAAGAAGGATATGGGGAGAGAAGAAGTGATCTTAAATAGTGGTGACTGGCGAACAGTTACCACTAAGAACAGGATGAACCAAGTGTCAAATGAATTTAGTCTTGGCTACCGAGTGTTCCAGCTCGATAGCGAATGGTTTGTACAGACAGGTCGTGGAACATATACGTTCCACGACAATATGGTCTTAACAAATGGGGATTTAACAGGAGGAGGCAACCAATGAGAGATATAAAAGAACTCGTAAGAGAGTGCTGTAACTATCAACAAAGAGACTCTAGCTGTATAGGTATTGATGGTCATGGCTATGAGGATGACAAAGGAAGTACGATTGACAGGTTTAAAGGAGAGGGAGAATGTTGTGATATACTTCATGAAGAACCTCAAACCTGTGAATACTTCAAAAAGGCAGTTCTTCCGCTAAGGAAGGATTTAGTAAAAGCCTTTGGCTCTTTAGTACACGACAAAGAGCTAGTCAACCAACAGTATTGTGGATGCGGTACTGTTATTACAGATGGTGTGCGAAAATGCGTCAAATGTAAAGGGAAAACAAAAAAGAATAGGAATAAAAGACAAAGAGAGAAAGGAGGTAATAGTTAATCGGTCGGTGCTTATTAATATTTTACAGTCTTTAGCTAAAGGGAGTAATAATATGAGTGAATTGTGGACAAATAATGATGAAAGAGCGGGAGTGGAATTGGTTATTAACGGAATAGGCGAAGTGTATCCTAGCTTGTCAATAGCAGATGTGTCTAGGATTACTAAGGAAAGGAAGGTGAGCCAGTTCCATGTACAATATGACGATGGGTCTACTGCATTAAAGGCTGATTTCCCGTTGACAAGTGGGAAAGTTCATGTTTTAGAGTATAATGAAGCCAAAATCAGCTAAATCTAAACAGAAGGGGAAGGGGTATGCATACCCCTTTCCCCTTTATTATTAAGGAGAATATATGAACTATGAAATGATAAACGGACGGTTAAGCAGGCAAAATGATTTAAGCCTGCGTAAGATTAATAGTGTGGCGGTTATTGGGATAGGAGGAGTTGGTTCATGGGTTGCCAGCATGCTAGCTCTTTCGGGGATCAAAAACCTTGCCTTGATTGATGCAGATGTGGTAGAGGAAACTAATCTAGGACGTACTCACTATACGTTACTAGACGCTGTAAGCAGAACGCCAAAGGTAGACGCTTTGGCAAAGTATATACTTGAAAGAAGGAATACAAATGTCATTCCAATTCAAAAGCGATTCGAAGATGTAAAGATTGAATTCTTTCAAGACTATGAAATAGTTGTAGATACAAGGGATACATCAAGCCCATTGCCAAAAGAGTTGCAAGAGAAAAGCCGTATTACTGGTGGATATGACGGAATGAAACTTTCAATTCATATAAACCCATCAGGAGATAGTGTTTGGGGGTCTGGTGATGGATATACCATAACTCCATCATGGCTAGTACCACCAGTCATGATTGCAACTATTATTGTAACCTATTTAATGGCGACTAGATTACGGAAGAAGGAATACATTTGTAATGTAAACCTAGTAGATTTAATACGGAATGTATTAGGTACGCCTAAATCAGAAGAAACGGGGGTAGTAAATGAGCCAATATAGCAATGAAATGCCTGCACAAAATAGTTCTCAGCTTCCAGAAGAGCTAGAATCTTTTTTTAATTGTCTAGGGAAAACAGTTACTGACTATGAAGCAGAATACGAAGGTTATCAGGTTTTAGTGCAAGGGACTATGATTAATAATTATTATACAAATAATAGGGCTATAGCCATATATCCCAATATACATAGTGATTATTACTCATCTGTACCTATATTTAGTGGTGAAGAAATAGAAATGGTTGAGATACCAGATACTCCAGAAAATCACAAAGCGATGAAAAAACGCTGTGCGGATATAACAATTCCAAAGCTAAATGCTATCAGTCGAGTCTATTATTACAAAAAAGCTGATAGTAAATACACCGATGGTAGAAGGAATATTAATATTGCCAAAGTAGATACAAATGGCAATATTTTCTTTATGGACTTTTACCATGAAAACTTTGCCCCATTTAATTCTGTGTTTGAGTGGATACTTAACCACCATTATAAGAAAAAGTATCATTTGCCCTCAATGGAAAAAATAACCAACCAACTGCAAGGAATTAGTGCCGATATAGTGACAAAAATTACTATAGAGGGTGGGTTCGATAAAGAAAAGTACATAGAAGAAGCTACTAGTATTATTAACGCCAAAATTAGTGGATTTAAAGAATTAAAAGACAGACAGGTTAAGATGTTACGAGAAAGCCTTAAGCGTCAGCTTGTAGAAGTTCAGACTTTAACAAAACAGGCAAGGAGAGAGGGCTTTGTACAGGGGATAAAGGTTAAGTCAAACGGCTGGAAGATTAGTGGGGATCGCTTGGTATATACCGAAAAAATCCCTTGTACGCAATTAAAAAACAGGGGCAAAATAGTTAAGCTTACAGATACTGAAGATCCTGAATATTGGATAGAGGGATTAAGTGTTGAAATCGGGAAAACGGTGGCTGGTTTCTCTTCAGCCGTAAGTGGTTCTTCAAAACACCCTAATTGTCATGGTGAGAGAATATGTATCGGTACGCTAGAAGGCGTTGGGCTGGAAGATTTTTTAACCAAAGCCCCTACAACGCTTAGACTGGGCAACTTAGACTCACCTTTAAATAGAATACTATCAGACAAGGCAAGGGAAAAACACTTTTACGAAAATACAGAAAGTGCAAGTGAGGTACCAGGAAGAGCGTTTATTACAAGTTTACCAGACCATGAATTATGGGTTAATCATATATAACCGAAAGGAGATATTATGTCTAAAGAAATGTGGAATAGTGGATATAGTGTAAGCGAGCCAAGTGTTTTGATTGAAAGGTCTGTATATAATACTATTAGAGGTGCAAAAGCCAAAGCCCTCGATAAAGAGTATTCTATACTTTTTAAAGGCAAATGGGAAGAAAGAGGCTTTATGGTATATAATGAATACTATATACCAAAACAATCTGTAAGTTCAGCTAGTGTGGACTATAAAGAGGATATTGGCTTACTAAGAGAAAAAGAAGGCTATAATGTGGTAGTACATAGCCACCCTTTTTGTAAGGGCAATAACGGTAGGTTTAGTATGGCAGATAAGGAGTCTATAAACACTCATTTCCCCGTTAGCTTGCTAGTTAATGGACATGGGAATATTATTTGTGCTGATATGATTCTTAATACGCCATGTAAATCACATGACATACTTATAGAACTTGACATTGACAGTATTTACACCTTTGACAGAGAATCTGTAGCAGTAAAAGGGCTAGACAACATAGAGATAGGAAAGGTCTTGGTTACTAATCATGGCATAACAAAAACGCCTCATATTCCTAAAACACTAGAGTCTTATAGTGATTATGATGGAATTGGATTAGATGACTTAGATGAATGTGACCAATACAAACTATTACAAAAAGGGTGGCTATAAATCATTATATTAGCAGTCAGCAATATTGCTGACTGCTAAGAAAGGAGTTGTTATGGGCAGGTTTTATAAATGGGACAGGAGATTTATTGGCACTTGCCAACGTAGCTATAGAACGGGTACGGATAGCCAAGGGATATATACACAGGCAATAGGTAATGAGCTTGGCGTGTCTGTAAAAGGGCAAATAGACGGAAGGGGAAACGAAGAATTTATCGTGTCTGTAATTACACCAGTACACCACACCGTTCCTGATATGTATACATCATTCGTTGAACATGAAGGCGTTGCACCCTTATGGATTGCATATGATCACAAGCGTAGTAGCGGACATTGGGGAACTGGTAATCCAAGTAGAATAGTAGGTAGGTATAACAAGGAAGATATAGATTCTTCTGTTATAAGGACTGTAGAACAAGTAGATTCAGGAATAATTATTGCAAACAACCAAGTTGTACGCCATGGCGAGAACTATGATTGGATGTCTTATGTAAGCAATAATACAGAAAGGAGTATATAATGGGAAGATATTACGATGGTGATATTGAGGGTCAGTTTTGGTTTAGTGTTCAAGATTCAGATGATGCTAGTTATTTCGGAGTTGAAGGGGAATCACCGTCAGAATACCTAAATTATCATTTTCATAAAGAGGACTTAGAAAAAGTCCTTGACGGTGTGTATAATTGTGAATGTGTATTAGGCGAAAACCTTGAGAAGTTAAACAGGTTTTTTAATGAAGATGGAAATAACGGCTACAATAATGAGATGTTAATGGAAAAATATAATTGGACTAGCAAGGAAACAACTGCTAATATTGAATGGTATGCAAGGTTGCGATTAGGAGAGCAGATTCGTGACTGCATAAACAAAACAGGACAATGTAATTTTAGAGCAGAACTTTAGAAAGGGAGGAAGCAATGACATCATACCCGAATTATTGTGAAGAAGAACTAGATTATTACGAAAATGCGAAAAAGGAATATCCCGTAGGCTGTTATAAGGGAGATATAAATGGCACTTTAGACTATTACAACCGTGGGGCGATTGGAAACTTTCAAATACCATTTAAAGCCCATATCGTTGGAAGGCACTTCATTCCATATATAGGAAAAGAAGTGCCATATCGTTATGGTGCAGGCTCGTTAATGATGATAGAAGAAGAGTATAAAGGTGCAGTATGGCAATTAAGGAGATATAAAGAAGAATATGACAGAATTCTTGCACAGGTAAGGCAAAGACTAGACCTAGCTGAAAAAGCTATAAATTGTATAAGAGAAACTGGCGTATGTAATTTTACAGTATTAGAAGGAGAAATGGTACCTGAAAGGAGGCGACCACTTGAACATAAAAACCTATCTGAACAAATGTGATATAATTGACTGTAAAGATGATTATGTCGTAAAGAATTTATGCAGAAAGCACTATAATCAAAAGTATCACGCTGAACATAGAGAGTATGAGAAAGAAAGAAAGGCTATATGGTATAACCTTAATAAAGAAGGAATAAAAAAAAGGCAGAGAATATACAGGAAAAGAGTTAAAGATACATTAATTAAGAACTACTTAGAAAGAACAAAGAAACATAGAAGTGAAACCCAAAAAAGATGGAGAGCAAATAATCAAGAGAAAATAAAAGGCTATAGAGAGAAATATAGAAAAATAGATATAGAACTAAGAAACTTATAATAGCCTAACCCAAGAGCAGGCAGACGGATTGCTACTTCCTATAATAATAACTTATTATAAGAACCAACTATCTGACGGCTAGACTATTAGTAGCCTGAACCCTGTCACAGTATAGCTCGGTTGCTTTTCCTAGTTCTTTAACGTGCCTAGGACTACAAGAAATATACAGTATTCTCGGAAACTTTCTTGCATCTTCCTACACGATATGGTAATATTTGAATTATAGTTGATTGAAATTTTTTATCAAGTTTTTAAGCGATTTTAGCAAGAACTTTTTTAATTTCCCCTTATAGAAAGGAAGGGAAGTGACTGAAGGCATTTATTTTAACAGTTTTATAACATTAGTTGAAAGGAGTACCAATGAGCGTGGCACAGACATATGCTAGTAATGATGGTAATTGGTTAAGATGTACAGATTTAGACGGAAAGACGCACAAGGTAACAATAGAAAAGGTAGAAACGGTAGAAGTAAAAGACGATGAAAAAGGGCACATACCTAAAATATGTGTATCTTTTCAGGGAAAAGAAAAAGGCTTGCTCTTAAACAAAACCAATGCCAAGACTTTGGCTGCGGGATTAGGAGACAATGAGATGGAATGGCATGGTAGCACTATAATAATGTTTCCTACAACTTGCGAGTTTCAGGGAAGTACAGTTCCTTGTATAAGAGTAAGACTAGATGAAGTGATGGCTGATGATAATGTACCATTTTAACTGTTAATTAAGGGGGGGGAGGGAAGGGTTATAGCCTTGTCCGTAAAAGACCCTTCCCTCTTTTTCAAAAAAGGAGACAATATTGGAAATAAAAAAAGCAAGAGCACATACACGGTATAAGAATGAGAAAGACAAAATAGTTCCTGGGGTTACTACCGTTCTTAATCTATTAAGCAAGCCAGCCCTTATTCCTTGGGCAAATAAGCTTGGATTAGAAGGAATAGATGTAACTAAATATGTAGACGATAAAGCGGATATAGGCACATTAGCACATGACATGATTCATTGCCATTTATCCGACAAAGAGGCTGATACTTCAGAATATTCAGCAAAACAAATAAGCCAAGCAGAAAATTGTTTAATATCGTTTTATGACTGGTTGAAAACCGTACCAATGAAACCTATTTTACTTGAAGAAAAACTGGTTTCAGAAAAGCATCAATATGGGGGGAGTATAGATTGCTATGCAGATATTCTTGGCAAAAAGGTTTTAGTTGATTTCAAAACAGGAAAAGCCATTTATGACAATATGGCATATCAACTTAGTGCATATCGCAATTTGTTAGAAGAAAACGGACACGAAGTAGATTATGCAGTAATTCTTAATATTCCAAGGGCAGAAACGGAAAACTTTGCAGTAAGAAGGTGGGATAATACAGATTTAGAGCTAAAGATATTTCAGAATTGTCTAAAAATATACAAGCTAGAAAAGCAAATAAGAAAGGGAAGCAAAAAGCATGGAAGGAAGAAAAAAAGGAGAGTGTAGGCGATGTGGCAAGCCTGTAACTGGGCATTATAGGGATTGTGCCCCAAAAGAAGGAGAGACTATGTCGGCGTGTCAAATTATATCAAAGAATAAAAGGGGCAGAAAAAGCGGGCTTATGCACAGAGCGGTAAGACCAGTTAGGCAAACCAAGGCAGTTACTTGCCTGAAATGTGATAATGTATTTAAGGGTAGTAAGATCAACAGGATATGCCCTAAATGTACACAAGGAAACAAACAATATTTAGATTGTAGCAGGATACGGCAATATCGTATGATTGTTACTGCATAAAGGAGGCAGATAAGATGGATGACGAAGAATATAGGGATTTATCTGAATATAAACTGGGATTTAACGATGGGTATACGGAAGGAGAAGAAGAAATAGCACACTTACATGCAGATTTTGCTCAAGATACACTTGATGCGTGGGAAAGGGGTGAAAATAAAAAAACTCTTATGTTACTAGTAAGCACCCTGCAGGCAATTGCTAATTCAGAAATACTGGAAAGGGGTGAAGAATGAAACCCTGCCCTTTTTGCAATGATGAAATGCAAATATCTCAAGCCCAGCCATTAGTTAGATGTACAAATAAGGCTTGTACAGCTTATCATATTAGGATTAACAAAAAGGCATATAAGGACGGGGTTATAGAGGGGTTTGTTAAATTTTGGGACAGTTATCCTAAAAAAGTGGGGAAAAAAGATGCCATTACTGCTTGGATAAAGCTAAATCCACCAAAAGACCTAAGAATGGCTATTGTTGCCTCTGTTATTGCCCATGCTTTTAATGCAGAGCAATGGGAATCTGTAAAGTTTATCCCACACCCAGCTACATTTCTTAGGGGTAGAATGTGGGAGAATGAAGTGATAAAAAAGCAGATAAAGATTGATCCAATAGACAAGCTGGAGTTGCGAGCCACACCAACAAAGCCACCTGTTGATGCAATGTCAAAGGAATATCTTGAAAAAATAATAAAACTAACAGCAGAGATGATGAAAAGCAAGGACACTAACAGAAAAAAAGCCATTTTACAGGAAATAGAAGGAATAAGAGATAAGATTACTAAGCTAAAGGGGGTGGATGTTGGGTAAAAAACAGCCACATACGCCACGAAGCAGGGTTAAATCGGCACTAAGACAGCTTTCTTTAAGAAGTAGAGAGCGAGCCGCTGCCATTAAAAGAGACGGTAACACTTGTTGTACTTGTGGGAAAAAGGGCAGTAATAAGAAGGGGGGTATTGTAAAGACAACAGTTCATCATAAGAATGGTGTTAAATGGGACAAGATAATACAATTTATATATGAAGAACTACTTGTAGATCCAGATTTACTAGAAGTTCTTTGCGTAGAATGTCATAAAAAAGGACACGACATAGAAAAAGCAGAACCCCCCTCAAAATGAGTCGGTTAGGCAAAAAACACAAGTCGCAAGTCTTTGTATGGCAAGGGTTTAGTTTTTGGCATTTTAGAGGGGTATGTCTAGACACGCTACCCCTAAAAAGGGCATAATTATGAATAAAAAATGCGTTAAATGTGGTGAAAAAGGAGAGAGATATATATATGTTTCTTCATATACAAAAGACAGGTGGAAATGGGGACATGTTTGTCTAAAATGTGAGCCTCATAATAACATTGGCAAGGAGTGGCTTTGGAGCCAGAAAGGAAAAAGAGATGTGTAATATAAGAGATGAATATAAAGAGTCATTTGACAATGGGTATAACGATGGGTATGTGGATGGGAGGCACGACAGGGATTATTATTTAGAAAAAATCTTATATGATGTGAAACAAAAAGGCTATGACAAGGTATCTAAGCTGGATATATTAAATGCTATTAAGTCTTGTTTGGGGGAGGAAAAATGACAAGCGTTGGACCCGTACCACCATCTAATACAGATGCTGAAGTAAGCGTTCTGGGTTCTATGCTAATAGATAATAGCTTAATAGATCCTGTATCTGAGATGTTAAAGAAAGATGATTTTTACAGCACGGCTCATCAATGTATATTTAGTGCTATTGTAGATGCTTATAATAATAATAGTGCCGTTGATCTTGTTATTTTAAAGGAAGAATTAACAAGAATGAAGCAATTAGAAACGGCAGGCGATGTGTATTATTTAATGGAACTACAAGAAGCCGTTCCTGTTAGCGTAAACGTATTGCACTACGCAAAGATAGTAAAAGAAAAAAAGACCAAAAGGGATTTAATAGCCATTGCTATTAAGATACAACGTGAAGCATATGACGATTCTATTGATCCTGATAAGCTATTAAGCATGACAGAACAAAGCGTATTTGATATATCTCAGCGTAAGTTTACCAAGACAACAACAGATATACATTCAATACTTCAGGAAACATGGGATTATATCGAAGAGCTACAGGAATACGAAGGTAAGTTGACGGGGATTCCAACTGGCTTTACCGATCTAGACGAGATAACATGTGGGCTTCAAAAAGGAGAGCTGATAATCATAGCAGCGAGACCGTCAATGGGCAAGACGAGCCTTGTGTTAAATATTGCTGAAAACACAGGGGCGAAGCATGGCATACCGTTGCTTATCTTCTCAATGGAGATGTCGGCACAGCAAATATCCAAGAACATGTTATGTTCCATGGCAAGGATTGATGCTCATTTGATGCGAACTGGCAAACTTAGTGATGATAACTGGGCAAGGATACCACTTGCAATGGCAAATCTTTCAGAGTCGCCTATATCTATTGACGACACTCCTGGGTTGAGCCTGTTGGAGATACGGGCGAAAGCAAGGAGGTTTAAATTACAGTACAACATACAGTTAATCATCGTTGATTACCTGCAGTTAATGGAGGGGAAAACAACAGAAAGCAGACAGCAAGAAATTACTAGTATCTCAAGAGGGCTAAAGGCATTAGCAAGGGAATTGGAAGTGCCAGTAATTGCTGTATCTCAGCTTAATCGCTCGGTAGAAACAAGGGAAGGGCATACACCTAGAATGTCTGACCTTCGAGAATCTGGTGCTATTGAACAAGATGCAGATGTAATCATGCTATTACATAGAGAGGACTATTATGACCCAACTAAGAGCCCTGGGACTGTAGAGTTGAATGTTGCCAAACAAAGAAACGGTCCGACTGGTAAGATAAAGCTTAGGTTTTTGCGTAATATATTAAGGTTTGAGAATCATATTTTATCACACTTTTTATGAGGAGAGAAAATGATAACGATTAAAACTGTAATAACAACGAGTAAGGGTAAGTTAATGGCATCGGTTCTTTCAGAGGAAACAACGCCTTCTACCAACGAAGAGCGGTTCGTGGCTACAATAATAGACGACGCATATAGAGAGGTGGTAGACCGTGTTGTACAGGAATTATCAGAAGGTCATTTTTCTACAGTAAAAGCAGAGGGTGCTGGGGTAGATGTAATGAATAAAAAATTTGAGAGAGGAGAATTGGTATGAAATATATTTATACAGCAAATGGCTGTCCTGCGTGTGTCGACTTGAAGCACGCATATGATTTACAGGGTGTTAAATACGAAGAAAGATCTGCTCAGAGACTTAAAGAAGGGAAGAGAATCGACCAAGTCGATGTTGATGCTTTTGTTCAGCTCAATATGCAGAATATGGAGTTACCTGTAGAGGTTAATGTTGAACACTTTAGCGATTATTTAGGTGATAATATGCATGTTGATGACCATTCTGACAGCCCTAAGAAAGAAGAAGGGTGGGATGGTTAATATGAAAGAAGAAGGAAGCGATGAATATATAAATGATTATGAATTTTGGAGAGAAAAGCGAATACAATTTATGATTGACAATAACCCTGATTACTTTAAGCACAACCATGCTACAAGTTTATTTGATTCATTCTTTTGTCAGCAAGACACGCAAAAGATATACTCCACTCCTTGGAGAGAGAGCTATAAGCCGCCACAAGAAAAGCATTGATTAGTCAGTGCCCTTAAACCTACTTGCCACTGTTAATAACAGGGCAAGTAGGCATACTGGTATTATTACTATAGAAAGCAAGGCAAACCCACACCACTTTTGCATTATTATTTTTCACCTTTTCTAATAGCTGATATTTCCCTATTAAGTCTTTTTCTATACTTCAGTTTCTTTGCATTCGATATATTAGGATTCCTCTGTATCTTCCTAAACTCAAGCCTTTTAACTCTTATCCTTGCCTGTTTAATAGCCATGCCTTGTCTGTGAGATATAGGCGTTACGTTAAAGCCAACCCATCTTCCCCATGCCTGTGAGGCGGAAAGGGTTCTATACCATTTGTCTTTATATGGCTTGCCTGTTATTGCACCCTTTGTCCACCTGTATGACCGCCCTACCGCCCCTTGGGTTTCAGCACTAGGAATCGCTATGTTTTCTATTACACTTGGCAAAACTTGGTTTCCTACCCATGACATCATCTTTAAATACTGGGTTGGAATAGGATCTAGTGCATTCCATAGTGGCTTTTGTGTAAAAGGATCTACTGGTGGACTCCCTGGCCTGCCAGAACTAATAGCCTTATACGCTTGTAGTGTAGGGTTACCTACGCCAACGCCCTTAAAAGCCCTAGCAAATTCCTGGTCAACAAAAACATCTTTTACCATAGAACTCCACGTCCCCCAAGGCATAAAGTATTCACCGTTAACCCATTGCCAGTCTCCATCTGGAGACTTCCATGGTAACGGTATAAAGGTTTTATTTTGCTTGATATAAGCAGGAAGATTTTTAAGCATTCTATCCCATTCATCATCGTCAATATCATGTAAAGCCTTAACTGCGGCTTGTGCAATACTCATAGAGCCTATACCTATAAATGCCATATACTTCCCTATGATAAATGGGTTACGCGCTAATGACTCTAGTATTAAAGGGGCAATTTTATATTGATATGTACCAAATGGCAGTATGTGTCGCCTTAAATGCTTAATACTTCTTGAGGCTAAGCTATAATCCATTCCCCACTTTAATGCATCTAAAAGCGCTTCGTGTTGCGACATAGGAACGCCACTTGCAATACCAAATCTGTTTAGTTTACCGCTTGTTCTTAACTGTCTATAAATTGCAAGCTTAGAAAAGTCATCTATTTTTCCATAATAACTAGATGCTTTGGAAACCGCCTTAAGAAACTTCCCCCAATTCCCACGAGCCTCTCTAAATTCCTCTAACAATCCTGCGATTTCTTCAGCCGACCAGTTGGTAGTAAATATACCCAGTGCCTTTGCTTCTTTGTAGAACTGGTCTTTGTTTTTGAAGCTTAAAAAAGCCTCATACATATCATACGGTATTGCCCCAAGATTCCTACCCCTCATATTGTTTTGCAATATATTAGAAATTATATTTCTAAATGCCGTAGGTGGGTTTAATGCAACCTTGCCAGCCTTAAACAACCCCGTGCTCTGTGTGTTAAGCGTAGCAAGAAATTGCAATACCTTTCCTGCGTTTGATGAAGACGAAATAGTGCTAACAAGAGGTTCTATATCTGCCCATACCTCTTTTCTTATATGCATGCCGCCAATGTTTCCATACGCAGGCGAAGAAGGAACCTTCCTGTAATCATCAAGCTTGCCTTCCTGCTCTGCTTTTTCTAGATGTTTAAGATATGTGGCTTTAGTTGCTTCTAGGCTTTTTAGTCGAGAGGCTATAGCGTCTTCCTGCCCTGTTCCGCGCTTAGAAATTAACATATTCTTTTGTATCTTTATCTCCCTGTCAAGCCTTCCGAATCCCCAAAAAACAGACTTTCCATCTTTCTTGCCCATTGGTATTTTGGTGCCAGGAAATACAATCCCAGCATTTTCATCAGCAAGGGCAGCAAGGTAGTCATATTTTGCTAAGTCACTTAATGCCCTTCCCATTCCATATGGAACAGCAACGGCTGCGTCTTGAATCAGACCTAATTCATCCTTCTGTCTTTGTGTTAAGTCTTGCCTGCCTTTAAATTGCCCTAAGTCTAGTGTCGCTCCGCCTGACCCACCCTTCTTTCTATGAACCAAGGCTTCATAGTCTACGTCAAAGTCCCACCCAATAATATTTCTAAGATACATATAATGAATATACTTACCCTCTAGCGCCTTGCGAGCGTCTTCATCCAATAGCCCCTTCTTTGAAAGAAGGTTACCTAGATACACCTGCATCTTTCTTAGCTGTAACGCTGTACTATGAGCCTTTTTGTCCTGTATCATATTAATCGCTTGTGGGTCTATTTTCCCACGTCCTTCTCGATCAAACATTCCGTCCATATATTGAAAGATTTCCTTGCGTGTTTCAATGGAAAACTTTTTCAAGTCATTATTTAGGCGAGTTGCCATGTCTTGTATTCTATCTATTCTTCCACGGGAAATAGACCTTTCAACTATCACAAAGTCCTGATTCTCCAATGCATGGAATGGGAGGAAGAACGATTGTAACCCTCTGAATACTTTGTTCTTATTCCCCCATCGCATAAAGGCATCTCTCCATGTTCCCTTTGGAGAAGGCTTACCGCTTGCCTTGGCTATATGCCTAGCCATTATTCTTTTTTGCATGAAGTCTCCACCAGGATGCGACTCGAAAATATCCCTAATCTCGTCTATGAATATATTAGCTTCGAGTTTAGACTCTACTGGATGCTCACCCTCTTGAAAGTTTGGCTTGCTTTCCAGTATCTGGCTTCTGATTTCATCTGCCATAGAGCCTTCCTCTTTTTTATCTTCGTCACCTAATGCTTTATACGCTTCCTTTGCTATATTAAGTGTTCCTTTAACAGTTTTATCAACAGTTTTATTGTTGTATAAATTTGCATTAAGCACGCTAACCACTTTATCTCTATCTCTAGTAGATAAAGGAGAGCGAACGCTGGCCGTGCCTTCCTTATCTTCCCTGTAAGCCCTTGACATCATACTATTAAAGATCGCCTCCATGTTCTTAATCGAGTCATTACTAAGGAAATACCTTCGCTTTATAACTCTCCAGTGAGTCTTAATTTTCTCTAGCAATTCGCTGAATATAGAACGCAAGACACTTCTTTTCTTCTTCGCTGTATCGGTTAAGGCGTGACGCCTATTATTATTATTATGATATTTATAAAACTCGTTTTGTAAAGCCTCGCTTGATTGACCTGCTTTTGGAGCCATATTTTCAAGTATATATACCGCGAACTGATTAGCAAACCATTCTTGGAACTCATTTGCATAGTACCCCGCATCTGCATATATACTGCTATCCTTATCTTCCATATATTTTATTATATAGTCTTGTGGGGAAAGCCTCATTATATCATTTGCCATTTCCGATCCTAACTTGTTCGTATCGTTTGAAAGATATTCAACCGCTACCCTCCACTTAGCCCCTGGTGTATGCATATTCGCCCGATCAATGCCCTGCGTGAGCGCCCATATTACATCTTTTGTTCCTAAATAGCCATCTTTAAACCCGTCTATATCCCCTAGATTACTAAACGTGGTTGATTCATACTGGTCAGTAGACAATGTACCTGTTATATTTATTTTTTTCTTGCTATTTTCATCTATCAGGTATATGTTATATCCACTAACACGCTCAATAGTCTCCTTGGTCTGCCCTTCTTCGGGCATCTCTATTCCAGGCATATCTTCAAGCATCCATACCGCCTCCTGAAAGGTATCCCTGTTTATACTGCCTGACGGCTTGCCCGTATGTATAGACGGAGACATAAAGGTGCTAGCGCTACGAATGATAGGCCTTTCATGTTTGTCTCCATTGATGTATCTCTGTGCGAGTTCATTAAGTGTTTCTTCAAAACTACGCCTATCTGTTTGTATAAGGGTGGATATGTGTCTTGCGGCATCAACAATTGACTTATCCATCTCTGGGGTAGTATCAACATTATATGGTATATGCCCAAGTGCAGGGGGTTTAGTGCCGACAATATAACCATGCTCAACCTCGCTCTCCCATCCTGGATCTCCCTTACCATACATAACCTCTTTAGCTGCGCTTTTGGGGACGTCGCGTAGGCCTAGCTCTTTGTCTGGATTCTGAAGATAAAAAAGGAAGCGCTGTGTTAGTTCTTCCATGGCCTGTGCTGCAGGTGCATGGGTTTCCTCGTTATACACATCTATAGCTTGCTTTAATTCATCGTCATTCAAAAGTCGATACATTTGTCTATGCCCAAGTTCATGTATGAATGTTGACAGATCCCTTGTGGCAAATATCCTAATCATATCCTCTTGGATGCCACTCTTCTTTATCAACTCGTCCATTATTACGTCAGTCTCCTTGAGTACCTCAGGCATTATACGTGCTCTTGCCTTGGCCCTAAGGGGATTTTGGATGCCACTCTTCTCTATTAGTATATTCGTCCACCATCTTATACCCGCGTCATTCACCCTATTATCTACTTGCTCTTGCCATGTTTCGTTATTTGGATTATCAGCATTAGCCTGTTGCCCTTTCAACTCTTCCCACCTAATACCAGTTCCTTCTTCTGCCTCTTTTATTACATTCTTTCTAAAATCACTTACATATTTGCCAAGTTCAGCATCGAGTTTCTTGTCCTTTGTAAGCTCCAGTCTCTCTACATGGGCTGTTACCATCCTCCTAACTCTCTTCCGCAGTGTTTGTACTATGTAATGGCCCACATAATGCCCCGATGTTCTCTCACTAGTACGGGCAAGTGAAAAATGCAATCCCTTAAACATAGAAAAAGGCAATTTGTTTAACATGTCTACTGTAAACATTAACTCAGACAGCCTTGCGGCCTTATCGGCTTGATTTGTTGTCTTTACGTTTTTAGGAGTAACCAAAGACAATAATTCCTCCATCCTTGTAGGCGCGCTATCAGCAACAGTTTCCCATATATCAATATAATGTGCTTTTAGAGCTTCAAGATCTTCAGGAGTGTTTATGGTAAAAGATTTTTCCGTACCCTCAATATTATAATCAATTTCACCCCCAAGATGTTTAACCATTTTTTTCATAAAAGCATCTGTTTTTTGTTTAATCGCTGCATGGAGTTTTGCTGTCTTTTTACTTTGATCTGAGTCTTCTTGTAGGTCTTGTTTTAATATCTGATTCCTCAGGAACTCTTCACTAGTATCCTTATTTGTACCATTAGGATCTGGGGCTTTTTTAGGTCCATTAGTTTTTGCCATAGCAGCCGCAACTGATTTCACTGTAGGCTTTGCAGGGATTTTAACCCCTGCCCCCTTTGCCAATGCTATTAACTTATTTAGATTGCTTTTTCCAAGCGAAGCATAAATCTCCCTTGCTAATACTTCTTTGCTAGCTTTTTCAAGTTGTGCCATTGGCGCATCAATTGCTCCTGTTTCTATTGCAAGATCAATTAACTCGTCCTTGGTCCTCACCCAGTGTAGTAGCGTTGAAGTGCCTAGGTTTTCCGTATTATATGCTGCTTTTTTTGCGGAGGCAATACTCTCTCCTTCTCTGCCGCCGAGATACAATGAAGCCACCTTAACCAATTCCCCCTTGGGCATCGTAGCAATCAAGGCAGAGTCAAGCCCTTTTATTTTAAAAGAAATCAGCATATTGATAAGGGTGGATTCTGATTTGTTATTCAACCACTCGCTTGTGTTTTTATAATCTACTGAGTCTTGTTCCTTTTCCTGAGATCCCTTTTTTGTAATCCCGTCTTTATCCATACCAGCAGTTAAAGAGTTTTCATATATCTTACTCTTTTCTTCTTTAGTAACATTGCTATTCCAAGTTTTAGGCTCTGGGAGACTGCTTTCCGTATAGGCTTTGTCTTCTTTTTTGCCTGTCTTCTTAGTTGTTGCTTTCTTTTTAACTGGCTTCTTAGTTACCGCTTCCTTTTTATCTGGCTTCTTAGTTGTTGCTTTCTTTTTAACTGGCTTCTTAGTTACCGCTTCCTTTTTATCTGGCTTCTTAGTTGTTGCTTTCTTAGCCACCTTCTTTGCCTTGGCCTTTT
>Ga0098058_1000302_pt1 | contig 16819 bp, 24 predicted proteins | sample 19_taG_FD_75061 | JGI IMG/M metagenome (GOLD analysis project Ga0098058, IMG submission 75061) | Marine viral communities from the Subarctic Pacific Ocean - 19_ETSP_OMZ_AT15317 metaG | ecosystem: Environmental > Aquatic > Marine > Oceanic | place: Pacific Ocean | collected 2015-01-19 | reverse complement strand
ATAACTTTTCCTGCCTTATCAACAACAACCATCGAGACTTTGTCTTGGGCTGCCGCGCTAGTAACCCCTTTCGATCCGAACCTTGAAACAATAGCAAAAATCCAGCGAGGATCTTTTGGGTTAACTATTTTAATAGTACTTGATTGAGCTAGAACCTTAGAAATCTTAGTGCCTACTTTAAAACCTTCAGTTACTACCAATTGAGGCTCATCAATTTCATCATCTAATATACTAATAGATTCTTGTTTAGATTTACTGGTCTTCTCTTCTTTAGATGTCCAACCCGCGTCAACAGTATTATAGAATTGCTTTTTTAGTTCAGAACTCAACTTTGCTAGATCTTTAATTTCAGCATCTGTTGGTAGATTATTCTTCTTCTTAAATTCATCCCATGTCTTATTGAAGTATTTTTTCCAAGCAGCTTTATCACCCGTAGCTTTAGGACTATCATCTGCTTCATTCTTCTTTTGTTGAGCAAACGCATTAGGTGTAACATAGAAAGCCGTCAACTCTTCCTTAATAACTTTAATCAAATCTGTTTTTGAAATTTTCATTTACTAATCCTTTCTATGTAGTTCAAAGTAGTCACCGGTTGCAACTGGTTTATATCCAAGTGATGGAGCAAATTTAGTAACCATTCTTTTGTATAATTTCATTCTACTAGGTTCATCCGCCGTGAAGGCAATCTTTTGTGGTTTTATATTTTTGGCAAATTTTTTCAATAAATCTAAAACTGTAGAAAAAACCTTACCTTGATTTCCTGTTCCTATAATACCAAATGCGTCACCAAATGTTTTAACTTTTGATTTAAATTTCTGTGGTAGGTGACCCATATCGACACCAAAAACAACTTCCCAAATACCCTTAAATTCAACAAATGAGATTCTGATAGGCAAGTCAGCAACTATAAAAACACCTACCCACTGACGATTATTTTTAGTTATCCACTGAATACGTGCCGGCTTAGAATCAAAAACCTCCATTAGTTTCATTTACTTAATCTCATACTTGCTCATCCACTTGATTGCTGCAGCGTATGTTAGTATAACGCCACTCTGTACCCATGTAGAAATATCAGTGTCCATTCGTTTCTTTGCTGAACTAACTTTCTTTTTCTTATCTACTAACTTATCAACCCTAAAAAGACTATACCTTTACTATAATAAATAGTAAACGACTGAACTAAAAAGCCCTGCCGTTTATATTAAGAGTATGAAATATTTGGGTCATAATCAAGTTGTATGAAATCGTCTTTATATAACCACTTAACCATTTCTTCTGTACCATCGTTGTTAATAAAGTGAGAGGAATAATGTCTCTTAGCGGCCATACGATAACTATGGTCTGAGTGTGGTAGAGTTGTTTTTGGATAACCTATTTTATCACAAATCTTTTCATAGTCTTTTTGAATATACTCATAACGAATAACAGTATCTATATTCTTGTTATCGTCATGGTCTGTAAACCATTCTGTCTGTGGTTTGAAAAACAATGGTAACAATCTCCCCGACTGTCTACCGTCGTAAAGATACTTGACAAACAAACCAAAATCATCAATAGTAATATCTTCAGAAGTTACGTTGTTGTTTTCAACAGACCATTGTTTGAAACCATTTCTAATATGTCGGCCGTCGATGTCGTGATTCATATGGTCAAAGGCAGAAGCGATTCTATCAAAAGGATTTCTCACACTTGTAAACTTCAAATACAAATCAAATGCTTGTTGTCCTATTCTTTTAACAAGATATTTACGAGCAGCTGTACCTACATGGGATTCTGGTTCGTGTGACGGTATACCTTTTGTGTGCCAAGGCGGTTGGTCTTCTGGTTCTATAAGCCACTTCGCCGCGCCCTCTATATCATCTTTATCCCAACCAGCTTCAGAAAGAATATCTCTAGACAAAAGAAACAAACTCTTTTTTATACAAGTACCAGCTGTCTTTGGCATATGAAACTGTATGAACTGGAACTTTGTGTTGACAAACATTATCTAGCCACCTCCCAATCATCCCTAAAGAGTTTCTTGTTAAAATCGTAACCGCTAAGATGATCTATGTGGAAATCATAGTAGTCAATCGTCTTGAGACACAGACTGTTATATGTAGCTAACAGGTCGTGACCAGCAGTATGTTCTGTCGGTTGCCAATCACTATCCCCAAAACTTACTCTCTTAAACAAATCCATATGACATAGATATGCTCCACCATATGCCTCGTCATTTATTGAGTTGCTATACAATCGGTTGTCATAGGCTGGGTTCCAATACTTACCATAGAACCAATCGTACCTCTCTTCATCATACGTGCCTGGCGAAAAGGCCCATTTACGACTCATGTTGGCGTTAGTGGATTCTTCGGTGGCTAACTCCCAAGGAGCACACTCAATACAATACTTGTTGTCATCCTCTTTGTCTACACCATCAAACTCAACATACCTGCTGTCGTCGTCTTCGTTTCTATCTCTATACCGAACACGCCTTCGGTCGATGACTTCGTTAGGTATCTGACAGAATCGTTGAGGAACTATGTAAGCATTCTTCTCCATTTCTAGAGTATCCAACATTCGATGGATATCTTTGGCATAAAGAAGCTGATCAGCTTCGGTATAATACATATACCTTTGTATAAAATCTCTCTTCTGAATTATTCTAGACGTATTAGCAGGCAAAAAAATAGGGTCGATGTCTTTTACATAAAGTATCTCGACATCGAACCCTAAATCTTTTACTGTTTCATAATCGTTATCGTTTGATACTGATACGATAAACTGGCTTGACAAAGGTTTAAGATTCTTATATGTCTCTACAAAGTATCGTGTTACGTTTGATAACTCTGTCTGCCTTGGTGCTGATGAAATCCCTCCAAAATATGGTGTTACTACTACAAACTTATCTCGTTCATTCAGTTGTCTCATATACAACCCATGCTTCATGCTGGTTAGAATCCCTATTATGGCCTACCGATACTTGTGGGTTAGCCACATTATTATCTGTTGCCCAACGTATAGCTCCATCAAAGGCAATATCTCTACTACTATTAATGAACGGCCCTTGTTGTTTTTGAACCACAACGGGTTCTTCAACTACAGGGGTGGCCGGTGAGGTTGGTGCTACTTTTGCTTTCGCGGTGGTCTTTGCCATTACAATACTCTCCTGTTTCTATCCGTATAATATTACTTTTGCTTTACCGTTACGTGCTTCTTTTAGTTCTTGATCTGTAGGTAGATAACCGCGTCCCTTACATTTCGGACATATATCATTTTTGCCACTGGACTCATTGACTAAAACTTTTTCACCCCTACAGACTCCACACACCAATCTATCTTGAATTACAGTCATCGTGAACTTCCTTTATTTTCTATAAAGACCTCTTGCGCGGCCTTTCTTTGTTGTCTTAGTTGCTTTCTTAGTAACCTTACGTTGTATTGCCTTACGTTTAATGGCGGACTTTCTACCTCTACGTCTAGCAGCGGCCTTAGTGATGGTTCTCATAGAAAGAGGTACAGGTTTCTTTCTCTTCTTAACAATCTTTAATGTACCATCAACCTTACGAAGTGTTCTCTTCATAGGGCCTTTAGGGGCAATTGTTTCAAATAACATTTCATTAACTTCATCAATGATTATTTCTCTTACAAGAGATTCAAATTCTTTAGCGTTTAGTTGCAATTGTCTTCTCCACATATATTATAAATATATGACTACAGCTTCTTAGCACAACCTTCTAACTTATCTTCATCTCTATCTGATACAGGAACACACCAGCGTTTTGTTCTCTGTAGATAATAGATTCCCCATTGGTGTCTTTCATACACACCTTCAAATGCTTTTTCCACCGGATCGCGAGCGATTTCTTTAGGGACAGTTAGTATTAATCTAGAGAGGCCACCATCAAGAATACAATAGTTACCACCTGTACTTATCGTACCTTGACGAAGTATCTCATAGTTTTCACCACTTACATATTCTTCAGCCATTAGTATTTCCCATCATAGTCCATATACTTAGCATTCATGTTTACTTGTTCTTCTTTATGCAACTCAGTTCTACTAACAAGAAAATGAAAATAGTCATCAATGTTTTCATTAATGTCATAACAAGCATCAGAGTATTGTTTTAATTCAAGAGCGGCTTTCTTACTCTGTTCAAAGTTCTCTACTATATTACTTATCGACTCAATCCATGATCTATGTGTTGTGGTAGAGATAGCAAACCTTTTATCCTTCACTGAAGATGGTATATCGTTTCTACGCCAGAAATCATGGTAACCACCATAGTCAGAGAATACTGGAACACACCCGTAGTTCAAAGACTCAACAACCTTTATCTCAGACTTGCATGAATTAAAAGCGTTATGGTCAATATAAGCCAAACTGATATCAAATAGGGCATAAAACTTCGCGTATTCTTCCAACGGAAGGGCATCAAATATCTTAAACCTTTCTTGGTCAAAGTCTTTATAAAGGTCTATAACCTTGTTCTTATACAGTTGGGACTCATCTTCAATTGGAACCTCCTTGAACTCTTTACGACCGTCAGGGTGTTGTATAACTTCTACCTGTGTGTCTCTAAGAGCCATGCCAGCTAAAACGAAATGAGTGTTAGGATACTTATCGTGAATGGCTTTGAGGATTGGTTTCATTCTCTTAATGTCTTGAAAGTGTGAAGTCAAACCAGCCCAACCAATGATGATCTTATCTTTCTTATCAACCCATTCTGGTAACATCTGTTCGCGAGTTTTTTCTATATCAAGATTCCATTGTGGTAAATCCCAATCAAACATGTTACGGAACACATGTACATCTTTGTTGAAGTTCTTAAATGTCTTTGCCAACTTTGCAGTTGTAGTTGTAATCGTATCACTATACTTCAACGAATGAATACTCATCTTATGTTTACCACTCTCTTCCCAAAGAGCTTTCATCGGATGTGTTGCTGGTAGGTTGTATTCATTATCGTCTACATCGTGCATTACCAATGGTCTTACTTCTGTCTTAGGCCACATACGTGAAGCAGATAGAAAGTGTGAATGTAAGTTACCACACCTGTGCATCACAAGACAATCAGCCAACTTCAAATGGTTTGGTTGAATGTTTTCTGTATAAACAAAATTAGCCTCGTCGTGAAACTTCTTATACATTGCTCTCAATGGTTCAAAGACTCGAAAGTATGAAGTTCCTGTTTCCGAAGGCGTTGATAAAACTAATGTTGGTTTTGCTGAATCTAATTCTGCTGGGTTAATAAAAAATTGTTTAAGCCTCTCACGGTCCCCATTGTCGCGAAACTGAATAATATCCTTTACGTTCTCATGCATTCACGGTGCCTTTCTATTACACTTCTAATGTGTATGCCCCAACTACTGTATAAATAAGTTGTCTATTAGCTAGTCCAGTACCTGCGGAACGCCACATGCCGGGGTCAACATCAATAAACTTCTGAGTTAACTTCGCCTTGGGATAACCACAAGCCTTTAGTTTTTCTTTGATAATCTCTGCAATCTCATCCAGCTTAACACCAAATTCAATAACTGTTTGAGCATGATCTTGTAGTCGTGCTGAGTATGAAGTCTTTAACAATACTTCTTCGCCTTCAAACTTAACACCCATCTCAGGGATTTTTTCCACCGTGTTCACTACAACTTCAACGGCACTTTGTGTAGCATGTGGTTCAAATCTATTAGGTGAATCAACAAATACTTCAGGGTCTACCATCATCATTTTATTTCTCCAAGTAGGGTGGATTCCCCAATCCCCCACTTCATTGTTTTTACTTTACTGTAATCTTACGAGGCACAGGAGCTTTCGCTTCATCTCGTCTTGGTACTGTTAACGTTAAAATACCGTCAGCTAATACAGCTTCGATATTGTCTATATCATAAATACTTTCATCTACAGGGAACCATCTGCAAAATGATGAACGATGAATCTCCCTATGAAGAAACTCTCCGTCAGCAGCTTCTTGACCATCAGCAGAAATTTTAACGCAACCATCTTCATAATCAATAGTTACATCTTCTCTTTTCAAACCGGGTACTGTTGCGTCTACATACGTTACGTCTGGCGTATCTCTAATGTCCACCTTTGGATACGACGCCTTCTGAGCGACGTTGGCTAATGGTGTTCGTGATACAGTGTTTGCTACATCCCTAAACACGGTACCCATAATCTGTTCAACATCACGAAAAACATTTGCTGGTGTTACTCGACCTACTACATATTCTCTAGTCATTACTTCTCTCCTAAGTTGCCCTCTATTGAGTGGCGTTGAGTGATTGGTTCATGGGGAATCCAACCTTCCTATCATAATGATAATGAAACCTTTTATAAACACACTACTCTTTTTTCTCAGCTAACTGCTTGTCCATCTCTTTTGCTACTTCTTCTTTGTGACTATTGTACTTCATATAACACTTTTCACACATACCATACTGTTCATAAAACATTTCATCCCAATTGTACATTACGTTACCACACTTCTCTTCCGTTTCGGGATCTCTACACGGACAAAACATAGGAACCCTTGGAGTCCAATCGTCAGGCTTCTTATGAACCTTCTTATGAGACTGCCATTTCTTTACCTTCTTTAATGGAAGGTCAAGAGGATTCTTTGCTGGATCTTCGCTAATACTCATATTGTTTTACCTTTGTTTATTTACCCATTGAATCTAAACCAGTGTGATACACATAGGCTGTTAACGTTGGTGGAAGATGAGCAGCTGTAACAGATACAGTAACATTTGAACCAACCAATCTCAAATATCTCCAAGCACCACTTCCAACATAACCAGATGCAGCTAAATCAATCAGAGGGCCTCCGGGTACATCAATCCACTTATCATTAAAATCACTAGCAGATGCTGAAGGTTCTAATTGAAATATACCCGCGGCATTAAGATCGTTCGATACAGACTGTATTCCTATCTGACCGGGGTGAACAACGTGACCAGCTTTAGCTTCGTCGATGAAATTTGAATTATTTACCTGAACCTTAACATTACCAGACGTACCATTGTTGATTAAGCCACTTAGACTGTCTCTTAAAATGATAGTGAATGGTCTGCCAGCAAGGTCTACAGCAGGCGTACGACTGAGATTGAGTGTGGCATTCGTTGCTCCATCGTCACCGCCGACTGCTCCACCAAACCTTTCAATACTCTTGAGTTCAATTTCTTCCCAAGTTTGTAAATTAATTGACATTCTATTGCTCCCTTATAATCTTTATAGGACTTCTCTAATAAATATGCCTAAGTTTTATTAACCGTCAGCGTCCACATAGGTTATGTTTATACTGCCACCTTCAAGCAAATGATTTGCTAAACGTGGATAGATTCTCTTGTAGGCATTGTTTGAATTACCAATGAATCCATCTTTACTTATGTTTTGAATAGATGAGTCACCCACCAGTAGACAACCGCTGGTGTGGTCATCTGTATTACCACAGTGAATCAACACATATTCAAAGTTGGGTACGTTACGAACCCACAACATACCCTTATGAAACTCATCACCATACTTCTCTAGGTATCGTTTATTAAAACCACCAACTGTTCTTAACTCCACCTTATAAGTTTCGGCAGGTATCCTTGTTTCGTGCATAACCTTTTCATCACGTTTCTCATCCTCTATAGTATAGGCAAGAAACTCTTTTTTACCCATAGCACTAATGTCAGAAAGCAAACCTAGTGTAGAGTCTGACTGTGATGAAAACCTAAACACTTCTAATAGAATAGTGTCTGATGGCATAATCTCAATATTACTCCCTTGTTCAAAGCTCACTCCTGTCATTTGTGCGTCTCCACAATTTTGTCTTTTAATTTTGTGGTTGAGTAACCATGTGATCTGCTTAAATACACAATATTCATACATTTAAAATATCCAGTGATTTCATTTTTTTTCTTTTGCTTGTAGTCATCACCCAAAAATCTTACGTCGGGATTAACAAGATTCAGTATATTTTCAAATTCTTTTTCTGTATTGTATACAACAATCTCGTCAATATACTTAATGGAATCCAAAACAATATAACGTTCACAAAGTGTGTTGACAGGTTTGTTTTTGCTTGGTCGTTCTGTTGTTGGGTCATCTTGTAATGCAACAATTAATTTACTACAATGTCGTTTTGCTTCTGAAAACCCTATAATATAACCGGGATGAATCAAATCATAACAGCCGGCAATAATACCTGTTGTCATATTCTATTACCTTTTTTTCTTTGTAACGATAAAAAATGTAACGAAGTTATATCTTATTTTCAACACTGCGTTTAATTTTTTCTGCAGAACGACCAAGAAAATAACTAGAATATACCACCATTAATAAGTTTTCATACACTGGCGAATAATATTCACTCACTGTGAAGCCACCTACGTTTCCGTCAAAAACACTTAATACAACAAACATACCAGTAAGGAACGCCAATGTCAACGGGCGCACGTTCTTAGGAAGCCAAGAATCTGACTTCATATCTGAATCCCACCTAGCTGTAACTTCTTTCTGTGCCTCTTGTTCAGCAGATACAAGTAGTTCCTGTATCTTTTGTTTTGCTTGAGCACGTTCTTCGCGGGAGGTATGCAATTCATCCACAATTCTCTCGACAGAAGGCAAAACCTTACTTACCAAACTTCCTATGCCGGATATATTCATTTTTTTCTCCTACTCTATTTTTATGCTTGAGTAACCATACTCGTCTTTGTCAATTGTGATAACATTGTCCACCACATCTTTCAAATGGTCGATGTGACTAATGATAATAACGTTATCAAACCTTGTCTTAAGATACTGAAGGAGTTGTGTGACAGAGCCAAGATATTCTGTATCCAATGTTCCAAAACCTTCATCTACAACAAACAAGTTACACATAGGCAACAATGATATGTTCGACAAAGCAGCACGCACAGCCAGTGCTGTCAATGTCTTTTCCATACCGGAGCCTAGTTCTATCTTACGTTTACCGTTACCGTCGTCTATAAATATATGCAACAACTGCTCTTCAGCATCAACTTCTAGTTGTACATCAAAATTATCTACGTTAGCAAGTATCTTACCGATTTCTGTATTAACAATGGGAACAACCTTGTCCATAATCATCAACGGGATACCATTGTTGGACAAAGCCTTTGCTAACAGAGTGTTGACACGATATTTATCCTCAATCTTCTTAATGTTGTCTGTAATTTCGGATAACTCAATCAATTTTTGATTTACTTGGCCATATTCAACATTCTTGTCGGAGATACTAGAATCTATTTCGTTCTTAATGTATAACTCGTCATTTTCGACTTCAACCTTCAACGAATCAATTTCTTCACGGACTTTTTCGTTAAACTCAATCGAAAACTGATCTTTTTTGTAACTTTCTATGTTAGTCTCAATGATTGCAATCTTATCGTTGTTTATTTTAATACAACGCTCGTGATTTTTAATATTGTACTCATTTGCATGAGAAATACTTTCATTTCGTCGTAACATCTCCTTAACCTTCTTCAGTTCTTTAAGATTAGGTTTGTCATCGACATATCTGTCCATATACCCTCTGACTTCACCAATTTTATCTTCAATCTGAATCAAATCGGTTTCAATTGTGGGTATAGCTTCCTTGGCAACGTGTGCATCAGACAAAAACGTACACTTGTTACACTGGTCTGACGTTTTGAACCAATCATGGGTGTCTAGAATATCTAAATCTCTTTTTCTATCGTCCATATTCTGATTCAATAAGTTTTGGTGACCCTTAAGACGAGCTTCTTCTTCTCTTTTCTCTCCCCACTCTTCAATTCGAGTAGCAAGCACCTCTTCATCTTCGTAATCATCAAGTTTTGTTGTTAGTCTTTCTGTTTCTTCAGCAAATTCTATTAGGCTGGCCGACAGAAAATTCTTAGTCTCTTCGTTAGATTTGTTATCTTTGTGTAATTCTTCTAACTCTTGTTCCAAATCTTCTTTGCTTAATTCTTTACCATCTATACTCTTTAGCTGAGAAGTGAGTTGGGTAATTTTGGCAATCTTTTCTTTTACTTTGTTGTATCGTTCTTCTCGTTCGGCACCCAACTTATCTAACTCGGTTTGTAACTCAACCTCTCTATCTTCATACTCTCTATTGATAGCATTGTAGTCGTGAGTATTATATACCGCTAAAGATTTCTTAATGGCTAAATTTTCTTCCTTCAACATTCTATACAACGAATCAATAATATCTAGACCTAGAAATTTTGACAACAACTCTTTTCTATTCGATTGGTTGTAGTCAATGAAACTAGTAGCATCAAACTGCTGACTGAATGTGGTCATCGTGTGTTCTTCATAAGTGCCTAACATACCACGAATAAATTTCTCAGTAGCATTTGTGTTATTCTTACCCATCAAATTTACTTCTTCACCATTCAGTAGTTGAAAGATTTGGATAGTATTCTTGGCACGGTTGGGATCTTTTTTTGTACGTTTAATCTCTCTACGTATCACATACTTTTTGGCATCTAACGAGAAGAATACTTCAATCGAAGCCTTGTCTTTGTTTTGATTGATAACATCGACAATGGTTCCTCTAGATGCTCTGCTTGAAGTGTTAAAGAAAGCCGTAAGGATTGTGGCAAGCATACTACTCTTACCATAAGCGTTTGGTGAAAACACACCAGTGATACCGTTCATACTCGCAAAATTGACTTCGTTATCCTCACCATATGAAAACATATTGGAGAAACGAATACTCTCAATCGTCCAATGACGATCCTTAGTGAGTTCCGTTTCATTTGAGACTACGGATGTGTATAATTCCTTATGGACCGTCATGGCGTCTTTCACATCGTCAGCAGCGATTGTAGGATACATTGTGAAGTATTCTTCCAACAATTTCTGTTGAACCTTTACATCAGTTACGTCATCGACTTCAACGGTCGTAACTCCACTAATGCGTTCACTCTTTTGTGCATCGACTTCAATAGAAAGATACAACGGTTCATACTTATCAGTAATGTGTGACTCAATGAATTTGATCTTCGTCAAGTCATAACAATCGTGATTGAGTAACACTCTGATATACGGTTTGGGTGGCAACTCGTAATTGGTTTCTGCCAGCTTATCAATGTCAGCAGTATCAATTGAGATAGTTCTATATCCGTAATCGTTCTCTATCTTAACAAACTCATACGTTCTGTTTTTTATATCCCAAAGAAGATAACCTTTGTCGTGAGACTCACCAAAATTTTGTTGGCATAGACTTCCACTGTAAGACACAATGGGTTTTGTTCTACGTCCCTTACGACTAGTCTCATACTGTTGTAGGTCTTGCTGAGAGTGGATGTCACCGAGCATGGCGATGTCGTAACCGTCAAACATATCCACAGTGTAACGACTCTCCAGAAAGAAGTTAGGATTAACCTCAGACCTATTTACAGGGCCGTGGAACAAGGCAACATACGTCTGTCCTTCCTTGCGTGTTGGGTGTGACGGAAAACTCTTTTCGTCGTTGAAATCAAAAACACCAAACGTAATGTTTTCTACTTCCTCTAAACCACCCTTGTCAAGTAGTATAACATTCTCATTATCCGTAAGACCTAACACAGCAGACACAGCATCCATCCTACCCTTCTGAGCAACGATGGTATCATGGTTACCAATGATTACATATACCGGTGCAATCTTAGAGATACGCTCGAAGAAATCCCCAGCCATTTTAATAGCTTCAGGAGATAGATGATTCTTGGAATGAAAAATGTCGCCAGCAACAACAATGATATCCGGCTTTTTGTTTCGTAAATCTTTTACTAGGTTTCTAAATACGTGTCTATATTCTTTGTGTCGGTGTCTCAGACGCACGTGGAGGTCAGCTAGGTGTGCGATTTTCTCAATCATGCATTCCCCAACTCATCTTTATACACAACTCTAAAAACCATATTATTTTCCTTACAATATTTTTCTGCCGCTTCACACTTGAGTTTGAAAGTTTCTTTCTCTCTAACCCATCCCTTTACTTCTTCCAAAAATATTCCCTCTTTTGTTTCTACCAAAAAATCTGGAATGTATATGTGACTACCGTAATATCTGTTATATAACCAACCTTGAAATAACTTGACTAGTAATGTCATAGTCAACTTGATGTTCTTTTACATACCGGGAAAAATCTTCTGTTCCCATTTCAGATATATCTCTTGTCTCACTACCCCAATCAATATAGGATACGTGGTCATTATACATAACGATATTCTCAATAGATTTAAACATCTTTTTGTTTGCATCAGAATCCAAAGCAAATACCACTGGTGTCTGATGATGAACAATCTTCTTATAGAGTTTTGAATTACTTGTTAACGTTGACCCCAAAATAGGAACAGCGTTTTGTTTACAAGTGATGTAATCAAACACACCCTCAACCAAATACAATGGTTCATTCCACTTGATCATATGTTCGTTGAAAATGATTTCTATCTTTGGGTTACCAGAGTTTTGATATTTGAATGTAGACTCAGAGTCAGCAGATCTAGTAACATAGTAATTTAATTCTTCGTTTCCGTCATACGATGGAAAAAGAATTTTGTTTTCTACTATGCTGAAATGAATCTTGTATTTGATAAAATCTTCGTCGGACAAACCACGACCATACAAATAGTTCACTACCTCACCAAACATAATCTTATGCTTGTTAACAAACAAGTTGTGATACTTGGGCGGCAACTCTATCTTCTTTTCTTCAACAACCTCCACCTTATTTGAATCACCAAACAAGTTATCTAGATCGGTTGCTTTATTTTTTACTCCACCTAATTTCTTTGCTTCATTCTTAAAACCATTCTTCCACAAAAAGTTAGCAATGTTATTACCACGTTCATCACAAATCCAACAATGGTATTTCAGGTTCCTAACATTCACGGCTAACTTTTGTTTTCTATGTCTACAACTTGGACAATAAAACTGGGCGTTACCCGTGTTGTCCATACGTGTGTGTGTTCCTAAAGACGTACGTAATACTTCTAAGACATAGGTTTCATTCATTAGACTCACTCTCTTTCAACATAGCGGTAGCAACGACAACAGAATCGGCCATGTCATAACTTTTTTTATCATAGCGTATAACATCTCGTTTCATCTTCGGCCAAACAATATTCTCATGTCTGATCTTAATGATACCAAACACTACTTCTTTTGAATCATCACCCCTGTTGACTTTAATGTCTGCTAAGTTTCTAGCTCTACGGACATTTAACAAAGAAGGGTATACATTGAATATACGAAAACATTGATACTGTGTCAAGATGTTTATGAAGAATAGTTTTGAAATCGTTTTGATAGACGACCTACCTCCAGCAAACTTCGACACACATTCTTCAATTGCTACATCTGTTATGTCATACTTGTTTTGAATTTCTTTTAGTTGTTCGTATACATACTCAGCCTTATCAATCATAAGATCAATCTTACTGAGATCCCAATAATTACAATCCAAAACTTCAAACTCATCAGTCATAACTGTGTAACCAATTATACGTGTGCTAACATCTAGTCCTAGTATAATCATTTAGATTTAGATTTCGTTTCAATAGCTATATTTTCTCCCAATGCTTTCGGTGGTTTTTGTGAAGGCACATCCCGAGCATTTTCTGGAATAGGAAAAGCTAGGGTTCGGCCAGAATCAGTTCCAGTTGCCAGTTTTTTTGGTTCATTTTTTACATTGTCAACAAACCTTTCAGGCGCAACTCCTTCTTTGTCCAGCAAGGTTTGAATATCACTCACTGTAATTGATTGGTTGGAATTAGCATCCATGTCCATTAACTTTTGTGAGGCCGTAACCATCTTGATAATATTTTCTGTTGCCTTATGAGCTGAATCTAAATACCCTTGTGGGTGTTGACCACTCATATACAAATCCTCACCAGATGTAATCATACCATCATACTTCCTGAATGTCTGGAGAGCAATATCTCTTTCCTCTATTGAGTTAGAAAAGATCAATTGAAATATTTCATCAAGTGTTTTGCCTTCAAACAACTTAATGGTTTTCAGTTTTTCTAATCCTGTTTGTTCTTCTTTATTTTCTTCTTCGTCCATTACTTATTCCTATACTTCTTCGCCCAAGATATTGAATGATAGATCTGGATTCAAACTCTTAAGAAAAGGTTGTAACTCTGTTAACACTTCAACAAATTTCATCACAGTGGGATCATCAGCGTATATTTCTTTAGCTAACAAATCTTCAATTGTTACTGATAAATTGTTAAGTTCTTCGTGAATGTTTTCATGTATCTCTTCATAGTTTTGATTGAGAGTGATGCTCTGGTTTAAAGCAAAACCAAGAGCACCACATCCAACCAATAACAAAGCACACAATATGTATAAAATCAATTCCATCTATTCCCTTCAATCTGGCAACTCAATGCTCGAGCCATTGTAGTTATAACACTCTAATACTCGTTTAACGATTCCACTTCTAACCACATCCTCTTTATCAAACTGCATGAAGTCCACACCCTCTACATCCCTCAGTCTAACCCATGCATCCCAAAAACCACTCTTTCGGTAATCCTCTTTATATTTGTCACACTGAGTTAGGTCACCCTGCATAATCAATTTTGTTGTGTCACCTATTCTTGTGATCAACGTTTTAATTTGTAGTGGTGATACGTTTTGTGCTTCGTCTAGTATAACATACATATCTTCTAGATTTACACCACGTAGATGATTAATCACACGAAATTCTATTTTATTTTCGTCAATAAACTTCTTGGCATAATCTTTACCTATCAACTTATTGAGAATGAAGAAGGCACTATCATTATAAAGTTCAATCTTATCCATCAATGTGCCGGGTAAGAATCCTAACGAATCCTCCTTGCCTACATCAACAGTAGGATTAATGATACATATTTTTTTATAATGGTTCCCTCTCCTTAAAACATCCTCTAAAGCTTTATACATACTAATGTATGTTTTACCTGTACCGGCCATGCCGTGACACATAACAATATTAATGTTATACCCTTCTATAATGTCGTGATAAAGTTTCTGGTTGTCGGTTAAAAATTCAATTGGTGTTAAAAGTTTAGGAGTAGTAGCCAACGTAAATCTCCTGCGTTAGAGTTAGAAAAACCTGTAAGTATTAATCTTCAAAATTAGCGAGCCATAAGGTCAATTCATCACGTTCGTGATTATGATCAAACTGCTCGTAAACCATGTTATCAAATCTTTCAAGTTCTCTATAATCTCTTGGCTTTGTGTAACCTATTAGTTTATCACAATGACAAACATGACATCGTTTTCTACCACAATCTAACGGATGTCTACTATTCCAATTGTTGATGTCATTGAAACTTTCAATACCTATCTTTCTTGCAAACTTCCTTCTTTGTAATCTTTTGTTTCTATCTTTTACAGAATGATATCTTCTCATAAACCCTCTCCCAAGGTTACACTATAAATATCAGCTCAACTTCCAAGATTATAAAACAATGTCTTACCTTCTAACAACTCAGTGTTTTCTACAATAAATCTCCACGCTTTTTTATCCCAGTACTTATGGGTTGGGAATGGTGTTTCAAAATCTGACATCTCATCATAGAACTCAAACTCAGATGGATGGACACTAATTCGTTCATCATTTTCTAACCCAAACTTCTTCAGCTTCCTCAGAACGGTCTTCTCCTTCGACGTAGACGGTAGGTATATATTCCTACCGGGAAACCCTTGGCACATGCCAAGACACGTTACCGGCGTTCCAGCACACACCACAAGGTTATCGTAGTCATCATACTGAGCGAGTGTGCTTCTCCAATGTTCGTGGTACACTGGATGGTCGAAACCGTATGGGATATACTGGTATCCTTTTGCTTCAGCTTCTTTCTTCATCCACGACAACACGATGCTGTTAACGTTTGCTCGAAGCGGAACAGACTCTGCCCCAAACGATTCCCATTGGTCCCTCAAGTCTGTGGGATAGTTCTTACTGTTAGGATAAGCAATCTTGATTTCATACCCGGCAGCCTTACCAAGTTGAGAGAGTGCCCAACCAGAATAGCTAACACGGATACATAACTGAATGATTGGGACGTTCTTGTCTAACTCACCACTGGTCAAAATCTTTTCGATTGCTGTTAACTTTGCCCACGGTGGTAACTCAACTCCATCACCTTGTAGGTCATCGCGTTTAACGTGAATCGTTTTACCATTTACTTCGTATTGTTCTATGGGTGTGTCGTATCGGATTTGCATCTTTTTTTTCTTTGATTTCTTTTCAATCGGAATAAAATAACGGCAGTTGATATTTTTTATCAACTGCCGTTATACCTAAATTAATTATTACCAAGTCGTGCTTACAACAAAGTAAGTAGTCTCGGAATCTGGATTATAAATAAGAGAAGCGCCATAATCATCATTGCTCACAGAAAGAGCCGTATTGACCAAAGTAAAATCTCCATCTACAGTATAGGCACCATTGCCAGCGCCAACAGTAAGGTCAAACTCACCAAGCTCAGTACCAAGCTCAACGTAAGTATCATCCTTAACCCTGTCACCATTAACAAATCTACCTAAAAGCAGATCCACGGCAGCATAAGAAGTAGAAAAAGCCACTTCAACTTCGTGGGTATCACTCTCTAGCAGCGGGTCGCCAAAAGTGTAAGAAGTAATATCGACTGTACCGTACTCACCAACGGGCTGAGAAACAATAAAGTCATATTCGGTATCGCCACCAGCGGCAGTAATGGGGATTGATCCCCATACAGCAACACTAGTTGTGCCAAATTTGGTTGCCACAGGCACTGTGACTTGAGGCTGAACCGATATTGAACTAGTACCAGCAGTACCTCTCCATACTTGTCTACTAAAAACTGAAACCTCCGTATCT
>Ga0098058_1000294_pt1 | contig 17052 bp, 14 predicted proteins | sample 19_taG_FD_75061 | JGI IMG/M metagenome (GOLD analysis project Ga0098058, IMG submission 75061) | Marine viral communities from the Subarctic Pacific Ocean - 19_ETSP_OMZ_AT15317 metaG | ecosystem: Environmental > Aquatic > Marine > Oceanic | place: Pacific Ocean | collected 2015-01-19 | reverse complement strand
TAGTTTCTATAGCTTTGGTGACATATATAACTCTTTCGTTCCCTATCAGTTGTTTGATTGTCTCTGTTTCTGAGAATGAGCAATGTCTGCATCCTGTATCGGTGTAAATATCTAAGCAACGATCTTTCATGTTTAAAAATACTATCATAATTATTCCTTTATTTGACGACTATTATTTATCGACAAAAAAACCCTATCTATAGTAGACAGGGCTTTTGGGTTGAAATATTTTAGGATTATCCCATCATCATTTTTCTGTATGCGTCTCTTACAAGTTTGGATATCTCTGGGTTACCTGTTTGCATTGCTACATTCATTGAATTTTGATCTGGAGAGTATCCTCGCTCCAAAAGTTCTTGAACTTTAGTAATATCTCCAGAGCTTATAGCTGTATTGAGGGCTTCTGTTTTTTCAAAAAGTTTTGAGCTTCTTTAAATTGTTTAGTTTGAATCGTTTTCATTTTCTAATTTAGTCTCCATTTTGTCAAGCTCTTTGTAATACTTAGGAAATTCTGCTAGATGATCCATAGCTATTTCTCTCGCCAAAGATCTATCATCAGTGTGCTCAAGTTCCACTTCTATAAGCGTCCTCATCTCTCATTAAATCAAAATCGTAATCTCCTCTACGATCCTCATCTGAATATGTATCTATTGCTGCTTCATTTATTTCTTTTTGATACTCTTGCTCTACTATCCCAAAGAATTGTGGGTTTAGTTCTCCAGCAAGTTGACCTCCAGACAAGAAGGTAACTCCTTTGACAGTTCTTTCGTCTGCTCCTTCAGGGGGATAGGAGGTTTCAACTGGACCACCTGGTCTACCTGGATCATTATATCCAGAGCTTGCGAAATCAATTATCATTTCTGCATCGCCTCGTCTTATCGTATCAAGGTTTAGGACGCTAAGTATCGCCCCGGACATTTCTGCGGAGATATCTTTGTCGTAAGACATATCATAGATTTCTTCCATTTCTCCAATGTCGAAGTTGACTACAAGTTCGCTGGGAGAATCTGTCCATCTACTCTGTTGAGCTTTAACGTATTTTGCTGTTTTAATAATTTTCATATTTAAACTCCATACCTTCTTTCTTGAGCATCCTCTTCTGAATCTCTTGCTAGGTCGTCTTTAATTCTTTCAATTTCGTTTTCTGGAATTAAACTCATTATATCTGTTCCTTTTTTAGCCCATAATGTTCCAGGTATAACTTCTCCATTTTCATCATATTTGTATTGATCTTCTAGAACTATAATTTTATAGATATTGACATCCCAGTACCCACTTTCTCCTATTTCGGGAGCGGCACTATCCCAATCAGCATCATATGTAACTTCACATGAGATTTGAGCCTCTAATACAATCCCGTTACTAAGAGTTAAAGCTCCCCACTCTCCAACTTCAATCTCTTTATTGTTTGCGTATTGTGCTATTTTTTTAATATATTTTGCTGTTTTTATAGTTTTCATTTTATTATCCTCTAAAAAGGTATTTATCTTGTGGTATGTTTGGGTCGTTTTGATCTCTCATGTCCCATTTAAGATCACGTAATATTCTTGTTAGTGCTTTTTCATACGCTTGAAGAGTTTCATTGACATCCCATACGCTTTGATCATACAGTCCGTCATCTCTTAAAACCTGAACGGATTTATCTCCTGCAAGAGTTTGCGATATATAGTCGCTTCCATAATAATCTTGTCCTTCTGTTACTGTTCCTTGTTTCGACAGAGTTATAATTTCTGCTTCTAGATCACCTATATTTCTAACGTGTCCTTCCATTTCTTTTAATTCTGCTGGAACTTCTTTTGTAACCTCTTGGACAAACTTATAAATTTGAGAATAGTAATAATATTCACTTTCTTGTGCAGTTTTAATATTTGTTTTATTAGACGCAAGTCCCATTTGTCTATCTTTTCGCATTCCTTCTTGGTGGTCTTCATATTTAGCTTCATATCCTTCTTTTTGACTGAGTACTTTTTCTATTTGTTCCACCAGTCGTTTTGTCAGAACTTCATGTTGTGCTGTACTTCTAGCAAAAGGAGTATCGGTTTCATGTCCTTCTTGATATAGCCAATCTTCTAATGCTGGTAATACCCCTGTATATGGTCCACCATATATAATTTCATTTACCCATCCTCTAACTTCATCGCTACTGGCACCAGGTTGGGGCATAGTACTAGATGCGTCTTGTGCTTGCGTCCATTCTTGGGCTGTTTTTGTATATTTTGCTGTTTTAATAATTTTCATTTTTATCCCATGTTGACGGTTATATCGTATCTATCTAGTGGGTCTTGAACGCTTCCGGCTCCAGCAGCGACAAGTGCTCCATACATAACATTTTGTTTCCCTCTTTGATTCGTAAAGTTTATTTCAAACTTCCAAGTCTTTCTTTGTGGAGGCATAGTTTTATCATATTGACCACTTCCATAATAAGCTTCAGTCTTATTCCAATCTAAACCAAGATTATCAAAAGCCTTCCAAACCTGGCTTACCCCTTGCCATGAATCGTCGCTATAGAATTGTTTAGTAATCGGAGCTATTGCTTTGTATATCTGTGTTTTTAATCTCTGTCTTGATATCCCTTCTTCTTGAGCATATTTTTCTGTTTTAACGGATTTTGAACTTCCAAACATATCGTGTGCTCCACCTGGTCTCTCGTCTTCGAACGCTGCTCGTTCTGCTTGTTCGTCCTCTGCACATCCATTGCATAGATTTGGATCAAAAGACTGGAAATCATCTATGTAATATATATTTTTACAATAGTCACATTGTGCTGCATATCCTTCAAGAATTCCCTCTTCTGGATTTTTAACTTTTTCATACGCAGATATTTTTTCGATATATTTTGCTGTTTTTATAATTTTCATGATTAATTCCCTATGTAAATAAGCCCTTATATAGTAGTTTCGTCTTTATATATGCTATTCCTCCATTATTCAAAAAAAAATAGCACACAAGCTAAATATGAGCCTCCTGAGACCTATTACTAAAGAAGATCAAACAGTTTGTCGATTTGATATTATCTAAAATCAAATTTTAGAATATTTCTGCTTCATAGCCTTAACTAATGTTAACGACTCCACAGACTCAGCCCCACTATCCGTAGGTGAATAAATCTTTTTGTTATGTTCTATCCCTGCATGAACCAAATTTTTAGGATGAAATCCTAAATCTAAAATATTCTTAGCATTTATATCTCTGTCAACTTCTTCATTGCAAGATAAGCATTTCCAAGTTCTGTCTTTGAGAATCAAATCTTTTTTAATCCTTCAAAATAATAATTATTTTTGAAAGTTTTGTCGATATAAATGTATCGTTAACCTATCAATGGAGAATATTATGGATTTTACTATCAATTTTACAGAACAAGAACTCGAAATAGTACTTAGATGCTTGGCAGAACAACCTTATAAAATTGCAGCACCAGTTATACAAAAACTGCAAGTTGTTATACAAAAGGCTCAAGCCGAAGCACAAGCTGAAATAAACAAACCAGTACCTGGACCAGAAGATGACGCAGATAGTTAATCTCTACGCATATTTTGTTCTATGCTTTTTTGTATTAGTTGCATAGAAGGATCTTCTTTATTTTTATAAGGCAAAATTTTAAGCTCTATCTCAGGATGGAGCTTTTTATTATGTTTAGATATGTTGTTGACCGTTTTTTTTAATTGCTCTATTTCTTCTGTATTATAATCAACTTTTGGGGCTAAGACTTTAATCGTAGTCTCGATATGCATCTGTGTCTTTTGAACTTTGCCGAAATTTTCTCCAATACGGAAGTCTACAGATTCTACGCCCTTCCACACATAAATTGCCGCTCCTATAACAATAGTTGTTACAAGTACAGAAACGGCATTAGTTAATACTTTTGACCAATCAATTTTTAACATTTTTACGTATCGCCCTAGGGCGTATTTAACTGCTATACATATATATCGGCAGATTAGAAGAATTTCTTTAAACAAATTAATAATTTCTTGACATAGAAAAAGAAGAGCAAGCCAAATGACTTGCTCTTCTTTCCTATGTACGCCTATGGTTACAGCTAACTAGCTGTAAGAATTAAGTTTACGAACCAGTAGCAGTAGTTACTTGGATAAGGGAAACTGCGTAATCATTAATTACCACAATTCCTACCTCTTCATAAATAACCCAGCCTAAGCGTAATTTTTTAGGATCATCAGCAGGCAGAACTGTGATATCTTGTCTAATTGGGAATGCGCCAACGGTATCTGGGGATGCGACTACCAGAATTTCGTCAGTTTCCATTCTCGATGAAACGTGGATATCGGCTGTCCACAGGTGACCGTAGAGACCAGTCGTGATGATTTCACGAGTTGTTGCCTCGTCGTAGAAATCTTTACCGAAGGTTCTGATTGATGCATACTGGTTAGCATGCAGAACGATCTTCGTAGCAACAAGGTCATGCTGCTCGATCAGACGGAACGCTGTATTCAGCGAAGCGGTTGTCAGCGTACCAACGTTTGTTACAACTTGTGTACCAAGCGTATTTGCGGCTGCTGTCAAAGCTGCGAAGATGTTAGTATCTTCTTCCTTCTGGATAGCTTCTTTAGCCTTGATCTGTGCTCTGTCTACGATGTAGAATCTACGAGCCTTGATCTCAGACAGTCTAACAGTTGGGTGAGCAGCGATCTCGAACGTAGGAACGAGAATTTCTTCGCCTTCCTGGATCTGATCTGGTACAGCCCCCCTACGAGCGATAACGTGTGCGATTGCAGCAACGTCGCGTTCGTAACGAGCAAGTGCGCCCTGTGGAAGTTCGTCAACCATCAGAAGCTTACGTCCAACAGCTTGATACTCCAACGAACGTCTGATAGGTTCTACCATAGCTTGCGCCAAGGCAACTCTACCTTCATCGGTGTTCAGAGCTTGTGCAATGATTTCTTCTTTTTGCGAATCAGTAAGTGAATTTTTTGCTAAAGCCATTTTAGTCTCCTTTTTTTATATCTGTCCCTAAATATTCCTTGAAATTTTAGAGTACTAGATTGTTAATGTTTTACTGGTTAACTACTTTTAGTGAATCAGTATGAATTCGATGTAATTACCAAGAGTAATTGAACCGGATACGTCTGTGCCAGGTACGCCACTTGGGTATGCACCAGGAACGGTTACGCAAACGCCAAAGACAACAGCGGCACCACCAGTTACATTACTGATCAAGCCAGCGGTAGTAACGAAAAGTTCGTCGCCAGTTGTATAAGATACGTCCGCGAACTGATCGCTCAAGAAACGTCCACCACCGTTATAAACGGTAAGCAGCGAAGACGCGACTGTTTCATCGAAAAAGTCAGAAACTCTATTCTGAGTCGAAGTCTGTCTGTTTCCGCCAGCACCAATTGTCAGGTTAGCAGCGTAAGGTGTACCGCCACCAGCGTTCATAAGGTTGTCGCCAGCTACGCCCAAAGCTCTTTCGGCGATTGTATCGGTCAACTGAACAAATCCAGTTGCGCCCAATTTTACAGGCTGCCCAGCTTCGATTGTACCATTAGTTGTGAAATCCCAGTCAGGGTCTACGTTGTACTGATCTGCGACTACATGTTGAACAGTTATTAAAGCCATGTTAATCTCCTTTTATCTTTTGTTTTATCTTCCGTATTTTTGACGGAGTTCTGTGTCTGGAATACTGTCGGCCTCTTTGTTTCTTATGTCTAAGCTAAACAAACCTTGCAGAGATTTTGTCAATTCAGTTTGCTGATCAACATGTTCTGACTGTGCTCGTTTTTCTGTACTAGTCTCAGAGATAAGTACGGCTGGCCCTTCTAATCCGTCAGACGAAGCGTCGAGTCCTTTTTTCACAAACATACCCTTCTCAAGGTCAGCCAATTGATTTGGCTTGTAAGCAGAAAGTTCTGCTACCTTGGTTGCAAGCTGGCCGACTTCAATGAGTCCGCTTTGCAGCATTCTACCAGCTAATGCGTATGCTTCTTTTGTTACTTTGGAATCTTCCTTGCTACTCGCAAGTGCTCCGCTATCAGTTTTTCCTGTCATTTGATCTTCTTTTTCTGGAGCGATTTTTTCATTGTCTTTTTCGCCGCCAATTCGATCATCTTTTGTAGGAATATCTGGTGTATCTTTAACAGGATCTGGCTTATCGCCAATAGATTCCTGTTCGTTACCTATAAAGTCATTGTCTTCTGGGATGCCATCAGGTGTAGTTTTTGCTTCAGGGATGTCGCCAATAGACTCTTTTTCATTTCCGATAAAGCTGTCGCCGCTATAAGGCTTTACATCTTCGTCGTCTTGAACTTGTTCTCTTTTGACTTTCTTTTCGTCAGCATTTTTAACAAGTGTATCAGCAAGAGCGTGAACTCTATCTTTTGTAGATGCTGCTTTCGAATTTCCGGCTCCCTCTTCGCCGCCAGTTGCTTTGTTATCAAGCTCAGGCTTTAAAGCAGGGTCATCTTTTTCGCCGCCAATCCTGTCGTCTTTCGTAGGAGCGGAAGCGTTATCTAGTTTTTGTAAATCTGCTGGTTCTGCTCCCATCGTTGCAGTTCCAGTTGGTGCAGAAGGTTTATCGGCGGTGAATGAAGATTCATCGCCAATTGTTGATTTTCCAGAATATCCTTTTGCAGTATCTTGAGCGTTCTGAAGACCAATGTTATCGGCTGATTTGTTAAGGACAGCAAGAACTCCCGAAAGGTCCATGTTGATCTCGTTTGTCTTGTTAATGTGTCCTTTACTCATTTGAGTCGATTCCTTTACAATGTCTTCGTCCGTCTCTGCCATACGTGGATCACCTTCTTTGTAGTGTCTGTCTTGTATATTCTCTACTTGCTCTTCAGTTCCTCTATTATTTTCACAATTTTTTAATTCGTCTTGAACTGGAGCGACATTATCTTCGACTGGAGCAGGTGCTTCGGCGTTATCTGTACCCATTTCCATAGGTTTTGTTTCGCCGCAATGAGGACAACCTTCGCCACTCGCCATATCTTTTTCTTCGCCTTCGATGATTTCGTCTTCAATAGCCTCTTCATCATCGATCTCGTCAACGATCTCGTCATCTATCACACCATCAGTTACATCATCTACGATCTCATCAGTTGCGTCTTCAACGAGATCGTCTGCTCCTTCAATTCCTTCTGGTCCTTCGATTTCAACGTCAATTTCAATGCCTTCATCGATTCCGTCTATATCACTCTCGCCGCCAACAGCAACTTCAACTGCTTCTGCGACTTGTTCTGCAATTTCTATTGGGAGTTCGATAGTGACTGTAGATTCACCGCCTTCTTCGCCGCCGAACGGATCGAAGTCGCCTTCAAACTCGCCGCCACCGTCAAAGTCATCTTCAGGACCGTCAAAGTCTTCATCCTCTGTAACTATGTCGCCAATTTCGTCAGAAACGATATCATCGAACTTAGCGTATTTAGCTTTCATTGTTTGACAGATTGTTGAAGCTTGTTTCAGTTGGAAACCTTCTCTTACATAATCTTCTATGCATTCTTCGGTTCCACTCTTATCGCACCAAATATCAGCAACTTTGATAGCGAGATAATTCGAATAAACATCTGCTTTCTTAAGAGCTTTGCAGATTGCGTCACAAAGAAGTTCGCCTTCGTAAGGACCACTCAAAGCTACAGCATCAAGACCATATCTTCGTGCAATTCTTTCTTTGCAAATTTCTTCTGGGAAATCTTTGACAGGACCAAGAGCCTGTTTATAGGTTCCTATTACAGATGTAGCAGTACTTGCTGTTTTTGTAAGTCCAGATTTCTTCATAGCAAGAATGACATTACCCTTTTCTTTAGGAGTCAAAGCATCAAAACCAGCTTCTGTAACATCGCTGGACGCAAGAGCTTTGATGAACATATCTTTCTTTCTTGAGCAATCGTCGCATTCGAAGTCTAACGCAGTTGGGTTCCATTCCCATTGAGCGTAAATAACTTCTGGTTTATTTTTATTGATTGCGTAAGATACTTTGTAAGCTAACCCAGTATCCATGCATTTTCTTTCGCCATTAGCGAGTTTAACAGTCTGAGTTGTTCCAGTGAACGGACTAACAGAACCTAACTCGATACCAGCTTCGGAAATTTTAGTTGCTGCTTCTTTGGTTATTCTAGCCATTGCAGCAAAGTCCGTATTTGCCATTGCTGGCATTCCAGCAGTTTCGGCTACAGGCTCTTCCATAGCACCAGGTTCTGGGAGTTCAAAGCCTTCTCCTTCGATTGGGCTTTCTTTTTCAGCACCGTCATCTTGACTGTCGCCAAGAACATCTGCCCATCGAGTTACATTAATAGAAACTTTATATTCGAATTCAGATTGACAGTTATTACATTTACCAGCGCCTTTGATGATATCAACATCTTGACTGGTACAAACTGGGCAAACAGAGCCAGGAGGTTTAGGCATCAGATCTTCAGTTCCACCTAAATCATCTCCAAGGTCAGATTCTTCGAAACTTTCCATAGGAGGTTGGTTCATTGGATCGCCGCCAGCATTAGGAAGTGTTGCTCCCGCTCCTGGTCCTTGAGCCGCTCCACCTTGCCCACCCATCTCGCCGCCCAACATCTGAGCTTCTTTGACTAAAGTCTTTCTTCTCTCTTGTCTACTTGCTAAAACAGTACCGTTCTCTCTAGCTTCTTCTAGTTCTTCATCTTCCCAATCATTTATCATTTTTTCTTTTTTTAATCTTTTGTGTTCCTTAAGTTTGTCTTTTCTAGACATGAAAGGATTCATTTGATTCTCAAAGTCCATTTCTGGCTTACGATTACGTTTGAAATCATCGACAGTATCGATTGCGAACTGAGCAACAGACGTTTTCTCTTTTTCTGTTAAAGCATTAACATCTTTAACTGTTGCAACTACGACTCCAGCCCTCTCGTCAACATCTATGTTTGTAATAGCTGTTTTAAGACCGCTGTCATTAATCTGCTCGTCTGCAAATTTATGAGTTGCTTTTACAAAAGCCTTTTTGTCTTTTATGTCTGCCACAATTTCGTTAATAGAAGCTTTGATCTGGTAAAGACCGTCTTCTTCTCTACCAAGTTCGTTGATAGCTGAATCAAACTGTGCTGTTTTGGATACAACTTCATCAACTGAAGGTCCGTTAGCAAGTTTGATTTTAGCAGATTCTTCAGCCTGCTTTAAACCTTTTTCGCTAGAAAGAACATGCTTAGATCCTTCGATAAGATCGTCAGCACTAATGTCTTTAAGGTTGCTACTCATGCTTGCGATTAAAGCGTCAACTGCATTTGGAGTCTCTACGCTTGACGATGCAAGCTTCGAGAAGTAGTTGTATTTACTCTTTTCTGCCGCAATAGCTTCTTTTTTATTAGGCATTGCGTTTACTAAAATAAGCATCGCTGCTTTATTGATGTTTTTAGGATCATTGATGAAAGCTGCTGCCTTCATAACTTCAACAGGAGTTTTATTGTAGAAAGCGATTGTGTCAGAAACAGAATCCATAGCTAATTTAACAACCTTTGTTGGATCAAACGCATATGCCCAACGAGCAAGGTCGCCATCCTGCTTAGGAAGCTGCTTTTCGGTGATAACATCCCAATCTACATATCTGTGATGAGATAGGAAATCGCCCATTTGTTTTTCTGTTACGATGTCATCTTGACTCTTGCTAAGTTCAGAACCGATTAAACGACTCATTTCGGTCCATTGCTTTTCAGTTATAACTTCTGGATAGTCGCCCCAACGAGCAACATAATCAGCAGTAACGCTATTGAATTGTTTTTCAGTAATAACTTCATAAGATCCAGTACGTTCTTGTGGGCTAGGCAGTTTACCTGTCAAACCAGCATCTTTGTGTTTATTAGGATCATTAAGTTGCTTTTCGGTAGTAACATCTAGGTTTTCGTTCCATTGCTGCCCCGCCCCTTTATCCTTTTCAGGCAGTTGCTTCTCAGTGATGACATCTGTAGAATGTGCTTCAGCAGTCTTTTCAATATCAACATTATTTTGACTGTCTTTGTTGGTGTCGGCCATATTTAACTCCTTATTTGATAACATATCATGAGATATTCTTGTAAGATTTTTACTTAGTTTATTAAACTTCTCTATTAATATTTGAGAATGTTTTAAAAAGTCCTCTTTTTTTCTTGATAATTTTGGAACAGTTACAGTCCCAAGACCACTCATATCAGATTGTTGCGTTCCAACAGGTTGAGTCGGAGCCGCTGGTTGAAGAGGTTCAGCACCAGGAAGTGGCTGTTGTTCAGCACCTAACTCTTCAGATCCTTCTTTTGGAAGCTCTATACTTTCCGCTCCAGTTAACTGCGGAGAAGGAAGCTGTCCATAGCCCATTTCTGTAAGTTCATCAGAAATATTTTGCATTTCAGCTAATGTTTTTACTAAATCACTAACATATTCCATTGAAACATACTTTTTTTGAGCCATTAATGATTTAGCTACTTTTTCAACAATATCCATAGCAGTGACAAGCTCATCTAACTCTTGCTTGCCAGCAACTTTTTGCATTTGCCCATCTATAGAACAAACTCCAGAATTGCAACCCTGAGCTTCAGCCATTTTAATAACTCTATTTTTAAGTGAAGCAACCTTCTGTTCCATACCAGTCTTATTGAATATTTCTTGAACTAAACAATCATGACAAGCAGGATTTACTACAAATGAATCTTCGATAAATTTGATACCAAAGTTATGCTCATATATCTGAGCTTCTTTATATTCATTAGTTTGACTATCTTTTGATGTAGATCCGCAGATAGGACATGTGTCTTCGTGTCCTTCTATCTTTATAGGACTATCGTGATATGAACATTTTTGTTTACCGCTAAATTTCTTATTCTTTCTATGTTTTACGCAATCGCAATATTCGTCAGCTACAGATGCACAGTTGTGACAAATGCTGCAAATGGAAGATGTTACGGAACAACCCATAGAAGTTCCAGTTACGATTTCTTGCTCAACGCCTCTAGCTAGAGAGGGCCATGCAACTCTATCAACTCTTGCGATAGTATATATGCCACCTTTTGTTCTATCGTACCAAGCATGAACAATAATACCTCTTGCTTTTTCAATATCATCATTTTGGTGATTGCAGAAGACAGGAACGCCAACGAAAGAAGGTGTTGCTTTAATTAGTTCGCCTTCAGAGAAAGCATCTCCATTATCATTAACTTCATCTTTTTTAATAGCAAATATTTTTACAAATAAATGTTCTGGGTGTTTTCCAATTGCAGATTCAATATCAAAACCACCTAAATCAGATTCTCTATTTTTCATAATAGAAGCGGTTTTAACACGTTTCATATTATATTCAGTCCAATCAGGTCTGTTGAGAGGATCTACTTTTTGGATAGTTAAATTGCTTGTTGCTGTTTTTTTAAAAGCCATTTATGTCCTTTTAAACTGTAGTGTTTTAATGTGTTAATTTAATGAGTGCATAAAACTCGTAATAGGTTAAGGGTGGTTGTAAGTATTCAGATAATTCAATATAATCGAATTAATCGTTCCACCATCTCATCCAGTGATACCAGTGGTTGGTAAGCCATTTAGGTTCGTTAATCAGAATCCAACAGACTCCAACTCCTGCGATTATTACAAGTCCCATTTCTATTTCCTCAAAAGTAAAACATAGGTTAATGCATTGTTTTCATTTTCATACACTCTTTAAGTCTAGCCACTTCTAACAAAATTTCTGATAATTCTGCTCGCATTCTGTTAATTTCTTTAGCGTGTTGTTCATCTTTGATCATCATAATCTCTTTTAAACCTCTGAACTGTGTTTCTACTTCAATGAATTTTTCGCCTACTTTGGCGATCTCGGCTTGATCACTTCTTTCTCTTGCGTCATCTGCATTCATTTTAACTTTTAGTTCTTTTATATCATCTCTCATATAGTCTAGATTTTGGTTCATTGGTTTCATCATGGCATAAACGCCAGCTATGACTAATAGTAGAGAAATTACGCCAGCAAACGCCTTTGTAGAACTCCCCTGAGCTTGCCCGTTTTCACCAGTTTTTCTAGAATTTTCGTTTATCGTTACCGTTGAAGGTGTATTTTCTGTACTCATTTTATTATCTTTCGTTATGTAGGAAAAAATCCTTTAAAATAATTATCAACCTTTTATGTGCCTAGGGATTTTAACAGGAGCTAGATTACTTTCATCATACTTCTGTTGCCCTTTAGGGAATGGTATTCCCCACATCTCTACCGCGTGACTCAAAGCAGATAAAATATTAGTAAAATACTTCCCACTCGGAGCATAAGCTTTCACCTTTTCTTTTTTATATCTTGGAGGAAGCTTTTTAACTCCTGCAAAGAAAGATTTCTGACCACTTTTTTGGACTGCTGGACCGACAACGACAAAATAGTCTGCATTTGTTGTATAATCGTGTCCCTCCCATCGATGGTACGAACCGGGTCCAATCTCTTTGTCAAAACGCTCTTTTAGTGGAGCAGATCTTTCATGGTAAGTTTCATCCCAACGGATGCCCCTATCACGAATTCTTTTTCTACTAGCGAATTTTAAAAGATTGAATGTTTTCATGTTCCAATTAAATACATATATCCCAGATTATCATCCAACTCTACCTTTTTGTATATAAGTTTAGCCGGATCGCCTTCTGAAATTTCATTAGCTATTTTAATCATTTCGCCATCTTCTGCACTTTTCCTTTGTTTAATCGAATCTTTAATGTTTTTTATAACAACATCTCGTACCGCATCAATACGTTCTTCTATAGCCTCTTCATTAAATCTCAGTATTCTCCAACCAACGTTAGATAGTTTTTGGTCTCTTTGAATATCATGTGCCTTTGAATCAGCTTGATCGTGCCAAATAGAACCATCTGCTTCTATTCCCATACCTATATTTGGAATAGCAAAGTCTATAACATATGGTTGCTGCTCTCCAGCGACTGGGACTTTATATTGAGCGAATGTTTTTAGCTCAGGTGGTAAACCTAAATTCATAAGCATTTTATACATTCTACCTTCTAGTTTTGTGAGCTTAAGCATAGGTTGAGGTTGAGGCTCTTGTTCTTGAGGACCATTCCCTTTGCCTCTTTTTTCAACTTTTAATGGAGGTTCCATGCCGCCTGCTGCTGCTCCCATACCGGGTGCTCCTCCACCCATAGGCATTCCTCCACCCATATCTCCGCCAGGCATACCGCCAGGCATTCCACCTCCCATGTCCATACCGCCAGGCATTCCACCTCCCATGTCCATACCGCCAGGCATTCCACCTCCACCCATGCCCATACCACCAGGCATTCCTCCACCGCCCATCTGACCGCCAGGTCCAACTTGAACAGCTTCTTCTCTCAATCTCTCAATCTCTTGGTCATAATCTAAATCAAATTCTTCTAACAATGTTTGAGATGAAATTAACTGTTTATCATGGAGTTGTACAAGCATTTGTTTTTGACTAGAAGTATCTCTGAGTTGCAGATCGTTCCATTTTATAGTTGGATGGAGATAAACAGTCTCACCGATCTCTTTGCTTTCTTCCTCATCAATGAATCCTTGCATCATTGCAATAGGAAGGAAAATATGTTGTTCAATCCATTCTGCCAACTGAGCACGCCAACTTTCAAGTCTTCTTATCATAACTTCTACGCCAACTTGAGCAGCAGAATTTCCTTGAATTGTTATTTTGTCATTACGTTTAGTAACAAATAATCCATGGGGAACAGTAAAACAATAAACTTTGCCTGAATAGCTTTTTTTTGTAATTTCTTTACCGTTTTTATCTTCTCTTTTTGTTTCAAGTGTAGGATATTTTCCTTTGAATCCTTTAGATAGCGTTAGAATGTATTGATCATGTTTTGTGATATATTCATGACCAGTTTTATTGAAATATTTTTTAGATTTATTTTCTTGTATTTGTTTTACTGTTCTCATCGCAACAGAAGTAGTATATCCACATTTAAACGCTATCTCTTCTATGTCTTGAGCCAATTGCTTGCTAGATGTAAGATACTTGTAGTGCCCGTTTTTTCTACCATCATTAGAGAACATATGTGTTCCATCACCCAAAATAGCGGATTTAAGTATAACCTCTAAACATTCTTTTGATAAATTTTTAACCCAACTAGGAATGCGTTTAGTAGTAGAGCTTCCTCCAAAATTATCCTTAAAGTAGTTAGCTAAATCTTCATTGTATGTTATAAAATCTTTTTCAGTTTTATGATATTTTTCAAAGCATCTGTTATATAAATCAGACACCTGACTATAAGCGTTGCCTTTTTTAGTCTGACTTATAGCGAAACTTTTAACTTTCCCTCTATCTTTTTTAGCATATCCTTCTGAAACATAAAATCCAGCAAGTTCACAAAAATCATATATAGAATATTCTTGTTCTCCTACTTTAACACTTTCTTGATAGTTCCCATCAAAATTTTCTACGCAACCAATTAGTTTTGCTCTGCGTTTTACATCTTTGGCTTCTATAAATCTAAACCCATCTTTTTCACGAGGTTGTACATACATTCTATGGTTCGGCGTAACTAGAATATCTATCTTGTCAGTATTAAAATGGACTAGATCTCCTTCATAGTCGAAAACATGTTTTTGACTATAATTGTGATATTCTAATGCTTTTGTATCCGGATTATAACAACCTATTTTGTCTTCATTGGTTATTTCATCATATTTTTTAAAACCAGAATCAGTTAATGTTAACGTATCTTCGCTATGACAGTAACTACCCATTTCCCCGTTTAATAATGCTTGGTTTAACATGAAACCGTCAAGAAGTTCTTTTCCAATATAGTCAAGTTCATTGTTAATGTTATGTATCTTGCCGGTATTACCACAAATAGCTACTTTCCCATTTTTTCTTATAAAAACCCAACTATTAGGGACTTTAACACAATAAACTTGTCCATCATATTCTTCTCTCAAAATGTGTTGTTTTCTTAAATTGAATTTAACATTTTTTCGTCTTTCAGAACAATAAATTCTATATATAAGTTTTTGATTAGGATTCTTTTTACTATTATCTTCTGTACTTATAGTTGGCCAGTATCCTATTTTTAAACAAATCTCGGACCAATTATCAGCTAACTGTTTTGATATTGTAGTGTATCTGTGACGAGGGGTTTGCATATCAGTTCTTGATCCACCGTCTCCATCCATCATCGCTTTATATATAATTTGTAATTTATTTTTAGGGAGATCTAGTATCCATTTAGGAATTTTTTTATTCCAAGAATGCGAACCAAACTCTTTAGATAAATATCTAGCTATTTTTACACTATTAATTGTAAAAAGCTCACATCCGTTTCTGCGTTTGTCGCTATATGTAGAGTATGATGGATAAGCGGTAGCTACAGAGGATTCAATAGAATTAAAAGCTGCGTTTGTTTTACTTTGACTGATTGTGCAAGCTTGAATTTGTTTTTCTTTTTTTAACCCTTTATTCGTTTCTTCTTTGCTTCCACCTTCTGTAATGTAATACCCGACAAATTCGAGATACTCTTCTAGTGAAAGATGATTTAACGGAGAATCTGCATATGGAAGTTCATCTGGGGTGCTTCCTATCCAATCTGTTGTAGATAATAATTTGTCATTGTGTTTTATATTTTGTGAATAAACTTCTTCTAATTTACCTTTTCTTTCTATAAGCATCCTGTGATTAGGCGTAACATTAATATCAACTGATTTTGCTTTGAAGCGATATGTCTCTCCAAACAAATCAGAATTATAATAGTATTCATGGTATTCATCAGGATATTGATATTCCATCTGTCCTGTTTCTTCATTATATGTAGCTACAGTTTCTTTTTTATTCAAATCTTTAAATAGCTTCCAACCTTCAGATGTTAATATTTCTGTACTGTCATCATAGCAGGCACCATGCCATTCGTAATCAAAAGCATGGTGAGTAACTAACGTCAAGTTAGGATCATTTGCAACAGCAGAAAGCTGATTAGAAACGTCAGATATGTCTTGTGGACCAGCCGGTCTGTCTTTGTCTCCTATTTTTACAACTCTAATAGGAAGAATAAGTCTTTCGGCTACAATCCAGTTAGCTGTCATTAACTTCGTTTTGTAAGCAAGAATGGTGAACGCCCTTCTAAGCAACGGATTACCATATGCCCCATAAGGACTTGGATTGTGTTTAATATGGCTTACAGACCTATTAGAGAGGGGTATAGGAGCACCAGTAGACACTAGCTCGATCAATCTTTTAGGTAAATTGTCATAAATCTGTTTTGGTCTTTTTCTTTGGACAATCATTCTTAATTCTTCATCTGGAACTAGGGCGATTACTGGTTCAGATACCAGCGGGTTCATTTGTACTTCAATCCAATCAGGATTAAGTATGACGATTCTACTTATAGATCCGCCTGAGTGATTGCATGATTCTCCATTCGGAAGTGTGCCGGTTCCACCGCAATGGTGACAAGTTACTTCTACCCAAGGAAAAACGTCACCAATAAGAAAGTATTCATGACTGATAAGTTTTGCCCAATGATTGATTCTTAATCTTTTGGTTTGACGTTCATAATATTTAAGAACTTTTTTATTCTTGCATTCAAGTTTAAATCCATTGACTGGGAATGTAGAGTAGAAGTCAACGGCTGCTGCTACTTTGCATTCGTTATCGTAATAGAATCTGACCCATTGATATACTTCTCTTCTTCTGGAAGCAATCTGCCAGTTTTGAGGCGTGTGAAGTGGGCTAAAGAACATAGGTTGCGTCCAAATAACGGATGCTCCTGATCCAGCCATTTGTGCGCATTTGGTGACAGGCATGTTAGCTGTAAGGCTACTAGCTAATCCACTTTTGTTTTGATAGTTATTTCCACTCCCAGTGCTATAACCCTTTGTCGAAGCAACCAAGGCTTTCTTTCCTTGAGTGTCTTTTTTTAATAATGAAAGTTTTGTGATAGGCATAAGTCCTCCAAAATGACTTAACCATCAATGGCTAAGTCTGTACAAGATTTTTCTACTTCTTTATCGTCGTAATTCTTGCCATCACTATACATAACTTCGTCTTTACACATTTTGAATTCATCAGACTTATAGTCACCAAGTCTTTCTTTCTTCTTTTTTTTCTTTTTTGACTTATCTTCTTCGTCATCAGTTCCAGCCTGTTTAGTGTTTGCAGCACGAGC
>Ga0098058_1000292_pt1 | contig 17056 bp, 26 predicted proteins | sample 19_taG_FD_75061 | JGI IMG/M metagenome (GOLD analysis project Ga0098058, IMG submission 75061) | Marine viral communities from the Subarctic Pacific Ocean - 19_ETSP_OMZ_AT15317 metaG | ecosystem: Environmental > Aquatic > Marine > Oceanic | place: Pacific Ocean | collected 2015-01-19 | reverse complement strand
TGATTTTAAAAAGATATGGAAATTATTAGACCTTAAAGACGGTCATCCTGAGCAGGAAAGTAGATGGTATAAAGTTTTTAATTTTCAAAAATTATTAAAATGTACTCAGGAATATGGAATTAAAATTGAAAAATTAACAGATATTAAAGAGTATGACGTAATTATATTTGCTACTAGGCAAAGAAAAATCCCTATTCATTTTGGGATGTATATCGGTCAAAATATGATGATTCATATTGAAGAAGGATCATATTCAAAAATAGCTATGTTAAATGATAATTGGAGAGGAAAAATTCATAGTGTCTACCGACGAAAAATGGTATAAAAAATATACCGGATTTCCTTACGTACATTTAGGTGATAATGTTAATAGTGGAATTGATTGTTTTAACCTTATTAGATATGTTTATAAAAAAGAGTTAGATATTGAAATTCCTTATGATACTGCTGATTTCTGTGATATTGTAGATGAACGATGGTATATTAAAACTCACGAGAAATGGATTGATAAAGCAGCTACTTTAGAATTTGGATGGAAAACTGTTGATGAACCAGAGATTTTTGATGTTATTACTATGACAATTGGTTCAACAAATGTAACTAATCATTGTGCTCTTTATGTAGATAAAAATCGTATTTTACAAACCATGTTAGAACATGAATCTTGGATCGCTCCGTATGGGCGTTATTATAAACAATACACGATGGGAATATATAGATGGAATCCAACAAATTTAAAAAGTTAATTAATAGTATGAAAAATCATGCTGATTCTGAACATCCTAAAGAATGTTGCGGAATTATTACAACTGATTTTGAGTATGTTCCCTATAAGAATATTGCTCCTGATCCAGAAAATTATTTTATTTTAGATCCAATTGCTTTTGTAGATTATCCTGATGATTGTTGGGCTATATTTCACTCTCATCCTGACCAAGATAATCCTTTGCCTAGTGAAAACGATATTGAAAGTACTTCTTTTGAGGAGTATAAATTTATTGTTGGCTGGAAAGAAAAATTTTATTTATACTGGTATGATACGAATATAGAATCATTAAAATTTAAAAAGTTTACTGAGGATTATTTACGTGCAGAATGTAACTCTTAAATTTCACCCTATATTACAAAAATATACTAACGGATTAAGTGAACATACCGTTAACATAAATGACTTATCGGATCTTCGTAATTCATTAGAGTATCTTTTCCCACGATTAGGTATTCATATAAAACGTATTAGATGTGGAAAAAATTCTCGTGAAAATATAGCTTTAGTTAATAAGAATAAAAGACTTTTGGGTAGATATGACTATTTAATAGGAAAATTAAGGAAGACTGATACAGAATTTTATGTAGTTCCTTTATTTTTCGGTGGTGGTGGGAACGGTGCTGGTCAAACATTACTGGGAATTGCCTTAATTGCTATAGGTGCCATTTCGGGTCAAGGATGGTTAGTGAGCATAGGCCTTTCGATGACTATGGGTGGCGTAATGCAGATGATGATGAAAACTCCTACTCCTGCTTTTGACGGCGCACAAACTACTGATTCAGAAGCGCGAATTGAAAATAATATTTTTCAAGGGTTACAAAATACTACTCAATCTAATACCCCTGTTCCTATTGTTTATGGGCGAACTCGTGTTGGGGGTCAATTTGTGAGTGGAGAAATTTTGAGTATTCAACATGGTCGCAATGAAACTATGAAAGTTTCGTCGTTATTTCCTCCAGGAGCTAATTAAATGTCTCAGGCTGTTACTCTTAAATTTCACCCCACAATCCAAAAATATACTAATGTCAAAGAACATATTGTTAATGTAAATGATTTTGTAGATATTCGAAATTGTTTAGAATCTTTATTTCCCTTATTAGGAATTCATATAAGACGTATTAGAGCAGGTGCAAATAGACGAGAGAATCTTGCGTTAGTTAATAAAAATAAACGGATTATACAACAGGAAGAATATTTTCTTAATCGGTTAAATAGAGATGATACAGAGTTTTATGTTGTTCCCCTCTTTATAGGTGGTGGCGGGAATGGTATGGGAATGATTATTATTGGAATTGCTTTAGTAGCCTTAGTTATAGTTACTGGGGGAACCGCAGCTCCTGTAGTGGCAACTAGTCTTTTTGCCCCTGCTACTGTAATTGCTGGTTCTACTTTAGGAGCTATTGCAGGTATAGGTATAGGTAGTATGCTAATGTCAATAGGCGTTAGCATGATTATCAGTGGAGTCATGGCAATGATGATGAAACCCCCAAAGCTTGCTGTTGAAGGTGCACAAACTACTGACTCGGAGGCTAGGTCAGAGAATAAAATTTTTCAAGGGTTACAAAATACTACAAATTCTAATGTTCCCGTTCCTATTATATACGGAAGAACTCGTATTGGAGGTCAATTTGTGAGTGGAGAAATTAGAACTATTGAACACGGACGAAATGAGTTTATAAAAGTTTCAGCGTTATTTCCTCCAGGAGCTAATTAAATGTCTCAACGTCAAATTACTACAATTAATGCAGCTCCACCTATTCATGGAGCTAAAGGCGGATGCTTTCCAGGAGATGCTTTAGTATTAACTCCTTCAGGAAGTACGGCTATTAAAGATTTTCAGATTGGTGATAATGTTCTTTGTTATACTCCCGACGGAGAAGTATTAACTAGACCTGTTACTGAAGTTTATACTCATGGTAAACAAGAAGTATTAGAATTTATGTTAGGGATGGGGCGTTTAATAGCTACTCCTAATCATTGGGTATTAAAAGCGAATGGCCAATATGCTTATGCTTCAGATTTTGAAAAAGGTGATTATTTACTTGATTTAAAAAATGAGCCTCAAAAAATATTATCAATTCAACACTTACAACCAGAAGTAGTTTATACATTAACTGTAAAAGATTATCATACTTTTTTTGTTAATGGGTTTAGAGTTCATAATAAAGGTGGAGGAAAAGGGGGAGGCTCACCTGCTCCAGCTCCTACTGAGGAACCTAATAATTTATTTTCTACAGATATTGTTTTAACAACTATTGCTTTAGGTGAAGGCCCTATTTATAGAATTAATCCGTTAGGACCTCAAGATATTGAATTAAATGAAGGAACTATTGATGATCTGATTAATTTAGATGGAGATGGTGCGGCTAATACAGATTTATTTAAAACTTTAGAAAGAACAGGAACTCTTACTCAATCAGAGATGCCTGTATTTGGTACTCGAACAGTTGTTCCGCAATCTTTAGCAAGTGCTATTACTTTACGTAAAGGTAATGTTATAGGAGTTCCTCAATCAAAAGTAACACTTCAAAATACAAGTGTAGATGACTTTAGTGCCATAACTTTTACATTTTCAATTCAAAGTTTATTAAGAATGGATACTAATGGAAGTATCTTTAACTATAATTTGAGTATAAATATTAAAGTATTTGATAGAACAGGAACTAATATATTAAAAACTACTGATGATAATGGTAATCAAACAACCTCTGGAATTACTAAAGATTTTAATAATAAAACAAATACACCTTTTCAATTTCAAATAAATTATCCTATTGCGAAAGAAGATCGAAATAGGGGTGGATATAAATTTACTATTGAGAAAACTTCTGATGATTCGGATTCTTCTAAGATTCAAGATGTAGTTTCTTTTCAAAATTGGCTAGAAATTAAAGAAGAAAGAACTGCTTATCCGAGGACATCTGCAGTAGGTTATGCTTTATTAGCTCATAATGAACATGTTGGCGGAGTTCCCACAGCAACTAGTGTAGTAAAAGGATTATTAACACCAGTTCCTTCTAATTATGATCAGCCTATTTTAGCTAATGGAGAAATAGATTGGAGAGAATTAGAATTACCCGAAACTGGAGTTAATGGTTATACTACACATGGATATAGATTACAGAGTGGAGGCACTGATACTACTTATACAGCTGCTAACCCTCAAATTTATAAAGGGATTTGGGACGGAGCATTTGTTTTTTCTTGGACTCAAAATCCTGCATGGATAATTTTTGATTTGTTAATTAATCCTAATTATGGATTAGGAATTCCTGAAGAAAACATTGATAAATTTCAATTTTATAAAATTGCCCAATATTGTGATGGAGTAGATGTAACCACTGGAAAATGGTATGGAGTAGATGGATTTTCTGATGGTAGTTATCGACATAAGCCCCGAACTAAATTTGCAACAGTTAGAGAAACTTTATTGGGAATTAATGAAGGTATTGCTGTAAAAGAACGCAGATTTATATTAGATTTATTACTAAGTGACCAACAACAAGCGTTTGATTTATTAAATCAAATTTGTGGAACACTAAGATCAGTTATTATTTATAGTGGTGGAAAATTATCTCTTCAAATTGATATGCCAGATGAAGTACCTATTATGGTTTTTAATGAAACTAATATGAAACCCGATAGTGTTACAATTAGTGGTATTAGTGAGAGCGATATTATTACAGGGGTAGATATAAATTATATTAATCCTAATAATCATTATAAAAGAGAAACAATGAGAGTGGATGACCCCATTTCTGTTGATGAGTTAAATCAAATTGAGAATATTCTAAGTATTGAGTTACCTGGCGTAACTCGTAGAAGTCAAGCTATGCGATATGCTCAATATCTAATAGCATCAAGTAAATTTGTTCGAAGAAAAATAGGATTTGAGACAGATACTTCAGCTATAGGTCTATCTCCTGGTGATTTAATTGCCGTTCAACAAAAAATGATTGGAACATCTTACGGATTTGGGGGAAGAGTAAGCGGAAATAGTACTTTACGAGGATCTAGTGCCACACAACCTACCAACCCCCTTCTTACTTCTAGTTATGCTAATATAAGATTGGAACATTTTACAGTTCCCGCTATTACTATGTCTACCTTTACAGCTAATACCTTACCAGTAGGATTACGAGTTTTTAGTAATCGAAATGAAGATATTAGTTTATATATGTTATCTAATACCGCAGCTAATACGATTGTGGGTGGAAGCGGAAATGCCGCGGCTAATGTAGTTTCAAATGTTGTAACAGGGGCTGATTTTATCGAGGTTCGAGCTATTAAATGTTTTGATCTGAAAACTAAAACTTGGAATAGTAATTTTGCGTGGAGTTCAAATACTCGACCAGCAATTGGTGATTCCTGGAATTTAGGAGAAGTTGATCCTAATAGTTTTTATCGTGATACTACTGATAAATTTTTTAAGGTTTCAACTATTTCGAGAGACGAAGAAGAAAGAATTACTGTTATCGCTTCAGAATATATCGCTAATGTTTTTGTGGATTCAGACACCGCCATTAATTATACTCCGGTGCGTTATGTAGATACTTTTAGTCCTTTAGTACCCCCTCCTACTCCTGACTTTAAATTGACACCATACCCACATAATCTTCCTGATGGAACAATAGTGACTGATCTTGAAGTTTCGGATTCAACAAATGTATCAGGATATCCAATTGCAATTAAAACAATTTATGAATACGCTACTCCAAGTAGTATATCTGATATTCTTAAGGTGATTCCCTAATGGCAAATATTAAATTTAAATTAGCTAATACATCTGATTTTTCTAATAATTTTGCCTCTATTTTATTAGGAAAAAATGGTTTTCAAACTACGTTTGGAAGCATTCCGCTACTTGCAAACTCTGCTAGTGTAGTTAATCAAACTGATGATAGACCAAATGGAAATTTAAGATTTACTGTAGTTGGTTTTGATCAATTACATGATTATAATTTTGATAAACATGTTTTAGCTGTTAATGATACTACTTTTCAAGCAGCAAGTGGATTTATAAAAGGTTTTGATTTTGTTACTATTCCTTTAAAGGATAAAACTACAGATATTTCTCCCGAAAATTTTGTAGGAGCGTTACCAACGAGTACTGAACTTAGTTATAATATTGCAACATATGATATATCTCAAAATTTTGTAGAAATTGTAAATGAACATGCTGGAGATCAGACTCTATCTACTACTATCCCAACAGCTCCTTTTTATGTTACTTTTTCTCAATTAATTGATAAAGATCATTTAAGAGCGGCAACTACTACTACTACAGCTGGATGGAGACCGAATACTGTTAAAGCAGGAAATGTTTATGTTGCTGGGTCTACTAGGACTTTAATTCTTGACAATAATGTTAAAGGATTTACTGGAAATAAAACTTTACCACTTGGAGTTAATGTTAAGGATAAGAATTTTATCAAATTTTATATTGATGGAATTTTAATAACTGATTCTGATTATTCTTTTACAGCTGATAGTAATAATCTTAATTTTGATTTTGACAGTGTTAATAACCCTCAAAGATCCCGTACTGAGGCTACTTACTATACTGTTCCTGCGATTGAAAAAGGCGATAATGTAACATTATTTACAGGAAATACTTATGCTGTAGCTAATGTAAGTTATGACCCCCATTTTCCTGAAGATTATAATGCAAGAATTACTGCTAATACTGTTTATCGTCTTACTCTAAGTACTCCTCTTAGAGCTAATGTTGGTGGAGCAACTTTAATTAATATTACAAATGATCCATTAGGATTTATAGGAAATGTTCTTCAAACTTCTAATACTCTAACTTTTGATTATAATGCTACATCTCATCCAGGTAATTGGAATTTGGCTAATAATCAAATTTATCAATTAGCAAGTAGACTTGAGTATGAACAATATTTCTTTGGTCAACCTTCTCGAAAAATTATTCCTAATGTTCCTATAGGTTTAAATGCGGTAAGAGCCCGAAATAAAAATTCTGCAGGAAGATTTAGTCCTTATACAAGTCAATCAGTTGTTGTTAGACAGATACCAATTCAGAGAGTTCAAAATCTTTCTATTACAGAAAGTTTATATCTTGATACGACAAGAGGTATTTCTACTCGTGCAACCATTTCTTTTGATACTATTGAGAATCAATCAGTAACTGACTATGAAATTTCTTATAGGATTTCTGGAACTGCTCAAATTATCGGTAATGTTAATCAATTATTACCGTTAACTTCTTTTAATACCGTTAAAGTTAATCAAGAAGGTGCAGAGGATGGAGTAATAAGATTTACTTTACAAAACATTGATCGAATAGTTCAAGGACAAATTACTCTCTTAGTTAGAGTTACTCCTTTAAATAAAGACGTTAGAGGTATTTCTCATGAAGTTAGTCAACAAATTATAGGTAAAACTGAACAACCTTCTAACGTATTAAGTTTTATTGTTGGACAAAATGATAATAATATAGTGATGAATTGGACCCTACCAGTAACGGTGGGAACCGATGGAGCACCTATTCTTCAAGATTTGGATTTAGAACATATTGAAATCAGAAGACTAACAGAGAAAATAGATGTAGATAGTCAGAGCGACTTGTCCGCTGCATTTGGACGTGCGCGTGAAGTAGCTTTAGTATCTGCTCCTGCTACTAATGTAACTATTCCTGTACCTGATTATGAAATGGGTACTTATATAATTCGTACAGTAGATACAAGTAGAAATGCAAGTGCTGATTATACTGGTTACCAATTTCAAGCTCGTCGCTCACAATCACAAGATGTTTACAAAGCTTATAGTGAAAGTTCTCCTAATAAACCATTTGCTAATACTAAGTTGGGAGCAGCAGTTACAAATTCTAATTCTGCAGAGACTAATTTTCCGAGTGATACGGGAAATAGAGATGGATTAGTTTATGCAGATAGATTACTTCGAGATGCTACGATTACTGCTCAAACGCCCAGTACAAAAATAGATAATTCTAATGGAACAGCAAGTGGTTGGAGTGAAACTGGTGATGCTCATGATCGTATTGCTCTTGGAGGAGCAGCTGAGTATATAGCTCAAATTCGAGATTTAGGATCTAATGTAACAGGTAAAATTATAGTTTCTTTAAGTTCTAATGTAGTTAGTTCAGATACTTGGGATAGTTCTCAAGGTATAGAGATAGTTTCGGCAACAAGTGATGTACATAAAGGACGACCAGGAATAAGATCAGCTAACGTTCTTATAGATAAAGCTGCATCTGGAGGCATAGGAATTGGTGACTTTCTTAGTGATCATATTGTATCTAGTTCCGAAACATTAGCTTTTGATAATTTTATTACTCATACATTAACGTCTAATTCAACCGATCTATCAGGATCAGTTTCTACATTAAATGATGCTAAAGTATTTAGTGGAAATATTTATGCTATTTGGAATTCAGGGCAGCATGCTGGAGATGTTGCTAATGCTAATTCTTTTGCATTAATTGCAGGTAAAATAAATGCAGTGGCTCTTGAATTAGGAAATGTCTATACTTCTCAAGTTGTTGCGGGAGTAGGTACTCGTTATCGTATAACAGCTAATGCAATGCCTAATGTAACTCAAAACGCAGCTACCTATAAAATAGTTAATTTAAATCAATATCTTGATATTCCTACTAAATCATTTTTTGGTGATCCATCTGTTATAACCCAAAACGTCGATATACGTTTAGCTACTAGTAATGTACATTTGGCAAGTGACCCTACCAACTTTGTATTTGCTCAGGCTTCAAATGGTAATGTAAAAACTAATGCTTTTGTAAGCTTTAATACAGCTAGTGGTTTTTTGGGTGCTACTGCTAGTGATCAGAAATTTAGATTTTTTCAAGTAAGATTACAGGTTCAAAACGCAAATCCAACTCAGAATAACTATCTTTTAGAAGCTTTAAATTATACAATTGAATTAGCAGAACAAACTTTTATACAAACAAAAGATATTATTCTTACTAAAGGGCCAACTGTTGATGCTGGTAAAGATGGAGTAGGATTTAATTATATAAGTACTGAATTTAAAAATGCTCCTTCGGTAACAGCTACTATTAGTAATACTAGAATTGGTCTTATAGCTGTGGTGAGTAATGTTACGAATCAATATGCTAATGTTAATTTATATTTTGCTTCAAATGGGGCGATAGTAGATAGTACTAATTATCCTGGAAAGGATCAAGAATCAGCCGCTGATCGACTTATAAACGTAGGCAAAGTTACTGTAGAAGCAGTAGGAATTTAAAAGGAGAAAATAAAAAATGTCATCATATAGTTTTACATTACCAGCAGCGTCTCAAACGTTGGCTGTTTCACGCACGAATTGGAATAGTAGTTTTGAGGCAGTGCTTAGATGTTTTTATGGGAATCAATTACCTGCGGCAGGGGACGTTGTTAATGAAGGAAGTACTGCTCTTAAAGATGGAATGCTTTATAGGGATTCTGCTAATGCTGCTCTCTATATTAGAGATAGTAATCACTTTAGAGGACAGGCTGGGCATATAATTCGTAATTTTACAAGGGTTGGAATAGGAACTAGAATTGTTAAAGATTTAGCAACTGCTGGCGCATTAGGATCTGGAGGGAAATTTACGGCATTCGAAGAGGGTGAGTTAATTTGTGTAGTTGGCAACTCTGCTGGTGCTGCTAATAATCGTCTTTATTTAAGAACAGCTAATGCTGCTGGAGCCATTGCTGATGTAAGTGTTCCTGCCGACGGAACTATTACTTCTGCTAAACTAGCTAATCCCATTTCAATTTCTTATGCTGCAAATGTAACAGGTAATGTTTCTGTTACTCGAAGTTTAGCAGTTGGGTATAATGATGGTAGAGTACCCCAAGCTAATCTAGAAGTTAATGGTAATACTCATCTAACTGGACAAGTACGGCTTGGTGGCGGCAGTGAAACTACTCCCGCTCTATGCGGTAATGCCCAAATCAATACGGGACTTAGTTGGCTTCCTACTAATCAACTAGGAGTTGTTACAGGAGGGACACTTCGTACTTTAGCTAATGTTGGAGGTTTTTATCCTAATGCTACTACTACTTATGATCTTGGAGGTGCAGCTAATAAATGGCGTTCAATGCATGCTACTAATTTTTATGGGCAAGCAACTTCTGCTCTTTACGCTGACTTGGCGGAACGATTTGAGTCTGATATGTTGTTAGAAGATGGGGATGTTGTAATGATTGGAGGAGAAAAAGAAATTACAAAAACTGATCGTGAAAGTACCCCTGATGTTTTTGGAGTGATTTCTTCCCAGCCTGCTTATGCTATGAATGCAGGTGGTGGTTCTAACGAGACTCATCCCTATGTTGCTTTAGCAGGTAAAGTTCCAGTAAAAGTAATTGGTAAAGTTTTAAAAGGACAACGTTTGGTAGCAAGTTCTCAGACTGGGATTGCAATAGCAGCCGAGACAAAAAATATCTTTGCTGTAGTTGGAAGAGCCTTAGAGTCTTCTGATGAATTAGGAATTAAATTAATTTATGCGGTGGTTGGTAAGTTGTAATTTAATAATTTAAATATTGCCGACTGTATAAAAATTAAGTATAATTTATACATTATTTTGCGTGTAAATTTTTTAAAAAAAAGAGGTGTTTATTATGTCAGAAAATTCAGTAACGTGTCCTATTCCTGAGTGTATGTGTGACCCTTGTGAATGCAGTCCTTGTGTACCTGGTTCTGGTTGTTGTGACTGTACAACTACGGATGATTAATGGATTATCGACGAAGATAAGTGAAGGGAAAAAAATAATGAAGATATTTTCAACAGTGTTTTTAGTAGCAATTTTAATATTTAGTACTTCTTTGGGTTATGCTAATCCTAAGAAAAGTGGGATTACACCTGAGCAAGAACATATGGAAATGTTATATCCGACAGTGCTTGTAAGGTTAGCTAATGGTACTGGCTCTGGCACGGTAATTTATTCTGAGTTAGATGAAAATCAGAGTTATGCAAGTTATGTTCTTACAAATTACCATGTGATTCAAAGTTATATAAAAATAACTGAAGTTTGGAGTCCCGAAAAAAATAAACACGTTGAAACCGAAAATCGACGCCCTGTAAATATTGATTTATGGGAATATAATAACTTTAGTACTGCTATTGGTACAATGGGACGAATAGCTGATATTATGGCCTATGATAAGAGTCGGGATTTAGCGCTCTTAAGGGTTAAAGACACTGAGCGACAAATGCCTTATGTAGCTACTTTATATCCAGAGGGATTAGATGAGGGTCCGTGGATTTTTCAGACTGTTTATGCAGTAGGTGCAGGACTTGGGAAACCTCCGTTTCCTACAATGGGTCTTTTAGCTGGTTATGGTAGGGATCAAGATGGTAATGAATTATATCTTTCAAGTTCCCCTATTATTTTTGGAAATTCTGGTGGCAGCTTATATGTATATAGTCCTCGGAGAACATATGAATTAATAGGTGTTCCTAGTATGGTATCTGCTTATGGGTGGGGTAATGTTGTATCTCATATGGCTTGGAGTCGCCCAATAGCAGAGATTCGAATTTTCTTACGAGAGAATAAATATGGATTTATTATTGGTGATAACCCAGAGCCAAAAGAAGAAGAAGAGAATGAAGATGAGAAGGATTAAAATGAGAAAATTACCGTTGTTTTTAGTTTCTGCTGCAGCAACTATTATACTTATAGGGAGTGTTACAGCTTCAACATCTAGTGATACATGCAACTATAGAGACGATGGCAAATACGTTATGTCGAATGGTAATATATCAGCCTTTGGAACTATGAACCATGCGATGCACTGTGCTAGTCTAGGTTTATTGCCTGATGTAGTTTCTCGTAGACTAGGTGTACTTGGTGATGAAGAAACTAAACAATGGGCAGAGGATATTAAGCGTCTTAACCAAGAAGTTATAGATCGAAAGAAGAAAGAAAATGCCTCTTAAAAAAGGAAAAAATCCACAGGCTATTTATAGTAATATCAGTAAATTACGTAAAGAAGGTTATGGTATAAAACAAGCTACTGCAATTGCTTTAGAGATGGCTGGTAAAAAGAAAAAGTCTAAAAAAAGGAGAAAATAAATGGTAGCTAAAAAAACTTCACCAGATTATAAGGCTGGTTATAAACAAGGTTATAATGACCGAAAAGATGAACAACTTGGTGCAAAAAGTGGTAAAGAGAAAGGCAAAAAGATGTCTATGAAAGGACGTCGTGATGTAGCTAAAGGAACTCGTAAACCTAAAGGTTCTTACGGGTTTAAAAAGAAGAAGTAAAATGCCTGAGAAAAGCAGACGTTCATCTTCTAGGATTATGCAAAAACATCCAGGTGGGGGACGTTCTATAAAAACGAAAGCACGCAAATCTTCAGCAACTATCGTTGAAAAAACCAAAGGACCTCGTGGAGGTTCCACGCGTTATCGTTTTCCAATGCCCGATAAATCTCATGCTCGTAGTGCATTAGCGATGTTACCCAAAGCTAAGGGATTATCAGCAGCAGATCGTAAAAAAATTCGTGATCGTGCATATAGAATGTTATATGGAACGACCAATTCCAAGAAAATTGCTGAAATAAAACGTAAACGAAGTTAAATATCGTTTACGTATAAGCTAAAAATTTAAATTTTGACAACCAACCAAAATCCCTGTAATATAGAGGGAGTAAGAAGGATAATATTTATCTTTCATTAAAAGGAGAAAGTAATGGCAAAAAAAGGAGTAGATGCCCCTTCGCGTCGTATTCTAACTGTTCCAGGAGCTGGAACTGACCTTATGGGATCTTATGATAAGACTCCTGCTGGAGGGACCTCTAAGGGACCTCTTGGCGGAACTCATCCAGTTAATTCTAATGAAGTCTTATATGCTGCGCCTGGACTTATTAACGCGGGTCCAAAAGTAAAAGGTAAAGCACGTCTAGAACCGATTGATGGAGTTTCTAAAGGTCCACAAAAAGCTAAGAAGCTAAGTGGTTATCGTCCTGGCTACGGAACTACCGCTAAAGGTTCATTAAGCTAAAATGGCTAAAGAACGCTATGCAGGTCCCCCTCATTTAACTGAGGCTCAGTTGATTGCTCAGCGTAAGAAAATTCGTGGTGATGGAACTATTATGAAAATTGGTTCTGTTGCCCAAGGTTTTGTTGAGGATGTTCTCACAACTTTTAGTGATACTCGTAAACGAGCACGTTATCAGTATGAAGAACTAGCTCGTGAAGCAACTCGCGCTGAAGTTAATCAACATGCTGACCCTGTCGCTCATTTTACATCAGCACAGGGTAAGGCAGTTAGTAGTCCTAGGGGAAGACTTGGACCCAGAAAAAGTAAATCAACTGGAACTACTTATTAGGTGTATTGATGGCTAGTCGATACGCTGGTCCTCCACGTTCTTCAATCTGGCAAAAGTTAGAACAGCAAGAAAAAGTGAGAGGAGATGGAGACATAGTTCATATAGGAGGTGAGATTCAAGGTTTCACCGAAAATACACTAACGCCTACTGAAAAGCGTAAGTTGAACGATGAATATGGAAAGCAGTCTCTTTATTATGAAACTCTTCGAAATAGAGGATATAACCCAGTTGTGGAATATCCTTCTTCTAGAGTTAAGGATTTAGTAAGGACTGCTGAAAATAAGAAAGCTAATAAATTATTATGACAATTGTTCCTGAAGTTCTTCAACGGAGTCAAAAACCTAGGAAACTAAAAAGACTACGCAAACAGAATACAGTTTCAGCAGATTGGAGTTTTGGAGTTGCAAACGCCCCTAAACCTCGTAAAAAACGTAAACGAAATTATATACGGCGTAACAAAAAATAATGATATAATCATAATTCCAACCCTTAAGCCCCTTGCAAAATTTTGTTTGTTAGGGGTTTTTCTTATTTAACTAAAAATTGGAGAGTATAGTGTTTATTAATAAAAAGCATCCAAAAGATATTGACTTAACTTATATTGAACATTTAATTTTTGCCTGGAGAGATAGTCTATTATTGATTGTTATGGTATTCGTTATGTTCGACGTATTTCCAACATATTTGAAAAAAAGTAATAAAAAGATTAGAAGTATCAGTGGAGTAATATTGTGGGACAATTTGACGGAAAAATTAATGCTGAATTTACACCACCTAAAACGTGGGTGCTAAATAAAAGTTTATCGTTTATTAGTAACAAATTAACTAGTAAACAAATTAGATGTTTAGAGGTGGTAGGCGCAAATATAAATAATTTAACAGGTAAAATTACCTGTGAAAAAGGAATGAAAACAGACCTAGCTTCTGTTCCCCGTATCTGTTGGGCTTTTATCGCTCCGTGGGATGTAGCTCGTGGTGCTGTTATTCACGATCACCTTTATGCTAGTTTAAGAAAATATTATCACGGAAATAATTTTCATAAACCTACTTGGAAAAAAACAAGGGCAATATCCGATAAAGTTTTTTTATTAGGAATGAATTCTGCGGAACCTCCAGTTCCTAAATGGAAAAAATATGCTGCATATTACTCAGTTCGTCTTTGTGGTGGCAAATCTGCCTCTAAAAATGCAGATTAATTAAAATAGTTATTAAGAAAGTGAGGGAATTTATATAAAGGAACGGTAATTATTTACTCTTATGGAAGCTTTTACATTAATTGCGGATCTTGGCTTTTCTGTGGCAGCTGTAATAGGCGGTGGGTTTTTTATCATTTTGCTTTTGAAATACATTTTAAATTCTGTTGTTAGTAGCGTACAAACTTTAAACATTATGATTAAAGCTCTTGATAATAGAGTAAAAACTATTAATAATGAAATAGTAAGGCTTGACACTTTAGTGTGTTCTGCTTTAGGTATTAAACCGGATGTGAGAAGAATATCAGCTGCAGATGGTAAAGAAGACGCCAGGAAAGATTGATATGGATATGGCAGAATTGATTAATCAATATGGGGTACCTATTGTGGTTGCAGTTGGTATGTCTTACTTTATCTATTTTATATGGAAGTTTGTTACAACAGAAATACTTCCTAAACTAAATCAAGCAAAGACTACATTAATAGCCTTGATTGATAGAGTTAGAATGTTGGATAATGATATGATAAGACTTGATCAGAAAATAAATACAATAATAGAATTGCAAAAAAAAGCAAGAAAGAAATAATAACTAATGATGGATATGCTTGATAGAATGTTCGGAGACACCCTTTGGATCTGGACAGCGATTGTAGGTAGTGTCTTTGGTGCTATGTTCGTAAAATATATGCGAGACACTAGAATCGGATTATGGCTTTATGGTAAGTGGGATTTTTTCTTAGATTATATTCGTGATAGATATGGGTGGACATGGTTTAATCAAGACGCAGATGCGTGGAAAAAAATAAATCCTAATATTGCAAGAAAAATAGATGACCTTGAGAAAAGGATAAATAAATTAGAAAATGAATAGTCTTTTAAATCAAGAAACACTTAAATTAACAGAACTTTTAATGCCTTGGATTACTATTTTAATTTCTTTAATAGTAGCTCTTTGGTTAAAAGATTTTTCTATTAAATTTATGCAAGGTCTCAAATTCAGGATTAATCCTGCATTTCGAGAAGGAGATCATGTTTATTTAGATGGAGAATATGCCAATATAGTTAAAATTGGTTTAAGTACTACTGTATTTGGAATAATGAATGGAAGAGGTTATGTTTGGAGATATGTTCCTAATGAACGAATTCCATTTTTACGTTTAGAGAAAATTATTAATAGTGAATTACATATGGATAGTGTGAGTGAAAAAGCAAAAAAACTTCAAAACATAATTGATTCTGGACAGAATGAAAAAATTAGTGATAATAAAAAAAGATTAGATCGTATGGAAGATAAATAATGTTTTCTAAACAGGTTATTGTTTTAGTAAATATTTCTTATTGGATGCCAGATTATAGTAATATAATTCAAGAATTTACTTGGCAAACAGGAGATATTTCTCCTACTTATCCTAAAGTGCATAATTTTTTATATTATTGGAAAGATAATATAGATGCAGTTATAAATGATGTTATATTATCAACTTCTACTTTTCATACTTATAGACGTGTTGATTTTGATTGGAGATTTTAATGAGTGACGAAAAAGTAACTATTGTTAATGTAGACAGTAGTGGGCATAAAGAAGAAAAAGTAGAACAAGGTTGGTATAACAAAGTATCTTCAGAACGGATTGATAGATGGCGTGTTGTACCCAGAGTTTTAATGTTACTATACGGATTAGCCTTTTATCGGGGAATGAATTGGTTTATGGAATTAGAAAACCCCACCTTAGAACAGGCAGGGTTTGTTTCTACATTAGTGGGAGCCGGAGCTGCTTGGTTTGGGTTATATGTGGGATCGGGACATAGAAAAAAGGATTAATAAAAAAAGCCCCTATTTAGGGGCTTTTTTTATGGGGCATGATACCTAGATTCGTTGGCCCATATCCACCAATCATGGTCTAATAAGGTATAACCTCTATTAATAAGACATATTGCGGTGCTTCTATTTTTTCATTGATTACCAGTACTTCCTAGTCCCCCTCTTTTTAATGAGAGTTTTCTTTTCATTTCATCTGCCAAGCTTGCAGCTTTAGCCGTATCGTCTTGAATAGTAATTGTTTCTGAAACTGCATCTACATATGTAAAATTTACTTCTGGAATTTCTCTAAAACAGGCTTGAGCAATTCTATCTCCTGGTTGAATATGAAACCCGTCGTAAACATCACAATTATATAATATAACTTGAATCTCTTTACGATAACCAAAATCCACAGTTCCAGGAGTATTTAATACTGTAACCCCATGTTCTGCTGCTAACCCACTACGAGGTCTAATCTGCATTTCCCAATTTGGTTTACTAAATTCTACATGAATTCCTGTTGGAATTGTAGTATGCCCAGTGGGTAATAAAGTTATTGCTCTATCTATACAAGCTCGTAAATCAAAACCTGCATCATAAGGAAATTGTTGGTTTAATTCCCATTTAATTTTTAATGACTCCTCAAGTTGTTTAGCTAATTCTGTTTTTTGAATTTTAACTTCTAAATTCGGCATATTTGTTTAATCCTTTCCATACTTTTTCACCATCTTTTCCTGCCATAATTGCATTTCTATTATATTTTGTTAAATTAATCATTTGTTCATTACGTTCAAGTAATTTTTTACTTTGATTAAGATTTTGAATATATTTACTTTTTCCTCTAACTGGTAATGCTTTAATTAAATCTGTTAAATTTTGATATTTTTTAGCGAGTCCTTGTGCCCTTTTGGGACCAATTCCTTCTACTCCTATTATGGCATCACTTTTGTCTCCCTCAATATATCGAGATA
>Ga0098058_1000291_pt1 | contig 17070 bp, 10 predicted proteins | sample 19_taG_FD_75061 | JGI IMG/M metagenome (GOLD analysis project Ga0098058, IMG submission 75061) | Marine viral communities from the Subarctic Pacific Ocean - 19_ETSP_OMZ_AT15317 metaG | ecosystem: Environmental > Aquatic > Marine > Oceanic | place: Pacific Ocean | collected 2015-01-19 | reverse complement strand
AAAGTACTTACCGTTGGGCCTATTTGGGCAGATGCGGCGAGAGGGCCAGTAATAGAGTTTGATTCCGTATAAGTACTAAGTAATTTTGCCCAATTATTAAATCCAGTAGCATAATTTCCTTCGTTATTTGGATCAGCAGGGGCCGGTATTCCATTTCCAGTTAGTAAGGTCTCCCAGTCAGGGGAAATATATTCAGTTTTATCAACTCTAGCTTGGCTTAAGTAATAGTAATCATCAGCCTCCCAACCCCTAGTACCGCTAACTATAGTAGGATAAATAACTAATCCTACGCCACCGTCATAATCATCCCCCCCAGAATACCTTGTAGAGAAGGTGTGGGTTACTGCCCCCCTAATCCACCCAGAATCAGCAGAATTTTCCCACACAATTTTGCTTAAAGTATAAGGATACTCAGTATCTTCATTAGAATCTATATATGTACCATAATAGTCAGCATCACTACTAGATGTTTCAAAGATCCCTACCTCTATTCCTGGTTTACTCGCACCTGAATACTTTCCTAATTTTGCATAAACAGTAAAGGTATATGTATCCCCGGAAACACTACTAGTATCACTAATATCAGAAGCAGAAAAAATAGTAGCTATTCCTCCTCCTTGCGGCGGTGCTACATAAAATATTTTGTCGCCGCTTACACTATATTGTTCCTCATGATATCCTTTATTTTTTAAATCAAACTTAATTCTAGTTGATCCTGCCTTATCAGAAGCTAGTTTTATAAGAGTATTATTAATTAAAAAGTTCTCTGATCCTGCTTTAGCGTATTCTGGGGCAACCTTAATAATAGAGAAGTAGTTCTTTTCGGGGCTTACTCCTGAAGTATAAATTAAATCTACACCATCTATGATATTATCATTTCTAAACTCGTAATCATTTACATAAAGGTTTGTTGAATCGCTGGCAACATAAGTACCCATTTGCATGCCACTAGAATCATTAGTAAATACATTTCCAGAGGCCCCTGTTAGTTTACTAACAACCTCAATATTATCAGCTACGCTAGAAGCAGTAGGATCTTTTTGTTCAACCCCAGTAACAAGATCACCTACTATTGTTTTGGGTTTATCTATAACCTTACCTAATTTTTCAAAGTTAGCATTATAAACTAAGGGTCCATAAGTATGAGAAAAAATATTAGGAACAGATGCTTGATTTTCTAATAAATGTTTATTAAGTTCATGCTTATTAAAATACTTAGCATAATCATGGTACAGTTTATGAATCCCTCGACCAAACTTAAAGTCTTCATAAACATCATAAGAACTAACAGAACTTCCCAAAACATTAGCATAAGAAGTAATAAAATCTACATCAGACACATCAAAAGTAACTTCTCCCCTTGTTTCCTGTTGGTTTTGGTAATATGCTGAAGCCTCCAAAAGTTGCTTTTTTTCTAAAAGCTTGTGCATCTCTACAATGATCTCTGGGGTTTCTCCTCTTGTAGTAAACTCATGACAACCACTAAAGGTAAAATCTCTAATATTATCCTGAGTATCCCCTCCCCTACAAGGGAAAGTATTACTCACATCAATATCAAAATAAGTAGAGGAGGATCCTAAATTTTCGCACGGGTCATATACTGGGTGCAAATTATGGACATCTGAAGCCTCTTGGAATCTTGCAGCAGAGGGTGTATATCCCAGGGGGATCCACCCAATATTTGAGGCATCAGAGATAGACTTCTCCAACGCAGAAGGAGATAGTAACGGGGGCATATTATCCCCACCCCTATAATACGCTCCATTATGGGGGAGTAAGTGCTTATAATTTCTCCTTCTAATAGAGGCTCTAGGAGCAGAAATTACAGAGGTTGTACTTATTTGATAATCATCAATATTATCAGCCTCGGTTCTAACAAATGTGTGGCCAGTACTATCAGAACCGGATATAGCATAGTTTCTTCCTACATCCCCCGAACCATCAAATACCTCATCACTATAATATGCAAGGTTTGGACAGGCGATTTCAAATGTACCTAAAGAATCAACAACAGTTGATACTGTTAATGATATATTAGGGATGGCGTGTGCTGGAACCACTTGATCAATTGCGTGGGCCACCTCCCTAATAGCTAATCCAGAATCTTTAGTTATGATATCAAGTTTTTCAAAATCAAAAGAAGAAGTATAGAAAGGTAATGCAAAGTGGGAGGATTTCCCATTCCACAAACTTAGATATTCAATTTTTTGCTCTGAGGGGTTACTTAGTAACTCAGCATAATTAGGGGCCTGCTCCAAACCAGAGGTAAAGAATAGCCAAGCATTATCAATATAAAGAATAGACTCATTTTCTTCTAATTCTCTTCTAGAAACATACTTATTAATATAATCAATTAATGCTTCTCTTAATGGTTTTCTTACACCAAAACAAAGTAGAAGTGCTTTTAGTCGTTCTAATAATGCAGTAGAAACCCCGGTATGTTCGTAGTACCTCTCTTCTTCCCAAGGAGGCATTGGAAAGTTTCTACCCCTATAGTAAAAGATAAATTTTTCATGCTCATTAAAAAACTTATCACCAAGCTTAAAATGATCTGGGAAGTTCTGAGTTAAATCGTAAATTATAGTATCTACAGCGTAGCGTAGATTTAAATCCATGTCCTCATAACTATAATTTTGAACCCCTAGTGTCCTGGAAATCTCAGGGGTCCAACTTCTAAATCTATTTTTGAATAAAATAGAGTCTGTGGCTAAAGCATAATAAATTAAGTTTGGAATATAAGATTCATATAATTCATATAAAGTATCACCGCTTACAGCAATAGTATCTGAACCGAAAACAAGGTTCACTAAAGTTTGAATAGATTCCTTTGTTCCTTTTCGCTTATATATGGATACTATGTGTCTAAGTTGGGTTCTCCATCTCCTAGTATCATTACCTAAAAGATTCCACCCAAGCAAATCTGCCATATAAGGAAGTAGCTCCTCTGGGCATCGTTCTATATCATATAAGAACTTTATTAAATCCGCTTCTGCTGTGTTATCCGCAAGACCATAACTTATAGCTCGCAAAAACTTATGCATCGGCCCAACAGGAATTTTGCCCTCTTCTAAAAGTCCCGCATCCTCATAAGATTCAAAGGCATCCCTTACAAAAGTATCTTTAATATTAAACCTATCAGAAGAATAAATAATACCAACTAAGGTTTTCAGCTTTTCTAGGTTCTGTGTTCCACTAGTCCAAGTCCCTACCCCAGAAGTATACGAATCTACAACTAACTTAGAATCCACCCCAGGATAGAAATTATTTCTCCACAAATATTCTTGAAAACACTTAACTCCATCAGTGATAGTTATGTGATCACCATCATAAAGAGTGCCTAAAACATCAATAATGGTAGAAGAGGGTGCATAACCATTTCCTCCACCCCCAGCATAAGGTCCAGTATTAAGAAACCAAAACCAAGACAGTGAGTTAGTCAAGTAGCTTCTTGTAGCTGATAAAGAGTTTCCAAAAACACTACTTGTGTCAGTATGAAGTGTTGTTGAAGAAGCAGCTAAAGTAGGAAGTAGGGTTCCACTCAAATAACTTATAAAAGCATCTTTTGTTTTATACTTAGAATATGCAGTTTTTAGTGGGGCTAAAATCTCTATTTCAAAATCATAAGGAGTAATATCAGTTCTATTAGCAGCAACATTAAAATAAGGAGCTATTCCAGATAAGCTACTAACCTCTGTGTTACCCAACAAGGTCGAGATATTTTCTGCTGCTATAATATGTGAATTAATTAAATCATTATATACATCCTCCCCCAGACCGCTTAGATTTATATCTTCCTGTAAATAATTTCCTGGGACTATACTTTCAACGACATCACTATAGTTTCGTTTAAAGTATATTTGGGGCTTCCCACCAAAATCACTAGGATGAGATATATTAGACATATTCTATATTTACAGTAGCATTATTTAGTTGGATAATCTCATTAAAGTCCGTTGTAATATCGTCCTCTATATTATCCACAGTTGAATATCTTACCTCTTTCAAAGAGGAGAATATCTCTCTATTTAACTCTCCTAAAACTAGGGTTTTTCCAAAATCCATATTGTTTACATCAAAGAAAGATTTAATAGTCCTCATAATTTTTTGTTTAATTACTTCTTCAATTGCGCGAAGCTCTTTATCAACTCTAGATGTGATTACTAAATCTACAGTCCTTATTACTCCATCTACAATTACAATATCATCAGTAACCATTCTTAATGGATCAATATCATCTAAAAGTTCTTTTTTGTATGTGGGAGAAGCTTTTTGTAGTTGTAGGTCTGATGCTTTCTCTAAGGTATAGATATCAATAACATTCCCCGAACTGTAAGCCTTTCTAGTAGCAGCTAAAGCCTTACCAGTCTTTCCAGTAGTACTAACAAACCTATTACAAAAAGAAGTATAATCTTCTAATGTTACTAGCCTATTTATCTGCTTAAATGCTAGTGGTCCGTATTTTTTAGCGTGTTCTAGGGTTTCTGCGTCTGCGCCGCCCGTAGCCATAGAAATGTTTTCTACTATACCACTATCAAGACCAATAGTAATAGGAACATTTATAACCTCACTTTTAATATTCCCCCTAGTTCCTCCGCCCACTCGATAATTCACAAAATACTTAGCCCCTGTTGGGGGCGAGTTCGCCGCTACCCCATCCCCAAATACGATAGTAGCCCCATGAGTATCATCGTACACTATTTGATATTTATTTGTTCCAGAAGTGCTATCAAAATATAAATTCTCTACATAATCCCAAGAGCCGACAACAGACTCATCTAAAGAAGAAACATAAACATTAACACTACCCTCAATTACAGGACTTTTGTTAAGAGAAATTCGTTGCACAGCATCTAAGGAAGTAAACTCTCCTTCTTCTGTAATAAAAGCTCCCTCTAACAGAGCCAAATTAGTGTATACACTACTCAACATATTATCAGATTCTGCAACATTTAAAGTAATTCCACTATCCTTCTCCATAGGATCTAGTGTCCCATTATTATCAACTTTATACAAGGTATAATTTACGGGGGTTCCGTCCTCTGGAGAAGTAATACTAAATACTCTTTTACCCGCTGGGATAGTAATATTTGATGCGTCAAAAGAAGGTACACCATCAAAAGTTAGCTTGGCTGTTGCTGCCGCTGCTGCGGGGCCCAACATTCTAATCCCAATAAGCTCTAATAACTTCTTAACACTTGTACGCTTCTTTGCTGTTTTTAAATAATTCTCATTGGCAAGCATATCGGATTTTAAGGAAACTACTGCGCCCATATAGGCAACCAGCTCAATCAGCATTACGCCTAAATCAGACTCTTGAAAATTATTGTAGTCTAGCGGATATACTGCCTTAATATAATTTATTAAGCTATCTCTAAGATCTAAGAAATCTGATCCCGCAAAATTAATAAACTCCTCTTTTTTACTATCAGGAATACTAAAAACTTTCAGGAAATCAGACTTAACTTCTCCAGTAAAACCAGTCATGCTATTTTAACCTCAACATCAAAAATAAGATCTTCATACTCTTTTAGGGAAGCGATTAAGACTATTTTTAGTGCTTGTAATCCCTCGGCCCCATAATCATCTAACGGAAAAACACTAAGCTTGTTTAGTGTTACTTGGGGAGCATAATTAGAAACAGCACTAATAATCTCCTCTTTAATCTCCCTAAAGAGAAAAGAGTCCATTGGTTGGAATAAAAATCTCTTTAAGTTTGCACCATAGTTGGGCAGCATAATTCGCTCGCCGCGCTCAGTAGCTAATAATTGGTGTAAGTTCTTTTTGGCTAGTTCAATTCCCGCCTGTTTAGCAAAATAACCTCCCTCAGTCTGTTTGCCTATAGGGAAAGCTAAACCATATCTCTTGGCCCAACCTTTTCTCTCTACATCAAACCTTTCTGGTTTTTCTGATAAAACTCCGTAAATAGATACTTCACTCATTATGTTTGAATATTTTTAAAGAATATTGATTGAGCATCAAAATTCTTTTTAGCCTCCTCTATAGTTAGGGCTTTTCCGTAAATTTTAAAACTTCCTAGGTGCCCCTCCAAGCCACTTCTAGTGCCTTGATTAGTTCCCATAAAACCACCATCATATCGCATACCGTCAGTATAGCCACTTCCTAAAATCCAAGGAGTAAAATAAGAAGTTAGTTTTGGTCCATGCTGTAAAGGAGACACCCTACCCATGTTTGAAGAGTTGTAATTAAAACTATTTTCCTTCACAAAAGTTGGTAAGGATGGGGGAGTAAAGGCCCCATTTCCAAATGTTTGGGGTATAGATGAGGTTGTTAACAACTCTCCATCACATGCTATCCGCACTTCATTCTTTGGAACATCAACAGAAACATTAATATGCACAAAATTAGAAGAAGTATCAGCTAAACTAACCCCATTAACTGTTTTCTGTATATCAACTGCACATTTATAAAATCCTGGGTCAGCAGCACAATTAACTATATCAGTTGTGTTATTAATAAAAACCACATCGCAAGTGTTTACAGATTGAGTAGGAGCAATATAGAAATTAATTCCGTTGTCTGGGTGATTATCGGCAATATCAGTACTTGAATTTAATCCAGATACTATGGACCTGTCAGTAGTAAATCCCATAACAAAACCCTTTGTAACATCTGATCTATCAGAATATGGCACTCTTTCTGGGTCTGTTACTTCATAATCCCCTCCAGTGTTTTCACAGCCTAAAATAATCTTGTGAAATTGTGGGGTTCCAGTAAAATCCCAGCCCGCAACAGTACTAGCAGAACCTATTTCGGGTACATGGGTCCAAAAATCAAAAGAGAACCCCGTATCTGCATAAGTTAAATCATTAATTTCTTTAATATCGGGTAATTTTACATAGCTTCCTACCGAAGAGAACGAAGAAGTTGTAGAATCATACCCTCCGCCACCAATTCCCCTTAGATACGGTATCCCCAGCCCAGAAACAATAGTACTTTCTGAAGACTCCCCTACTAATTGAGCATTTCCGTATAAATTATCCGTAGCACAGTTCAATACTTGATATGTTGGTGACCCAGGATTACTTAAAACATTGGATTCTAAGAAATTATAAACAAATAATAGGTCTTCAGAAGTAATATGGTCATTTAGGCTCAATATTTGGGTTCCGTCAGACACCTCTGTAGTGCTTGAATCTAAAGTAACGATCCCTCCCCGCCCAATCTTAGGGACTAGTAAATAATCGAAGGTATTCGCCTCATTTACCTCCTTAGGAACCACAAATTTAGGTACATGGGGCAGCACTACCCCAGACACCTCTCCAGCAACGAAGGATATTTTTTGCTGTTTTCCTAAAGAAACAGGTAAATTTAACTCCTGAAGATAACCAAAATCATTTATTGGAATTTCCCCAGGAGCGTATAAAGTTTCGTCGGCAAAAACCCTAGGAGCAACTACAGCAACCTCAATCTGTTTCTTTCTTCTATTTATTTTACTTTGATATAGGGCAATATTTGAATATAAACTTTGCCTTTTATTAACCACAATAGCGGAGTGCGTACCCTCCTCATCAATAAGATCAGTTAGCTCCCCAGATAAATCATAAATGTGCTTATTCTTTTGTTGAATTATAGTTTGTAGAAAATGATCCTTATCATAATAGGGTATCAAAGTATTAGAATCACCAATTTGATTAGGATCAAATATCGTATCTATAAATCTATCTAAAATACTCTTGGAAATTGCAGTTCCTTTACCACCTAAATTAGGATCATACTCAAACAACCACTCTAAACCCTCATCTGGGATAGCGAGGGGGTGTTCAGCGGAAACACTAATACCTCTAGAATTTAGTAAATAATCATAATACAACCCATCAACACTAAGAATAAATTGTCCTTTTTTAGATTTGGGGGGTCCGTAAACCAAATCAAAAATTTTGTTATTTTCGTCTGGGTAAACTACCTCCCAAATACCCCCAGACCTTTCACAAGCTTCCCTAGTGGGGAAATTCTCACCCAAAGAACAACGACCTTCGCTACCCTCTAAAAGAAGAAATCCTGATGCTCTCAAAAACGATTTAATCTCCTCTTTTATTTCCTCATTAAACAGCACTGAATTATCAATAGCATCTAAATCTAATACTGGTTCTGGGGCTAAACCCTGCTCACGATCAGATAGGGTTTTTCCAATAACGCTTAATGCAGCATTAGCCTGCTCTATAAAAGCCATAGCGCCAGCTACTGCGGCCTTCTTGTCCGCATAATTATTAAGAACTTCTTGAGCCGTTGTAGGTAAATCATTTGGGTCAAAATCTATCCCAGCCTTTAAATCAGAACTATTTCCTCCAGCAAATTTTTGTTGCCCCAACCACGAATCAAAACAATCTTTCATCTGATCAATCTGATCACCGATTGATTGAATATTAGCCCAAACAGCAGACCCAAAAGCAAACGCCCCAACCAACCCCTTTAATCCAGCTAAAAAAGTAGACTCATCTTTATCTAATCCATTTCTAGACGCAGAAGAGATAAATTTTAACTTTCCTGTAACAGTATCAAACTCAATTATCCCACTATCTAAAAATATAGCTTTAATGGCATCAGCAACTGCTTGATCAGCAGCAGCTTTAGCATCAGAAATAACATCACTCATTCCCCCAAGAATACTTGAAGGTAATATTGCTGCGAGGGCACCAGTAGCTAATCCCATAACGCAGTTTGGGATACCAAACCCCATTTGGAGAGAATCCATAATTCCTCCGCCGCCCTCACCTAAAACTGCTGCCGCTTTTTCTAAATCAAACTTTGCCATATTAGTTTAAATCAATCCTTGTTCCATCTATGTCAACATTCCCTGCTGCCGTAGCTAGAATATTTCCCCCAGCATCTATATCTACATCAGAAGTATCACTAGCTATAGTAAGTTTATTTCTAGATGTTAGTTGCATAGTTCCCTCTGAACGAACTCTAATATTACTACCTTCCCCCTCAGAGGTAACATTAATAGTCCCTTCGTCCCCGTGAGAGGTAATATTAATGTTACCGTCTGGGGCTCGTACATCTATATTTACATCATTATATTGACTATAAATATTAATATTCCCCCAAGCGTCACCAGACTTTAGCTGTTCTAATGCCTGTAGATGGGGGCCCCCAGCATTATTTGTTCCCCCAATACGAACCTCGTCTGGATTTTTATGTGATCCAGTAGAGGTATTAGCAATGTTAATCTCTTTTCCATCTACAACCCTAAGATCAATAGACCCCTCATGACTAGTAGTTCTGGCAGGCCCCAAACACTCTGCTTCAATCATTCTTGCAGCTTCTCCGCGCCCCTTATGTCCTTTTGTAGAAATTTTAATATAATCCCCATGCTCATTTCTTAAAATAATAGAGTCTATATGATCACTATCATTTAGAGTTAATATTTTTCCTCTGGGGGATCTTAGTCTAAGCTGAATATTTTCAAAGTCCTTATTTCTAGAATCGGATAATGTAATCTTATTTCCTAATGGAGACTTCCACACATATCTATCAGGAACCCCTGCGGCCTTAAACATTAGTGCGTCTGGAAATATATGTCCCTTTCTAGGGGCATCAAGATTATCTGCGGTTGGTCCGTCTTCAAAACCCCCCTCAGAAAGAGCAGCAATCTTAGGCACCCTCCAAATTGTATTTAAGTAAAACCACTCTGAAGAGTTTGTTGGCTGAACAATTAATACTTCATCGTGTTCTTCTGGCATAGCAACAATTCCGTGCGTAGGAGAGCCTCCATACGGAGAAGTATAGTTTACAGGGATACTTTCATACGGAGAACCCACATCTGCAGTGGTTACATAAAAAACCCCCCTAATATCTGGGGGCATAGCAACTGTTCCTGTTAGTATTTTCATGTGGAATCCAATCCTGTTTCAGTAAATAGCAGCATTGGTCTGATTCTGCTGCTGATCTGGGGGCGCGTTCACAAGAGGGGCCACTAAATCAGGTATTGATAATTTCGCAAGAGAAAAATTAGACACTACCTCAGAAGAAGACATCGTATGCTTAAAACCTATTATAGAATATAATCCACTATAAAGAGATTTTGTGTCAGGAATATCAGAGGATATTCCAGCAAACGGAAGACCAGCAGGCTCTTTTACAAAAAGCAAGGCGGGTTTTCCTAATAAATTAGTTCCCCTAGACAAATGAAACATAGGTAAAGTTTTTATAGATACTATCCAGCTCTGTTTATACATGCTCTTAAATATTCTATTACTGTGGGTAATCGGATCTAAACCATCAATTTCCTCTAAAACTATCATTGTTTTTGGATAAGTTTTTGCTATATTTTTATATGCCACAATAAGCAGATTTAATGTTTTCTTAGCCTCTTCCTCTTCTAAACTAAATTTAGCCCCAAAAACTTTTTGGGCTTCAAGAAGATCATCACCAGTAAGGGTTCCAGCAGCAACATCAACATGAATAAATTTTAGTAAATCTGTAATATTAACTTTGGATAATAATCCAGTAGAAACCTCTTCTGCCAAGGGGGCGTATGCTGCCCTATTAGTCTGGTCGGTAACATATGCGGCACCCAACGCCCCCGTATAAAACCCCTTTAGATCGGCAGTCATTGATAACACATTAGAGTCTTCTGCGCCTAATTTAAAAACTGGGACTTGGTGTTCTGCCATTAAGTCTTCATCGAAATCGGTGCCTAGGGCCATATCATCTGGTAATTTATTTGTTCCTCCAAAAGGCCCAGCAGATTTAGACTTAAAATGACTTGCTTCCCAAATAGCAGTATTATACTCCTCATTTAAAAACCTATCTATATCGTCTTCATACATAATCTCACTTAATATAGTTTTATGGTGGTCTGAGGCGGGTGATCCGTCAGCTAACCACCCCCCAGCGTGAAGTACCTTAGATATTAAATTTCCCGCACCAAAAACTAAGGCGGGAGAATGCCTAGTTTTTATTATCCCTCGCTCCTCCCATAATTTTAGTATCCTATAATCTGTTTCAAAATGTAGTTGTAAGTCTAAATTTTCCTTAGACTCTTTCTCCAACATATCTTTTAGGTCTACTAGTTTTTCCGAAACCTCCTTTAAAGTATTTGCATTAATAGTACACTGAAATGATGTCTGAAAGAAATCATTGGGGTCGGCGCTCTTCGAAGCTTCTTTAGCCCGACTAGTCCGCCTTTCAAGCTCGTTCGCCCAACCTTGAGTCCCAGGTTTAGCTCTGATACCCCTAGTACTAATTTTCTTGCTACTTAATAATCGGTAAACCTCTTTATTAATCAGAGGATCCTTAGTTCTAAGAATATTATGCTCAGCGGGGCCTGCCGCAGCACCACCGGCTTTTTGAGTGTATACCGTGCCGCCGGAATAGTTATCAGAGAACATCAACCCATCCAGATTATTTAGATCAGGGGCGGGTTTTCTCCAAACAGCTTTAGAGCAAGTAATTCCTAATTCAGTAAAAAATCTATAATATGCATTTAATAATGACATACTTTTAACTATATCAACTGTCCAGGCCGCAGGACCAAAAGTAGGTTTAGGAAACCCAATCTTATTTTGTGCCGTCAAGTGGTTATTTAACTTTTTAATATAAGTTTTTCCTAAATTGGGCAATAAAACTATAACTTGTTTCCTGTCCACACAATCAGTAATCTTATATAAATAATCCTGAATTAAAGATGCTATTATGGGATGAGGATTAATTAAATTTCCTTGTTCAGTAAGTAACTCAGATAACTCCCAAGAATTTTTATCCTCTCTAGTAGGCGCAGCCATTAGATCAAAATGATTAAATGGGATAGAGGCGGCACAAGTTTTTATTTTCTCTCGCTTTATTCCAAAATCAATAACTTTTCCAAGTTCGTTCTCTCTAGAAAATCCTGCTACACTAGCAACAAATTCCATAACAAGTTTTCTTGCCCCCTTTCCATCAAATTTAACATCAGCAGTCAGAAGTACGCATAAAGTTGGTTGACACCAAGAAGAAAGATCGTCCCCAACCCCATAAGCAATATAAAAACTGGGCCTGCTTTTAATATCAGACATAGCAGCCTCTTCTTCGGAGGTGTCTTCGGCTTCCACCTCCGAACCCCTCAAATCTTCTTCAACTTCTTCTTGTGCTTTTGCATCTGCTTCTGCTGCTACTCTAGCATCGTACTCATCCCTGATCGCAGAAGGATAATTTTTTTTCTCATCCTCCTCCATAATTTTCCATTGCTCGACCATATACGCAATGTTGTCCTCACGCTCATTGTCCAGTTGGGCCTTATAACCCTCATTTCTATATTCAGGAGGTAAAATTTCAGAAAACCTATTTCTAATAATACGCGCCTCAAAATTCTGGGCGGGATCAACAACTTCCAAAATAATACTGAGCGTCTTATCGGACTCCCCAGTATAATTAAAATTATGCTCTAACCTTAATAAGTTATGATTTTCACCAGCCCCAAAAATAAAAGTATCAGAAGAACCCGCCTCTTTTTTTGAAAACATACCTAGACTTCCCCCTGAGTCAAAAAGATCAGTAATTTTCTCTAAACTAAAAGAGGCAATAACTCCTGGTACGGGAACTTTCATTTATAACTTAGGTATTACTATCCTATCCCCTGTATTAAGTCCCTCAAAGGGATCATCTAAATTATTAACCTGTAAAATCAGCCACCATAAACTAGGAGTATCATAAAATAAATTAGATATCAAGTCTGGTCTGTGTTCATAACCAATAGGAATATAACCAACATCATAATTATAACGAGAACCCAAAGTAACTAAATAATTTTCATGAGCAGGAGAAGTTACAGTAGTTACAATATTTTTTCCTTTATGATTAATAACCTCTGATCCAACAAAATATCTATTTTTTCTCATAAGTAGTCTTTATATTTATCAAAATAAGTTCTTGAAGCCCAAGAGGCCGGTGGCCAAGTTGCCCGCAGCAACCTTGGCTTTGGTGGTCGCATCAGAGATACTCTCCAAATCCATAGTATTAAAATCATGTGGGTCTAAAGTATAAGGGGCTTCTAGTACAGACTCCCACCCAGGTAAATTGTCCCTAGAAGCCTCTGCGTTAGTGAATCTAGGCGTATAATCTCCGAAATTATCCCCACGAACCTCCTGTAACTTTAAAGAAATTTTAAGAATTCTAGGTAATAAGGTAACATTATCATAGCCGCCCCTTTCAACGGCTTCAATGGAATAATCTGAACAAATACAAGGTATATGCTGATAAAGTATTCCGTGAGTTAATCTAATAATGGGTGGCCCCAAAGAGGGGTTTTTTGAATTATTGATAACACTCGATCTTAGTATATTAATCCAAAAAGTTATAATATCAACCGTGCTAGAGAAAGATTTTCTATTCTCAGCAGAGGGTAGTTTTTTATACTTATCAGCCAAAATTTCTTCGGACCCTGGGCTACTTTTAATAAATGCATCAATATCATCAGAAAGTGCCCGAACATAGACTCGCCTGTTATCACTATAATTACCAACCATTGAAAAATTTGCTGTGGTAATATTAGATTTAAACCTAGCTTTTTCACTCTCTTTATTAGCAGAAGACTTTAAAGCAAACTGCTCCCAACTAAGTTGATAACTTCTTAGATGATCTAATGTTAAATTAAAAGACAATGATAAATCCCTGGCCTTCGCCCCAGTATAAGTAAATAAGGAGCTAGATCTGCCTAAGGGGTTATAAGTACTATAATTTGCTTTTTTACTTTCTTTAATAGAAATATTCTCATAAAAAGGCAAATACACCGTGTCCGTCTTATCAACCCCCTTTGGTTGAGGAAACTCAAACTTTAGGTATGATCTTTCCTGTAATTTTCTAGGCAGTACTGCGTTTGGGAGTTGTGGCGCAGGATCATAGTGCAAGCCCATTATTTACCCTCCACCCTTTTAGCTGGCCCCGAATCTGGCCTCTCTGTGTTAATAACAATTTGTGCCAGAGCTGTGTTTAAATCACCTAACGCCGCTAATTGGCCTGCCGCATGTTCATTACCTTCCATAGCTAACGCTTTGTTAGCATCATTTAGTCCTAATGCACTCATCATAGATTTATTTAAACTCCTTCTTGTTTCTTCTAAATATTTATTTGTGTTTACAGCCGCAGCTAAAGCTTCCTTATCCTTTCTTTGCTCCTCTTTCTCTGTTCCATCAGCGACAGTTTTGATGTCTTCCCCCATCTCGTCTAATGCAATTAAAAATTCCTTAGCAACTGAGCCAAAGAAAGGAATTTTAGAAAACCCCCTTATAAGAAACATGCCCACCAATTTCACAGCATCCCACAACTTCTGTAGCCAACCACCAAGAGTGGCGGCTACCGAACTAATCCCTTTAATCATTGGCTTCAGCAAGGTGCTAACTTTCCCCCACATTTTAACTCCCACCCGAAAAATAGCTATTCCAAAAGCCTTTATTCCCGTCCAAATATCTTTAAATATTGTAGTGTGTTTAGATAAAAAAGCAACCACTCCAATTACGGTGGCGACAATAGCTGTTATCGGACCCCCCAAAGCAGCTAATATTTTTCCAATAAACGGAATCTTAGTAGCAAATTTGAATATCCCCCCTAAAAACTTACTAATAGGCGATAATACAACCTTAAGAGTAGTTAGTAATTTTGAAGACCTCCCAACCTTCGCAGCAACAGCGAGCTTCGGGCCATAGCCAGGAACCCCTGCGCCAAATGCAGATGGAGTCTTACTAATCTTCATCTTCGAGAATGCTTTGAGCTTCGCAGCGTGGTCGGAGGAGAGCTTCGTACCAGGGAGTGTTGGACCAAACTGGGGTTTAGAAACCTTCTTTAGTTTGTTTAGTTTGTCTTCAACTGAACCACGAAGCTTACCCGTCCTTTCGGGCAACTCCCACTTCTTACTCAAAGACCTCATCTTCGTGTTGGCCCACATAGCGGTTGTTAGGACTGCAAGGGCTATTGAAGTAGCTTGAAGTGCCTTCTTATTTTTTATTAACCAGTCAATTAAAGAGGGCAACTTTTCCACTACTAACTTATTGAGAGGGTCTAAAAATTCCCTATGAAATGCTTCAAGACTTTGATTAAACTTAGTTGTTATCACCTGTTCTTTTGTAAGACCTATACTGAGACCCCTTTGTATTTCAGTGGCTGCCATGGTAGTACCTCCATAAGTCTCTAGCTGGACTCCATGGGATAGTAAACCCTTTCCCATTCCAGCTAAACCAGCAGCTAATCTTTTATCTTCTTTTGCTGCGGACTCAACAGCAACCCTTAGAGATTCCGTTGTTATCTCCCCGGATAAAAAAGCATCTCTAACCGGAAGTAGTCCCGTCATAGCAAGTTTAGTGTACCCAGCCATAGTAGAATCAGTAAGCCCCCTAACAAACTCATTAAGTTGCGGGCCAAAAGCCTCGCCCATCTGAGCAGTAAGACCAGCAACTGCCTCCGTCATTTCTGGGGCAATACCCGCTCTTGCGTAAATGCGTAAATTATCACCAAAGTCGCTTATTGCTCCCACCATAGCATCAGCCTTAACACCAAACTTTTCTGAAAACTCTAATATTTTTGTAGATAATTCGCTGCGGCTAGACTGATCCATTTGCCCCATAGATAATAATTTAGCTTGCACACCTATCATTTTCTTACTATTTTGATTAGTAAGATTCATAGCCACACCTAACTTAACTGTACCCTTTGAGAAATTCTTTATACCTGCTGCATTAGCCTCAAGTCCAACCCCTAAAGCAGTATGGATCCCCCCAGGTAGATTATTTAATGCTTCAGAATTTTTTTTGGAAAACTCTCCTATGCTAACCCCAACACCAAGGGATCTCTGCTGTAACTCACTAGTTTGCTTAATACTAGAAGTTAGTTCGGATATTACCCCCTGTAAAGTTAGAGTTTTAATTCCAAAGCTGGCGGCACCTTTATTAAGATTCCCAATAGTAGTATTAAGCTCCTTAATACTACTTGATAAGGGTTCTTTTGATTTATCTTCAGCCATGGGTTATTCCTGTTCGGAGGTTTTCACAATAGATAACTTATGTACTCCATGAACATAGTCTACAATATAGGTTCTAAAGGAGGTTTTATCTAGAAAAGTCCCTGTTGTATATAGATCGCTTAGGCTCTCTAGGGTCATTTCTTCAGTCGGAGTCAGCTTAAATATCTGCATTAAAGTATTATGAGTCCCCCTACCAAATTTATCTATACTAACTTTTGTTGGAGGCTGAACTACCATACCCATTTTCTGGGTGCTATCCCCCTGCCTAGAATATTTATAAAATATAATATCCCCCCTAGAGAGGTTTCCTGCTGAGGGCCTAGTTTCGGATACTAAATAAGTATGGTCAGCACTCTCCCCAGCTAATTTTTTTAAAAATTTCGTATTTTCTATTGAAAAAGTAGGCAAAAACTCCTCTTATTATATAGATTATATAAAGAATAGCCTATGGATAATAAAAATATAGATATAGATATTATAGATTTTATAGATTTACTTGATTTTACCCTAAGTAATGAATTTATAGAAAAATGGAGATATAAGTATAGTGAAAAATTTCTTAAACACTTTCAGATAAGATTATTAGACACCTTATCTAATCAAAAACCCCTAAAAATTAATAATCTATACACTTATTTAACTAAGAAGTGTAGTTACTCATCAGTTCAAGTACTTAACTTCTTTGAAAGTATAGATATTAATATTTACTCCCCGCTAATTTTTGGTAAATTAGCAAAACCACTAAAGTCTTAACCCCGCTTCTCCTTTTTCTTCTTTTTTGCCTCTTGTACCCGTCTTTCGACAATAGTACCATCTTCAAACAGGGGGCAGTATGGTTTATAGCCACACCAATTACAAAACTGATTCTGTTCGGCACAGAATTCTGTTTTCTTCAGCTTTCTTATAATCCAAACCTCATTAATTAGATTTTCTAAATACTTAGCTATTTGAGACCCAGTATATTTTATAGTTACAAAGTTATTAGTTATGGGGTAGTAGTGGGCACAGACAATATCCTCTAGTTTACAGCTAAAAAGCTTATGTGCTGCAAAGGCGTAGCCCATTAGCTGTTTGTCGTTATAAAGGTCGAACTTAGTTTTCTCTCTTTTTGAAGTTTT
>Ga0098058_1000289_pt1 | contig 17081 bp, 32 predicted proteins | sample 19_taG_FD_75061 | JGI IMG/M metagenome (GOLD analysis project Ga0098058, IMG submission 75061) | Marine viral communities from the Subarctic Pacific Ocean - 19_ETSP_OMZ_AT15317 metaG | ecosystem: Environmental > Aquatic > Marine > Oceanic | place: Pacific Ocean | collected 2015-01-19 | reverse complement strand
ACTATTGCTGATATAGACTTTTACCCTATGAGCATTAGAATGGATTACCACTTTAACGAACGTAATCTGGTTCAGCAGTTTTCAACTACCGACAAACCCATCAATATCATTACGAACAAACCAATTAGCGAAGCCGCGCTTCTGAAAATCAGAAAAAGAATAGAATGTATTTACTACCTAATAGAAGACGACGAAAACCCCGCCTTCATAGAAAAAGCTAAAAGGTTTCAAATTCCATTTAAGCTAATGTCTTATATGGAAAAGTCTAAAATCCAAGACAAAAAACTTAAATACATGGACTTGGCCCCAATATTTAAGCAGAAGATAGCTGACCCCAAAGAAATCAAAGAACTTAAGAACGAAGACTTAAGTAATCTTTATTATTTTTCCAACAAAAGAGTTTTAAATAAGGGAAAAATATACTTGAGCAAGGCCGGATACGACGCCGGACAGGCTCATGAATCGAAAGATAGCCCTCAGAAAATAGTTGATTCAGAAGACTTTTGGAAGGAGCTAGACTGCTTTAAGATAGTTAGAAAAGTTTCTTGACTATTCTGAAAGCGTTAGTTATTCTATATTTTCATGGCAGCGAAGAAAAAGTTAATCAAGAAGGAGGCAGTTGGCAATCCAACCGCCAGAGCTAGGAACGAGCTTGGGCTTATTTCGGACGGCAGCATAGAATACACTTATGACGATAACGGTTTGGTCGATTGGCGTAAGATGGTCAAACAGGAGTTTCTTGTGCCCAACAAGCAAAAGACAAAAGAGACTGATATCTCTAATTTAGCAGATAAGGATTTATTGATTTTGTTGGGTGGAATAAAGAACTTGGCCCAAATTAGAGGTTTTTCTAAGGTGGAATACAGAGTCTATTCTGCCGCCCCAGATTACGTTATGACTTCTTGCGGCATAACTTGGCTGCCTAACTACGAGACAGAGAATAAAGAGGTTTACTTTGAGGCTCTGGCTGACGCATCAATGAGCAACACTAAAAGCTTCGCTAGGAACTTTTTGGCTGCCATTGCCGAGAACAGAGCTTTCGTCAGATGCGTTAGAAACTTTTTAAGAATCAACGTGGTTGGACAGGACGAGATGGGAGACGCAAGCCTTCTTACTGAGTCTAATAGCGCTTCAACAGCCACTAGCGCGGCAGACCCACATTCTTTGCTTTCTTCTGTGATGCAAGAAAAAGGTGTGTCTTTCGACGATCTTAAAAAGAAGCTGGTCACCGAGGGGAAAATAAAAGAGTTCGAGTATAAGTCTTTGCAAGATATCCCCAAGAGCCAGATCTTCGCTTTAATTAAAAGGCTTAAAACAATTAAAGGGTAATTATGGAAACCGCAAGCTACTTAGCTACCATAAAAGTCGGAGACGCTATTGAGCCGACCAGAAAAGCCATTTCTTGTGGCGTTAGTTTTCTTTTTAGGGAAGATGGCTTTGTTTGGACTAGGCTTTTTACCGCCAAGTCTAGAGGAGAAGCTGTCCAAAGAGCTTCTAATTGGTTTTTCTCCTTAAAATGTAGCAAACACGCCAAAGCAAACATCCCTCACGTAACTGTTAAAGACTTAACTGTAGACGACCCGCGCAATGAAGTTTTTTTCTATAAGAGGTTTAGGTGTTTCGATGCAAATAGCAAACTTCTTGAAGACGAAACAATTGAACGACTTCTAAAAGAGTCGAGAGGGAAGCTCAGGAAGTCCAAGCTAGATAGAAAAAAATTCGCATGTAGATCTTCAGTTGAGTGGAATAGAAATTCAAAACGCCTCTCTTATCGTCCCCCATGCTTGGAGTGGACTGGATTTCCTAGGCTTTATTTGGAACCAGATACCGGCGCTTTTATCTACAAATTAAAAAAACAAAGCCAACAAACCGTTGGCACCAAATATAGTTTCAGAAAGAGTGTCAATACCACCCCGATGCCACGCAAAGAAGGGGATGGAAGGAGAGTTTGGACCGGCAAGGTGATAGACATAGAAAAAGGCTTTAAAATTCAGGAGCTACGCTATAAGTCTGTCCGACTTAAAGCTAAGAGCCTAGAGGCCGCAAGGAAAGAGATTAGTTTGAAGTGGTCCGAAACACACTCCGCTGATGATAGCTGAAGACGTCAGCTTTTTTCTGAACACTATCCCACCTAGGCTTAAAGAGTCTAAGTCTCTACGGGCATCGGTTGAAAGTCTGCTTTCGCAGAGCCTCCCTCCTAAATGTATATATGTTTGTGTCCCTGAGTTTTATAAGAGGTTCAATCAGGCCGTTAATGATGAAGATATACCTGATTGGCTTTTAGATTATGATAACTCAGATGCTGTTTCAGTTAACATCTTAACCGGAGAAGATTACGGCCCTGCCTCGAGGTATATTTACGCCAAGAGCGTGCTCCATGATGATGAAATGGTGTGTTCCGCTGACGATGACGTAGCCTACAACAAAGACGCTTTGGAGAAGCTACTAGACTACAAAACCGCTTTCAACTTGGATGCTGCTAGTAATTGGTCTTATTTATGGTGGAATGATATAGATGATCCTAAAGACATAGATCTTGATGTTAGATACCTACAAGGAGTGGACATGATACTAACTCACATTTCCAACCTAGAAGGTCTGGAAGACTTCCTTGAGGACGTACATGAAAACATTCCTCATTCGTTTTTTAATGATGACGTAGCTATATCTTTTTTCTTGCGTCTCAAAAATAAGAAAGTAGGGTCTATAAATATCGGAGAAGCTGGAGAGCGAGCGTATATAGAGCAGCCTTCAAGTTCCAAATCTTCTATGCACAATACAATTTACGATGGCCTCGGCAGGGGGCTTAGATTCCATAGAACAACTGAAATAATTTCGTATTTAAAGGAGAACTACCCCATTAAAAAACTAAATAGTGAATCTTGATAGTCTCTTTTACAACAACCCCTAGTCGAATCTCAAATTGCTCCAAGGTAGTTGATGCCATCGTTGACCAAACCTTACGGGCTGATCTCATAATCTTAAACGTTCCTCTAAAATCCTCCAAAACAGGCGAATTATACGAGGTACCAGAAGGCCTTAAAGCCCCGAACGAGAAGCTTTTCATCAATATCGTCGAAGATGATTTGGGGCCTGTAACAAAATTGGTACCCACTATAAAATACTTACGAGACAGCGGTTACCCCAAAAACACCAGAATAGTCTATTGCGATGACGACATCCTCTACCCTAGGCCCATGCTTGAATCGTTTTCTAAAACAGAAGAAGACTCTGTTTGGGCTGCGAGCGCTTTTCGTCTTTTAGACTCTGGAGTAAGCGGAGTAAGGAGTCACAACTCTGTCGCTGCTATTGCTGAAGGATATGGTGGAGTATGTGTTACTTTGGGTATGTTTGGTGATGATTTTTTCGATTATATAGATAAACTGATAAGCCATTCTGACGCGCTAAAGTATTCTGATGATCTTATCTTAAGTAACTATTTTGCAAAGCGCGGCATACCGGTCAAGGTAAACGCTAAAAGCTATAGTTTTGACATATTGTATTCCACTGTAGCAGACGCAAAAAAAGTAAAATTATTGTCGGAAGATATAGACTTCGACCCCAAATTAGCAGAAGAACTCCCCTTGTCATACGCTCTTTCTTACGGGGACAGAACCGCTTTGAGCATGATCTATGCGCCCAATACTTTTAAGAATCTTTTGTTTTGTATGGAAATATTGCGAAATGAGGACGAGTTGTTTCTTTACAGAGAGTATTCTGGGGCTAAAATAGTGTAAATAATTGATATGTTAGTAGATTGTTTTGTGTTCCATAATGAAATGAGTGCACTTGAAACGCGCCTAAAGGAGCTTTATAGTCACGTTGATAAGTTTGTTTTGGTGGAGGCTGACACTACATACGATGGCACTTCAAAAAACCTGAACTACGACGAAAACAAGGGCGACTTCAGCACGTGGAGCGACAAAATAGTTCACGTTTCAGGAACCCTTACCCACAACACGAACGCTGGCAGACTGAGTGTAGCTCAGGATTCTCATTATTCATTGATTAAAGACAAATTGGCAACTATGAGTCTCTCGTCTACAGACCAAATAATGATTTCCGACGCACCTGAGATACCAGACATGAGTAAGATCAGTGACTCTCATTTCACGCAAACTTCAACTTGCTCCCAATACTTTTACGAATACGACATAAATCACTTACTCCGCGACGACTGGGACGGCACAATTTTGACTAATTGGAGTAAAATCCAATCCGATGGTATTACGGCTCTTAGAATGGAGAAAGGAAGACTTTTCGGAGTAAAGTCTGGCTGGCGTCTATCTTCCTTCGAGGCCGCAGCTGATGTTTATTATGATTTTAGCCATAATTATGCGAGCTTCATTCGTCATATTTACAATGGAAGAGACAGAATAAAAACCTTAACTACGACGCTAGAAAAAGTTACAGAAAACATCACAGACGGAATACATTCAGGAACCGTCGATGAATCCAAGGCGTTGGAGGTTATCTCAAGCCATGCCGCAGGGTCTATTCCTCCCACTTTAGTCTCGTAACGTGAACGCCATACTGCAGTCTGTCTGTAATAACTACGAAGACATCATATCTATTACGAGCCCCGTAAACCAAAGATACTCTAAGAAGGTTGGCGCTGAGTACGTCCTTCACAAACAAAAATTCGAACACAATAGGTATCCGTCTTGGAATAAGATATATTCGACTATAAACCTGTTCGAAGAAGGGTATGACTATGTGTTTTTTTTAGATGGGGATGCGATGGTAGTTGACCATAGCAGAAACATATTTGATTTAGCTACCGACCCTAAAATTCTCTTCCATGTTTGCGCTGAAGAAATGCAGAAGCCGTTTAGCATTTGTATGGGGGCGTTTTTAATTAAAAGAGACCCTCTTATGCTTCGCTTTTTGAATGATATTTTGGAAACAGATTCAACGACAGGATTCGTTTCGTCGCCGTCGTCTTTTGTTTCTTTTTATGAAGAGGAGCACTTCTTTATGAACTGGGGATGGGAGCAATCAGCCGCAGTAGATATTTTGCGCAGAGACTCTGAGTTATATAAAGATGTCGTTAAAATATATACGAACTCATATTTCAATAACACTGGTAACTGGGTGTTTCATACTAAAATGAAACCATGTGAAGGTCCGGGAAAGCTCACAAGAGACGAGGCCAGAAAAAACTGGAAATGTCCAAGAACCAGTGATAAGGTCAAAATGCTTAACGAGAGAAAAAAGGAACTAACATTTTGATATTGTTTCTACCTGTTTAATTATAATAAATGAATTCTCTATTATTATCCGGTTTACCACCACTGTTTTAGAATAGTTTAATTCGGTATCTATTCTAATACCGTCTTCATTCTCTTGTGGGGTTATTAAATACTCGACATAGTCAAGCAACCCTCTAGGTTTCATAAAATAAAAATAGGCATCCTTCAAGTCTTGTTCGCATTCTATCAGAACATCTAAGCCCAAGTCGCACTTGCTTACCATAGTCACATACCTAAACGGTAAGTTTTCGCTTGGGGGTTCTGCCAGTTCAGACTTTATCAGCAAAGGCATAGCTAAAATTACACTTTCGAACAAAAAAAACCCCCACTCGCTAATTTTCTCAACTAACGATGGGGGTCGACTATGCTACTGCGATACTACTTTCCGCTCTTTACTCCTGCTGCTGAGATATTCAGCTTCTTTTCCTTGATTCCAAGGGATAGCTCTGGAGATTTAACTCCGAGCTTTAAGAAAGGAAGAGACAAGCTCGCTCCTTTTTCGGAAGAGGCTGAGGCTGCCACCGAAGTGCCAGCTGCCGCTCCCAATGTTAAACTCGGAATAGGAACAGTCAGCTTTTGTCCAAATAAAACCAGACTAGGCTTGCTTCCGAATTCTGCACCAAACCAGCCAGCGTTAGCTTGCCCTGTTGAACAAGCGAAGAAGGCTGCCGTCATCGCTATAATAACTAATTTCTTCATAATTAAGACTAACACCTAATGTGTCGCCAACTAATTTACACTCATGCTATATCTTTGCAAGTTTTTTCTTGCTTTTTTTAAAAGTGGGAAGTAGAATGTTTTTGTGGCTGAAATAATAGGTATATCTGGTTACGCTGGATGCGGGAAAGACTTGTTTTTTAACCTATTTAAAGAGGAGCTTTCTAAAAGAGGAGCTACAGCAGAAAGGGTAGCGATAGCTGACCCCTTAAAACTTGAAGTTAGAGATACGTTGTTACAACTCAAAGGTATAGATCCAATGAACTGCTCCAGAACCCAAAAAGACGAGATTAGAGACCTCTTGGTTTTTTATGGTTGTCAAAAAAGAAACGAGACGCATGGCAGATATTGGACAAATAAAGCCTCCAAGACAATCAAAGATTTATCAGATAAATTCGACTTTATATGCGTGACTGACGTAAGATTTAATAAATTTGTGAGAGATGAAGTTTCTTGGGTAAAGAGTGAATTAGGCGGTAAGTTGTTGGTCATCAAGCAGTTCCTTTTAAGCTACGATGATCCTTATAAAGTGAAGAAGACTCTTCAAACTGCTCCTAACAGCACAGAAGAATGGAACATGAAAAGGGTTGAAAAAGATTGTGACTTTATGTTAGAGTGGCCTTTCTCTGAGGATTCTAGCCACATTGAAGAAAATCTCAGGCCAGCAGTCAGGGAATTTGTAAATAGTCATTATGAAAATAGAAGTAAGTAGTATATTCTACGACGCCCTAGAGGCAAAGTACCGCGCAGAGATAGTTGAAGCTATCGCAACATTGGAAGTGTATTTTAAAGTTCCAGTAGGCATTGGTGAACACTCAGATCTATTAGCGGAGCATAACAAGTGGGTGGAGAAGCTAGCTCAAGCTGAACATAATTTAGCGGCTCTCCACGAGCATTTTCAACAGGTACAGCCAGTTGGAGGCAACGAACCAGATTCAAGTAAAAAAGGAGATTAATAAAATGGGTTTATTTAGTTTTTTCAGAAGAGTAAGAATGGGCAAATGCCTATCTTGTGAGCACGAAGCCCCAATAAGGGATTTCGGCAAAGAATATAGAGACGAATACGGCACGTCGGTCAAAAGAGGACCTTCGAGATGCACCGCTAAGACACGCGGCTCGGGAGCGAAAGGTTCAGGGGCGAAGAGTTCAGAGGAAAAAGGCTCCAAGAGAAGCCCTAGAAAAAGCGTTAAAGGGTGGACTACCTCCAGCAAGGGTTCCTCTAAAGGCTCCAGCAAGGGTTCCTCTAAAGGCTCCAGCAAGGGTTCTTCTAAAGGCTCCAGCAAGGGTTCTTCTAAAGGCTCTAGTAGGTTTGAGCGAGTTGAGGACAAAGGCTCCAAAGGCTCTTCGAGAAGGAGAACAAACAAAAAAACAAAAACAACAAAAAGCCAGAAAGGCCCATCTTACGACAAGGGTGCGTCTGTGTCATTTTACGACAAAGGTGCACCTTCGATATCAGGAGGAAACGGTTCAGACAGTCGTCATGATCGTGGATACGAAGAGGGAGCTCCGCCACCATCTGGAAACGGTTCAGACAGTCGTCATGATCGCGGATATGAAGAGGGAGCTCCTCCTAGCGGGATACCGCCGACAGGAGTTTAAGGGACATATTGTCCCTAGCAGATGCGTTTGCTTTACCAGCGTCTTGGGACACAATGTCTCAAGGCGCTTTTTTTATTAGTAAAAATGCATGTTTTTAGTTGGCATGACTTTTGCTAGACTATAAGAGTATGTTAAATACATTAGACAGATTAAATAATAGAGGGAGTAAGATTTATCAAAATCTTCTCGATGAGGTTCTTGACCCGTTTCTTAATGTCTCGGGCTCCAAGGTTTTCGGCTTCGAGGAAAAGGATGACGAATATCTCGTTAACTTAGAAATGGCAGGAGTAGAAAAAAAACAGTGCAAAGCTGAAGTTAAAGATGGACTCTTAAGAGTGTCCGCTAAGACAGATAGAAGAAGCTTCGATTATGCAGCTTCTATCCCTAGAGACGCTGCCGCAGCCTCAGCCAAGGCTACGATAAAAAATGGACTATTAACAATAGTGATACCCAAATCAGAAAACGCAAAAGGCCAATTAATTCAAATTAGTTAAGGTTTTTGGTCTTTTTCTTGACAGGCATAGCGCTTTTTGTGCTATGCCTTTTCTTTATATGGGTGTAAACTAAATTGACATGGAGCAGGAAGCTTTAGAACAAACGGCTCGAGGTTTTCTCGGGGAATATGGTTGGCTTTTGTTGGCCGGTGCAGCAGCAATAATCTTCAAGGATATAGTTTCTCAGTTTGCAGCTGGATTAACAATATGGTTTAGTAAAGACTACACTCCAGACGATATAGTTTTGATCGGAGGGAGAAAGGCTCGTATAGTTAGAGTGGGTTTGAAAAATACAACTTTTCATTTTCCAGACACTCACACCAAGAAAACAGTGTCAAATTCAGCCTTTACCCATCTCGATATAGAGAGGCAGATGAAAGACTGGGATGACGGAGGAAAAAAGTAAAAAACAAACAGCTTTAAACCTTTTGGATATGATAATTGAAAAAGCGTATTCTGAAGATTTAAATTTTAAAAAACAAATGGTTAAACAACACAAAGCGTCAAAGGCTGTAGGTGAAAGCTGGATGTGCTTTCATCTCAAAGTTTTGAGAGAGTTGTTAGGAGGAGAATAAAATTATGTGGATAACATTGATTATAAGTGTGAGCCTTAATTGCGCTTTGGGCTATTGGATCTTCACCCTTAAGAAGGGTGCCTTTGCAAAAGCGGCAGCAGAAATAAAAGAAGCTGCGGAAGCAGTTAAGGACATCACAGATGAAACAAAATGACGAGCCAAAAGCTGACCCAGTGAGGTTACTCGAAAAAGCCTTGGAAATCGCTGACAAGACCAAAATCTGTCAAGAGAGCGTTTTATGGCTTGAAAGACAAATAGATGCGGTTAGTGAAGATTTCGACGCGTTAAATGCTGGCGAGTATGATCATTTAGGTTTTTCAGAGAAAGAAGAATTCACCTTAAACCTTACTCGAAGGATGAGGACACTTTACAGCAAGAACAAATTAGAGCAGAAACTGCTTGACTCGCTAGAAAGTGAGATGTACTCTGTTGATTTGAAAATTACGGAGATAGACAGTGCCGAAAAAGAAGATTGAAGATAAGTTTTACGTGGTAGTTTCCAAAGATGGAAGCTTCTTGCATGGAGCCTTTCCTTTCACAGAGGAGGGCCTCATAAAAGCTGAAAAATACGCCAGCGAAGTAACCAAAGCAACAAAAGACAAGACTGAAGTAGTTCTTTCATGACATGAATATATCAGAGTTCGAGAGAAACAAACCCGTAAAGACTTACAGAGCGATAAAAAATACGACAAAAAAATATAAAAATGTCATTAAAAATATGGAGATAATGGACGACGACGACTGTACTAGGGTTGAAATGGCCAACGATTTCATAAAAGACTTGGAAAAAATAATGGAAGTTTTTCAATCTGGAGAGTGATGGCTAAAGCCACCCTAGTAACCTGCTTCTGCACAATACAGGTTACCAGTGCAAATGAATACGAAGCTCAGAACGAAGTAGACAAAATGGTAAAAAGGGAATATCCCCTGTCAGATAACGTCACGTTAATAGTAGACGAGATAATACACACGACCACAAATTGTTGTGGCGCAGAATACAAAAAAGAAAAAGATGGGAATGTTCGACGAGATAATAGTTCCGAGGTCCTACCTCAGAAACTTGTTAAATAAAGAGGACGAGAGACTCTTCAAAAAAGACCATGTTTTCCAGACTAAGGATCTGGACAACGTGATGGACCTCTACAAAGTCCACAGACGACAACTCTTTAGGCTCAATCGTTCTGAGATAGCCTTAAAGGAGGGCGTTCAGCACACCTCATTAGCAGACCAATGGGACAAGGTCAGAGACAATATAGACATAAATTTTCACGATCATCTCAAAGATCGCAAAGGTGACGAGTATTCAGTTGAGTTTGAATTCACTTTTAAAAACGGTAAGGTAGATAAGAAGAAACTCATCTCCCTAAACCTTGAAAAGACAAAAGCAGAAAGAGAGTTAATAGATGAGATGTGGGATATAGAGCAAGAGATTTTCGATGACTTCCGCAGTACATCTTTAAAATATAGGTTTTTCTCTTGGCTTGAGGGTCATCTTAATAAAATGACTAATTGGGCGAGAAAAAAACACCGCCTCCCTATCGAATTAAGAAAGATGGCGTATGAAAAGTCTGGAAGGTTAGAAAAAGACCCTAAATCTTTAAACATTTACATGGACGTATAAAGACTATGCCAATTAACGTAAACGATAAGGAACTAATAGAATTTTCTAATTTAGTTAATGAGTGTTGTGCCGTTATGGATCACGACTATGTAGCGGAATGGCTACAAAAGAAACACCCAGACCTTAATATGGAAAGGCCAATAGATAGGTTCAGATCTGGCGGCTCCAAGTCTGTCTATCGGCTTTTATATTTTATAGAAAAAGACGAAGCCGACCTATAATGTTGGTATGGCTGTAGATAGTCAATTCGATTTTAAAATAGTTAATGTAGTTCCCAATCTTGATGGCTCAGCCAGTTACGAATTTGAATATTCGGATGAATTTGCTGATTTCTTCAAAGAAACCACCGGAAAAGAAATAACTGAAGAAAGCTTTCAGGAGTTTATGACTAACGCTATAAAAGAAAACCTTGAAAAAAAAGGCGCTTCGAATGTCATTCCTATGTCGAAAGTCCTTGACAAGTAAGCAAGCGTTGACTACTCTATTTTCCGATGTCTACTGTTAAGTGCGTTTTTAAGATCAGATATAACGATTCCGACACCAACAGGGTTGACCGTTTGGTCAGTCTTTGTAAGGGGGATAGGAAATTTCTAAAAGAATACAGAGTCAGAGCCGATGGAAGAATATCTTCTATTGACATAAAATTTAAAAAGTCCGAAACTCTGATCAAGTACAACAGGGGTTGGATAAACTCAATGGTTTCCAGCGATGGAGTCTTCCTCCCTGACAGAGCTATTAATCAAATCAGAGAAGCTATCGCTAAAGCCGAAGTAGTACTTAGTAAAAAACGCAAAAGGAAAACAACTAATGAATAGTGGTTTAGATTGTCTCACGCCAGTAGGGAAAAAGTTCATCAAACACCAGATAGAGACTGGTTATTTGATAGAAAAGATTTGGGATGTAACTGTCAAACACACAGAAGATGACGCGGCAGAGTTTGATTGTTATATTTATTCTAGTAAGGAGCTAGTGGGGGTTGGCGAAATAAAGACCCGCCCCCTTTTCAACAGGAAACTTAAAACGATTTGCACGTTAAAGAAACTAGAAGAGAAAGGAACTTACTTAATAGACGCAGCAAAGCTTGACGTTTTGCAGGAGCAAAGCCGAAAGAATAAAGTAACCTCTTATATCTTCGTCAACCTCCCCAACGACAAAAAGCTTTTAGTGTTTAAAATAACAAACAAAAAAGGAGAGTTCCTTTTCGAGTTCGAGAGAGACTGGCAAAAGACCAAATTCAGCAGCAACGACTATAAAGGAGACAAGAATGCGTTGTGCGCTTTTCTACCAATAGTAGGCAATAAGTATTTCAAAAGTTTCGATTACTAATTTTATAGGATCGTATTCTATAATCGAAAAAACAAAATAAACGTTATGAAAGAGTTCTTAAATTATCAATATATGATAACTCCGGGAATCTTAAAGATTCTGAGTTATTTAGGAATGGTTGTCTGCATCATTATGGGCATTTTTGCTCTCGGAGCAGACGTAGCTACTGGAGTCAGCCTAATCGTGTTAGGCCCAATAGGATGTCGCATCTATGCAGAGCTTATGCTTGTTATCTTTGAAATTCATAGAGAGCTGAAAAGATTAAACGGCAAATAAGGTCGCTATGGAAAACGTAACTCCAGTTCAGTTGGTGCTAGCGATTGCTTCGTTAGTGTGTCTTGTTTTAGTTATTAAAGATATGTTTGCCGAGGGCAAAACAGGGCTAGGCATATCCTGCATAGTTCTAACTTTTGTTTGCGGTATTGGAAGTCTTATTGCTTTTGTTTGGGGCTGGATGAATACGGGGGGCAAAGTTATGATCGCTTGGACTGGGCTTTGGATAGCTGGCCTTATAGCGTCAATAGCTGGCTTCTGAGGAATTCGCCCCGATAGCTCAATTGGATAGAGCATCTGCCTTCTAAGCAGAGGGTTACAGGTTCGATCCCTGTTCGGGGTACCATATATAATAAATGAAAGCTGTAGTAGTAGGATGTGGAATTTCTGGAGCGACTGCTGCTTTTTTATTAAAGAGCAGGGGCTATGACGTAGAGGTTTTCGAGACCCGCAAACACATAGCTGGCAACTGCTATGATGAGGTTGTTCATGGCGTTACTGTTCATAAATATGGCGCTCATGTTTTTCACACAAATAGGGAAGAGATTTGGAACTTCGTAAATAAGTTCGCGGAGTTTAACAACTTTTGTCCTAACGTTTGGGCGAACACCAGAGAGGGTCTAATTCCCATACCCTATAATGACCTAACAAGAGACATTATAGGAGACAAGACCCAAGAGGAAATAATAGATTTAATATTCAGAGAATACAGCGAAAAGATGTGGGGAGAGTCTTGGGAAAATCTTCCAGCAGAAATAACTTCAAGGATCGTAAAAATAAAAGACGGAACCGACAGGTGTTACCATAACGATCCTTATCATGGTGTTCCTATTGGCGGATTCGTTAAGATGTTCGAAAATATGCTCGAAGGAGTTAAGGTTCATCTTGGTTGTACTAGAACGGATTGGCAAATAGTTCGGAATAGAGACCTTCTTGTTTTTACCGGCTCTATAGATTCTTATTTTAGATATTGTTATGGCAGGCTGGACTATAGGTCTTTGATTTTTGAGTGGCATAAGGGCGAAAAACAAAAAGTTTTTCAAATAAACGAATGTAACAAAGACAAAACTTGGCTTAGGTCTATTGACCATTCTTTCTTCTACGGGAACGAAAATCTGAAACATGGTATAATACACAAAGAGTATTCTTGTACTTACGACCAAGTTTTTGGCTCCAACGAACCATTTTACCCTGTGAACTTTGGCGAGAACCCAGCAATGTACAAAAAATATAAGAAACTAGCGGACAATACGGAAAACGTAATATTCACAGGTAGGCTCGCTACCTACAAGTACGTTGATTTAGACACCGCCGTAAGCCAAACTATGGTGAATCTTAAAGATATATAAGTGTAAGTCTTTGATGCATGTGTTTATGTGATAAGTGTAAAAACAAATTTGAAGAAGTTTATTTATTTTGGATCAAAACAAAAGCAAAATATATTTTGGTTTGTGAAAAATGTAAGAAAAGTATTTCTCTAATGATCTCGAGCAAGTCGGCCTCTGGTTTCTTTTTGGTCTCTTCAGACATGGCCCAATTTTAGCCCCAGAATACTCTTTGGCAACATTTTTTTTGGATAAACCCGTTGGAGCGAGTTATTACTATAATGTATGAATAAGTTAATGAAAAAGCTAATTGCGATATCAATGATGTTCTGCGCTATTAATTTAGCGGCAGATGAGAACCAAGAGCTAAAGCTTCTTGGTAGGACTATCATTTACGAAGACGGAAGTTGGGTTAAACCTAATGAACCTAAATTTAAGCTAACCAAACCCAAAACTTGGTTTAAGAGAAACTATGCTCGACACTATATGCAGGGAACACAAGAAGTAACTTCGTCTATTATTCACTTTGAATGGAAGAAGTTTAAACATGCTGCCATCACAGGCGATAGAGTCCCAATGAAAGATGTCGTATCAGTTTTAAGACTAAAGGATACTTACAAGGCCATAAAGACACACCCAGAGGCCGCTCTAGTTCCTTTAAGTATGACTGTTGGAGCAGTAGCAGAGGGGGGTGAAGGAACCACAATGTTTACTGTTGGGGTTATAAAAAATATTGGCGAAATAACCCTTAAAACCCTAAAGTTCATAAGTAAACCTGTTGCAAAGATTATTCCCCTAAGACAAGAGGAAGAAGTTCGACAATAAGAGTCTCTTGGGAAAAATATGCTTTAGATTTGGCGAAAGCCGCTTCTTCTCGCAGCGAAGACCCTTATGTAAAAGTAGGGGCTTGTGTGCTTAGGTCTGATATGTCTGTTGTGGCGGTTGGGTATAATGGAGCTCCGTCAGGGGTAGAAATAGACTGGTCTGATAGAGACGAGCGACGTAAAAGAGTCATACATGCTGAATTAAACGCTTTAAGATATGTTAATCCTAATGAAGGGCATCTTTTGGCCTGTACCCTTTTGCCTTGCAGGAGTTGTGTTCAGGCTATTGCCGCTCATAACATATCTAAAATAGTCTATGAAGAAGCTTATAAGGTAGACGATTTTGCGTTAGTATTATGTAAGGAGTTTAATATAGACCTTGTTCAGATATGAAAAAACACAAATTAGCTAGACCTAGCCTGAAAAATACCGCGGCTTTGTTTTTTTTTGCGATGGCTATCGTTTTGATAGCTGTAGGCTTAATGTCGTTAGGCACATAGAGTGGAAATACTTGATTTCAAATCGCTCCTAAAAAAAGCAGACGATATAGTCGTTGTCTCTTTGAAAGACAGGCCCGACAGGAGAGAGGCTTTCGATTCCAGATGGAAAGACTTTTGCGACTACAGGTATTACTTGGCCGAGAGAATGACCAAACAAAGAGCTGGCGAGATACTGAAAAACTTTAATGGCCACAACTTTCCTGACGACGTTGAAGAGGAAACTCCAGCTAGATGGGGGTGCTTTCTGTCTCACTTCGACTGCATAGTTTCTGCAAAAGCTAGGGGTTTGGATTCAATACTTTTGCTAGAGGACGATTCTACTCCTAATTTAGATCTCTTAAACGAAAAGTTTGTTTTGCCGCCAGATTGGGACGTAGTATACCTAGGTTCAGATGAGCCAGATGTGTTATGTGAGTTTTCGACAAAGAACATTAGATCAGATTTAACTTGGATAGATGATGATGTTAGGTTTAACTTTTCTGGTTGGAAGAAAGTTAAAACTTGGGGGACTTGGGCTATGTTAATAAAGTCTACTGTTTTTGATAGTTTGATTAAGGAGTTGCATTCTTTTACTTTTAGTAAGGAAGATATAGATTCTTTAAGGCTTGACGGAGTTTATTATCATTATTTGTGGAAGATGTTCAGCTTTTATCATTATAAAAACTTTATCCTCCACGACTACGACTCCCATACAAGCATTGGGTAATTATACCCATGACTGAGGGGGATATTCCCCAACTCAACAAAGACACAAACAAAACCCCCTTATATATTGCAGTTTTGTCTTGGCATGATTCTTGCAGTGTAATAATAGTTATGTTTATCAGACGTATACTCAAAATTGGGCTGGTGGCTATTGTTGCATCAGCGTTAACAACCACGCAGGCTCAGGTTCCCCAACCTGCTCCTAAACCGGACAAACCAGAGAGGGAAAAGCCAGATAAAAAGAAATGGGACAGGGATAAAGTGAAAGAACGCCTTAAGGCTGCCTTCGACAAGCGTAAGAAACGCCGCGGAGACGCCAAGAAAAGGGGCCACAAGGTTCATGATCGTAAAAAGGGCGACCACAAAAAAGGTAGTGGCTTTGGCAAGCTCGTAAGAGATGACGCCAAGATTAAAGAGCTGAAGGAAGCTTTTGCCGCTGCCGCCAAGAAGCAAAAGGGCACTTTTGATAGGGACGCATGGAAAGACGCCACAGACGAAGAAAAGAAGGCGTTAAGAGAGAAGCTAACAGCTTCGAGAAAAGATTGGGCAGAGCAAATGAGAGCCCACCAAAAAGAGGTGCATGCTCGTATCAAGGAAATCCGCGAAGAGTTTAAGAATAACCGCGACAAAGTCATTGACGGAAATAAACCGGGAGAATGAAAGGGTAATAACCTTATTATACAATATCACAAACCCTATTATATACCATCAAGTATAGCGGAAAGGAACCTTAAGTCTACTATGGAAACAAACTGGGAATTAAGGATACCACGAAATAAAGTAGGAACAGTTATAATAAGACGGCCCGAAAGCCAAGGCGGAGACATTATAATAAGATAACAATGCATGCGAGTTGTCATATTGGGTGACGATACCCAGTGCGCAAATGCGTGAGAAGGGCAATCGAAAAAAAATATGGCTGTATAGTACAGCTAGAGGCGGGCTAAGGTCCGCCTCTTTTTTTAAGCGTATAACCCCGTAAGCGAGGTTGGTCTTAGGCTTGCGTCGAATGGATCTTTTACGAAGCTTCTTAAGGTTCCTTCTTTCGTGTGGGCTGGCTTTTCCCAAGTAGTTAGGCCATACTCTAGCATGCCTTGATTTAAGGCTCTAACTAGATGATCATAAAGTATATGATGGTTGGCAACTGTATTAGCAACTAAACCAGTTATTTGCGGGCCATATCCAGTGGCGTAGAATCCAGAGGCATCTGTTCTTGCGCTAATAAGCGATAATAGCTCATGCGGATTTTTCCCAGCGTATACAGGCATATTTATAGTTACACAAAAAAAACCCTACCTCTTACGAAGTAGGGCTTTTGATTAATCGTTTTTTTAGCTTACTTGAGTTCGAAGTGTACCCCATTGGATACCTTAAGAGCCCAGTTGGCTATCCAAGCGTAAGCTGCTCCCGCAACCCAGCCGCCTACTCCAAATGTGAGTATAGCAGATAGGTCCGCCGTAACAGCCCCGCTAACAGCTTTGATAGCAGCGTCCACCGTACCAAGGCCTCCAGCTCCAATAAGAGCTAGGACCGGTAAAATGATAGCCTTAATTGCTCCAGTCGCAACACCCATCAAACCCATAAAGTTTGCAAGTGGCTTCCACGCAACGCTAGTTATTGTCATTTTTTTCATAGTTGTCTTTATTTTCATCTCGTTTTCTCGCTGACTCAGCAGAGTGCGGAGTATAGTAAGTAATTATACACTTAATAACCTTTAAGAGAATGTTACTTTTGCATGTTTCGTGTAAATAATTATGTATGGTAACACATATAAATAATTAAAAAAATGAATAGAACTCTTCAACAGGCTGTACAAATGGAGGATATTTATGGAGTAAAAGCCATACTAGCAGATGGCTCTGTAAAAATT
>Ga0098058_1000283_pt1 | contig 17264 bp, 22 predicted proteins | sample 19_taG_FD_75061 | JGI IMG/M metagenome (GOLD analysis project Ga0098058, IMG submission 75061) | Marine viral communities from the Subarctic Pacific Ocean - 19_ETSP_OMZ_AT15317 metaG | ecosystem: Environmental > Aquatic > Marine > Oceanic | place: Pacific Ocean | collected 2015-01-19 | reverse complement strand
TTACCCGATTCCATAAATGGTCTAAAAAGGGTAAGATGATTTAGCCTAAAAGGAAGAGCAATTTTAGATGCAAACAGGCGACATTACGGCTGTTTGTCAAGGAGGCCTTGCAGATGATACTAAGTCAAGTTTCTTCCACGGAAGAAAGAAAAGTGAACAATTTCTCCCTCAGCAGCGCGTTTTTAGGAGACTACATAGGAACCCAACCGGAATGGGGACCACTAGGCTATTTTACCTACAAGAGAACGTACGCCAGACCAAAGGAGGATGGGACAACGGAGGAGTGGTGGGAAACATGTCAACGTGTTGTTGAAGGTGTTTATAACATACAAAAGATACATTGTAAATCGCTGCGGCTGCCCTGGGATAATAGAAAAGCCCGAATCTCTTCACAGGAGATGTTCCAGAGAATGTGGCAATTCAAGTGGTTGCCTCCGGGCCGTGGTCTTTGGGCCATGGGTACAGAAATGATCTTTGAAAAAGGTGGCGCGGCACTTAACAACTGCGCCTTCGTCAGTACTCAGAATATAGACGTAGACTTCGCTGCACCCTTTACCTTCCTGATGGACATGAGTATGTTGGGAGTAGGCGTCGGAGGAGACACCCGTGGAGCAAGTAAAGTAAAAATCCAAGTACCTCGTATGTCCGAGAGGGCGTATGTGGTTGAGGACAGCCGAGAAGGCTGGGTAGACCTGATACGCACGGTGCTAAATAGTTTTGTAGGGAAGGGATACTACCCGCCAGAACCTGACTACTCGCAGGTTAGAAAACGAGGGGCAGTAATCAATGGATTTGGTGGCGTGGCCTCTGGGCCAGGACCTCTAATTGATCTGGTTGAAAGTTTGACTGAACTGCTCATGCCTGAAGACGGAGAGCCCTACCGAGTAACCTCGCCCATTATTGTGGACATCTTTAACCTAGTGGGCAAATGCGTTGTAGCTGGTGGTATCCGGAGAACAGCCGAAATTATGTTCGGAGACCCGGAAGACCAGGAATTCGTCGAGTTAAAACAAGATAAAGACAAGTTAAAAAGCCATCGCTGGGCGTCCAACAATAGTGTGTTTGGCACAATTGGTATGGACTACACCGAAGTGGCAAAGAGTATCGCTAAGAACGGCGAGCCCGGAGTAATATGGCTCGATAATATGCGGCACTACCGGCGCATGAACGGGGAGAAGTCTCGGTATGATATGCGAGTTATGGGTAGCAACCCGTGCTCGGAGCAAAGCCTGGAATCATTCGAGCTTTGTTGCCTAGTGGAAACGTTCCCCGCGCACCATGAAGACCTCGATGACTACATGCGAACACTTAAGTTTGCATATTTATACGCAAAGACCGTGACACTTATCCCAACCCATGACCAGAGAACTAACGCGGTCATGATGCGGAATAGGCGTATTGGTTGCTCCCAATCGGGAATTGTTCAAGCTATGCAAAAGCTTGGTCGGAGAGAATACCTCCGTTGGTCTGACGAGGGGTATACCTATATTAGAGAGCTGGATAGGATCTACAGCGAATGGTTGTGTGTACCACGATCAATCAAAGTAACCTCTGTTAAACCGAGCGGGACAGTTAGTCTTCTGTGCGGAGCAACACCGGGGATTCATTATCCCCACTCAGAGTATTACATAAGAAATATTCGAGTAGCCAACACGTCCCCTCTTGTGGGTGCGGCGAAAGAGGCAGGGTACACGGTAGAAGAAGACACATACGCGGAGGATACATCCGTTGTCAGCTTTCCAGTAAAGGAAAGACACTTCGCCAAAGGTAAAAGGGACGCGTCAATGTGGGAGCAGTTTGCTAATGCGGCAGACCTTCAGAAGTATTGGGCTGACAATCAAGTCAGCGTGACTGTGTCGTTTCAGAACGGGGAGCACAAGGACATTCAGACTTGCCTCGAAGTTTTCGAAACAAGATTAAAGTCAGTATCCCTGCTGCCATTATGTGATTCGGATCACGGATACGAGCAGGCTCCGTATATTGAAATCACCGAGGGGGAGTACAAGGCACTCTCGGAAAACGTTAAGCCAATAGACTTCAGTGCCTCCGTTCACGAGATTACCGATAAGTTTTGTGACGGGGACAAGTGTGAGCTAAAAATTAGCTGACTACACAGACTCCCCCTGTCGTGTGGCAGGGGGAGTCTGTGTGGCTAATTTTATTAGGCCTAACGCTCTAGTTCTGCATCAATCTCTTCTATAACATCGTTGATGGCCGACCAAACCTCATCGACAACACAGTCACCTGGAGAGTGATCCCAGGCCGCCTCGTGGACAGCTTCACGGGCACAGACGTTAGCGTGCTCGCCAGCTACGTCTTGGGCCGCCTCGATAGCGCGACTAAAGTGACTCTCAATAACGCTGTTTACGCTTCCGCACCCCTCCTGCGCCCGATGCAAACCATCGCGGAGGCTTTCAAGAACCCTTTGGGACGGGGGTGGGCCCGCTGAAGGCCCCGAGCGGGGCGGACGTTGTTGGATACTGCCGTTCGTAATGTTTTGCTCGAAGGCAGAAAACACGGCCTGCAAGTTCAAAAGCTTACCGTCTAAGGTTATATTTAGGTCTAGTTTTGTCAGATCATGGTCAGTTATATCGGCGGGGTTCGCCATCAGGGCACAACTAAGAAACTTACCAAAGTAAGTCTCCCCGACGATGTTCAAATTGTATTGCATAATGCATCCTATCTGTTAAAAATTTCAGTTTAAAAGTCTACTATGGGTAGCTTGTCTAGGGTACACAAAGCTTATACCAACAAAACCAAAATTATTACGTACAAGGCTAAGAAAACAGAAAAAGATATACACTGTACCTAAAAGGTAGATATAAGCAGCGTTTTGCCCAAAAAATATTGTCATTCTTTGTATACAGGTATTATGGGTAGTGTAGCCAAAACGCAGAGGACTACGACACCACGACGTAATGGAGGTAAACTCCTAGTATGTGCACCAAAATTACGGGGGGTAAGAAATGAAATCCGATGACGATGGCGCAACTATTATACCCTTCCCTATCAGTAGGGAAAACAGGCAGAGCAGCCCTTTGCCGGATAAGATACTAATAAGTGGAGAAGCTGCCCACGCTCTTATGATCGCCGTCTCTGCGATAAACATGGCGGCAAGATACAAGGGTGAGTTCGATGAAAACTGCAAGCAATGTCTAGACGCTGGGAACTTCCCCTGCGGAGAAAACTGTGGCTGCTACTTCCACATGTTATCTTCTATGGCTCTAGAGATTGCTTTCGATGGTGTCAGGAAGGACGAGGCCCGCGAAGCGTTGCGCCAAGAGTATGCAACCCTGAGCCGAGAGGGTCCGAAAAAGAAAGGCGATCTGTAACGGCCAAAGGATGCAAAATACTGCCGTACACAGGTATAAGAGCCTAGATATACACACATCTGTTATTATGCAAACGCGTAGCGTACTCAAGGAAGGAAAATCACATGAAAACCAACACAGACGTAGACAAGGTTCTAGAGCTTCTTCACGCGATCTCGCCGGATTTCGCCAACAATGTTGCGGCGATGGACAAATACGGAGACTCAATCCGTGAATTGGGTAGAGAGTTGAAAAGATTCAACGCAGAGTACCCTTTGCTGTCAACACTCATAGTTGACTCCTTTGATATAATCCGCGCGCACGAAGAAAAACTAGAAATAGTTAAGCATCTACTAATGTCTATTGCTCCGCTTGCGGACGGTGAAGACGAGAAACCGCCCCCAAAAGATGACTACTGGGTTAACTAGTCGGGCTCCCACATCTATGTGGACTATTATTAACTTATTGCGAACCGCCATCCCGCCCACATTATTAATAATAATAATCGGTGAAAGACACCAAGGAGAATATTATGAAAACGGGAAAAACCAATGTTTATTGAAGTTCAAAGAAACACCATAAAGCCTGCGGCCTACGGTGAGGGTGCCAGAGAGTGGCGGTATAAAACAACCCGCATCAGATCTGCTGCGATTGTGCGCCTTGAGGAAATTGGCCCCTGGTGCAAGCGCACATATAAAGACCCAGAGAATGGACCTAACTGCACCATCTTCCTATTGGACGGGCAGGCGGTAGATGCCAAAGAGACTAGTGATGACGTATTGAGGCTTATTTACAAGTCTGAAAAGTCTGATAATACTAGCTACTCGGTGACTCTGGAAGGTGCAGGGTTTAGCACAACCACTCAGTCTGGGCGGTGACGCCATGCATACAAATATAAACCAAGGGACAGAACATGATCTGTATTGACCTAAGCCGCCTCTATTTCGCCATACGTGAATTAAACGTAACGGTGAACTACGAGAAGCTAATAAATGTCCTCCTGGGAGAAAACAAAACCCAGAAAATAGAAGCATTTACAAAGGCAGACCCAAAGAATGCTAACCAAAGTAAGTTCCTGAAAAGGTTAGAGGACTTGGGGTTTAACCTTCACGTCTATGATGTAGCCAAGCAGAGTGGGTCATTCTCTGCGGAGATCTCTGCATTGGCGGCTCTCGCCAAGGGAGAAAAGGTAACCATTCTGTCAAACGATCAGGCCCTCCTGGGAGTGTTCAGTCTTCTGAATGAGAGGGGCGTGGATCTGACCCTGTGCTTTTTTAGCGAAAAGCTTGAAAAGGGATGGACCCCAAAGATACTCTGCGGAGACATAGAATTTATAGACTTATCAAATCCGGAAATCCGGAAATCCATCACAAACTAGGAGAATAGCTTGGGAGATGAAGCCTTATCTCAAATAGAGTTAAATTTTATATCCATGATCCCGTCACTCGATAAAGGTATCGAGAGTGTTTCAAAAGAACATGTCAGACAAAACAACCAGAAGAGTGATCTACAGCTTCGATTCGAAGCTTTCCATAGATTAAACCCACACGTACTGGACGCCATTGTAGAGTTAGCCAAGAGAACCAAGAGAGCAGGAAGGACCCGAGGGTCTATTAGCCAGATATTTGAGGTGTTGCGCTATACCTACTCACTTAGAACAGAAGGCGACGACTACAAACTAGCAAACGCGAACAGAGCGTTCTACGCAAGAGTTGTAATGGCGCTAGTCCCAGAACTATCCTCGGAGGATAAACCGTTCTTCCTGCTCAGCAGGCAGAACAGACCTTACGAAATAGACTGGGAAGCCTTAGGTATCCAAAACGGGAGTACCTATGTATAAAATAGTAATACAAGTTCCCGAAATAGAGGACTTAGATGTTGATCCTTGGCAAGAGACAGAAGACCCTCACGGGCCACACATAAAAATAAACAGAGACCAAACGTGCGCCGAAACCGGCGAGATTGTAACTAGAATTAGATTCAAGCACCGGAGCCTAGAAGAAGTCTTTGATCTTGTTAGAGGGGTTTTGCCAAACCACGTCGGGGTGTAGTATAGATGTGTTGCCGTAGGAGATTCCAGTGATTAACCTTCTTGCCTCCGTAAATTTTGAAAAAGTCGCTTTAAGGTTAAAAGTAATCCATGGGACAAGCCAAGCTTTTAAAAAGCTTCTCCCGTGGGGAAAAAGGGGCCGTCCCAACTTCGCAGGAGACCCAAATCCGAGAGCGCTATACGCGGCAACAAAAGCAAGAAGAACTAGGCCTGCTGTCGAACAGTACGCCCGCAACGCTGTTAAACTCCGGGGTAGTGGGAGACCCACGGTGTCAACGCTCGTGGCAGATACAAGTAAGGGTTGGTCGCCACACGCTATGAGCCCTAGGTCTCAGAAGTTTGTGGGCCAAGAGCTAGGAAAGATAAGCCCAACGATTGCGGAGCAGCGCGAGTACTGGGCGGACATGATTCGGCAAGGTGACTGGCTGAAGGGTCAGATCAAGACCAACCCGGCCTCACCAAGACTCGGAGACTGGCAATCCGAGCTTGGGACGATTTATAAAAATCTAAACCAGAATATCGGCGCTTGGAAAAACCCAAGCGCTGTAAAACCCATAAAACATCGGTTTCTAGGTAGCGCGAACGCCGGAGGTAATCCCTTCTCGGCCTCCTAAACTACTGTATGTGCCGGAAAGGAGACTACTATGATTACACGTTTCAAAATTGAAGCGGTGTTTGAGGGACGTATCGATTCAAAGGATGGTACCTTCGAGCTTCTAAAAACGGATGAAAGATTTAAAGATTTGCCCATAGAAGAGGCTGTTGGGAAGCTTCTCAGAATAGAGATCGAAAGAAACAGGGAGACTTTTGGAACATACCTTCAAGGCCTTCCCGAAATAAAGTCTGTCACACTCTCAGATGACTAGAACAAGGGGGTCTTCATAAGAAGACCCCAATAAATACAGACACTAACGATTTTGAAGAAGACTTCAAGGAGGAATAATATGCACGCATTACACTTGGTAGCTGTTGAAGCTGACAACCACGAGGAGGCCGTAGAGGAGGCCGAATCAGCCCTAGACCATTACGGAAACGGTGATGTCTGGGACTGGTATGAGATTGGAGGTAGATGGAAAGGTATTTTCGGTGAGAACGAAGATGGGACCCCAAAGAACGTCCTGTGTTTTACCGAAGACCCTGAGTCCTTCCAAGAGAGTCTAGAGAATATTATCAGATCACAAAACAAAAATCTTAGGGATCTGCTAGACAAGCTTACAGGAAGAACAATTTCTGAGCCGGAAGTTTCGAGCCTGTGGGGGATGCCGGTAACGGACAGAAAGGGGGCAGCCGAGCGCATTACAGCGCAGAACAAGCAATACTATGAACTCTTCAAAAAGCTGTTAACCCTAGAAGAGGTACCAAGCGGCCCAAACCTACAATCAGGATTTGGGATGCTGGGATTCTACATGATGCAACTGGGCAAGCTCCTCTGCGGATCTTACGCGTTCGAGTCATACTTCTATGACGTCCACGAGGGGGCAACTAGGCCCCTGCCCGTACTAGACCGATGCAAATCAGGAGATGGTGAGCGCCAGTATTTGGTGGCCTTCGATCTCCATAACTAAGAACAAGGAAACTAAATGATGGGTGGAGAAAATAAAGAATTTTATGAATTCGCAAAAAGGCTGGAGAAAGCAGGGGTTTTCCCCAGAGAATATGACCTCGAGTCTCTAAAAACCTTATTTGAGGCCGCCAAAGAGGTCCATAGACATTTATGCCGACTCGATAAGGGCTACTACAGGAAAGCCAGAGAGGTTAAGCTGTTCGAACTGGCCAACGCGTACTCTGAGGGACAGTTGGGGTTGAAGAGGCTAGAGTAGCTTATTACTAACAGGAGGAGCTATAAAATGAGTAAGTATCTGAAAATCTGTGGAGCCGCCCTTGCTGCCATTACTATCTTAGGTGGCGCGGCCCTCGGAATGGGTTGGATAGAAATCTCAACAACAGATGCCGTCCCAGGCGCAGCCACTGAACCTGAAGCTGAACCAGAAGAAGCCGAAGAGCCTGCGGAAGAAGCAGCGGCTGAAGAGGAAGCCAAAGAGGACGAATAAAGACGCCCCAAAGTAAAAACGTAGTGGGCACAGGCCGCGCAAAACAGAACCATACTTGGGTATAATAACTTTGTATGAGACCCAGTCGTGCGTCCATCAGAGGATCAATTCCATAGTCACTCTGTTAGAGTTCTTGTTGCGGTTGCCATGGCCTCCGTGATTGATGCTACTAATTGCACTGACTTCCTGATTGAAGAACTGATAGTTTGTACCTGGGTGAGTAAGTTGTAGGCGTGCGTTGTTGAGGATAATCCTCAGCGGCGTCGTCACGCCTAGGATGAGTCCGTCACCGGACCTTACTGCTCATATATCACTGCGCGTAGCCAGACCCACTCGTGGGTAAGATACGCTGACTGTCGGGAAAAGACCGCTTTCGAGTATTCAACGTCAATGTGATTCCCATGATAGTGTTTTACACTTCGGTATTTGATTTTGTTGTTTGACTAGGCTGGTCCGCCGAAGCAGGACCTTGTAATTGTTGCTCGTGTGCCGAATTAATTCGTCCGTGCACAGGCAGCATGCCAAATTACCCATGTTTAAGTATCCTCGCAGTTGTAGTAGCTGAGCAAGAAAAAGAGAGGACGCGTGAGTATATGAAAGAATTTGATGGGGAGCCCGGACAGGAAGAGTATTGGTCTCTTGTTAGTCAGGCCCTTAAAAACCGAAGAGAGATTAAGAGCACCTCTCATGAAGGCTGGTGTATCACCAGTTATGTGGGGTGTCGATATGACCTCGAACCTGATGGGAATGTTACCCATATAGAATATAGCGCTAGCGCAAAAACAGGCGATCTGGCTAAAAGTCAGTCACCTAATATGTCCACCGATCCGCGAGCAATTCGTGTAGATTTTGATGATACTTCGGTTGTTATGCTAACTGCTAATAATACAGAAAGCTTAACAACCAGACTGCAAGAAATTTTCGCTGGATTTCAGTGGGAATAGGAGAAAGAAAACAACTATGTCTACTTATTTACAAGACGTACTGAGCGAGGCAACCGCCTCACGAGATAATTTTGTTGCCCAAATGGCGCAAGACTATAGCAGGGGAAACCTAGATCGACTTCAAGCCCTTCAACAACAGGTTGACGAGGCGCAAACGAGGTTCGAACAGTCTATCCAATCCCCGAGCAACGGGTCCAACGGATCTAATGGTACTGCCATTAACATCCAACCTGCCAGCGCAGGCACGGAAACTAATTACGAAATGTGCGTAGTTAGCTTCATCAGGCATGGTAAAACAGACCGCTGCCGCGAAGTCCGTGCAGATGCAACGGTTGCCGATATTGTCCACAGTCTCAATCTCGAAGAGAATGGGTCGTGGGACTTGAACAAACTAACGTTCAAACGGCGCGTTGGGCCAGGGCAAACGGCTGATATCACTGATCCAGCAAACACCAAGTTGGGTCCCGGTACACACGAAATCTGGGTTGGCGACAAAGTCGCAGGCGGATCTCGGTAGAACAAAAACAGAACTATTGCAGGTTCTAACCGGCGGGGGGCTCTTCTTAGGAAGGGCCTCTCGCTATTTTTTTGGAGGTCACAATGAGTCAACAAGCTGTTAACTGCTATGTTTTAGATATTACCGATGACGAAAATAATATCGCCGCGCAACTTCGTAATGTAGTTAACGCTAATGATAAAATCGACGCGGAAAGACTACTACTGCTAGTAGAAGAATCGAAAAAGAGCGAAGCCGCTGTAGCAATGCACGGTGAGAAAATAGCGAAACGTGCGGGTATATACGAACGCGCCAGACAAAGAACACGTGCGAAAGAACTAGAGTACTCTCGAGCAAGAGATCGAGCAAACGCTGCAAGAACAAGACTAGTTGAGCGAACATCCCGGCAAGCCAAAGCTAAGGAAGAGCAGGACGCGTATAAGTTCGAAATGGCTGCAATAAAACGACGCCTAAAAGAGTCATCGGAACTATATGAAGGGGATGCTTTCGAAAAAAGAGCGTTAATGCTCAAATTCATAACGGAGATGATTGATACAAGCGAGCCAATTAGGGTCACAACAACTAATCTAAGCACGCATTCAAGCCGAAGAACTAAAGAGCAAAGAGTAACCGTTTCTTGGCGCTCCAATGATATCCAGATCAAAGATGGCTTTGGGGGCGTTCTGCCCTACAACTTCGGGAAGTTCAACGTTCAAGTACACTACTTCGTTAAAGAAGGTGGCAATTACGTTGAGGTCAACTGTCTCATAACAGACCCAAGTACTCGTACAAGAAGAATTGAATATTACCACCCCCATTTGAATGCAAATGGGAGGGCTTGCCTAGGAAATCTGGCACCACTTCTCCTAAAATTTATGGGGGAGAAAGATATTGTGAGTGTAGTTGAACACGTCACGGTGTTTCTCCAACACTACAACGAACATAATCCGTACGTAAAATTAGAAACATGGTGCCCAAACAGATGGGACAGCCGTATCTGTGAATCAGGGCAACACATCCTTGCGGATTGTCATTGCCAAAGATGCAATGTCTGTAACGGCATTGTTGAGGACGAAGCCTTAAGTTCCTGTGGAAGTTGCGCTTCGTGCTGCATGGTCAACCACATATACATGCCAAATATTGAAGGCATAAATAACACGCACTGCATCAGTAGGGAAGACTACCACTCCGGTAATCCATTCTCTACGTACGCACACTTTCTTAAAAAGGAGCAAGGTGATGGCGAAAATTCTTGAAAGCCCCACAGTGAGATTTACACAAAAAGCATACCAACAAATATGTTGTTTAACGGACGAATGTCCAATCGAAGTTAGTGCAATGGGCGTTATTGCCACAGAGCAACAACGACGGGACTGGGGCATTAACGAGAGATTCTACATTATGGAATTTCATGTGCCAAACCAGACGTGTAGCGCCGCGTCTACGGTAATGGAAACTGACTCCCTAAGTGAACTAGCTTTTTCTCTTAGGGACAAGGGTATAAACTCTGAGCAGGTCTGCGTTTGGTGGCACAGCCACGTAAACATGGGCACGGGTCATAGTGGCACCGACGAGAAGCAAATCGAAGACTTTGATTTTGATGAGGTTTGCATATCGCTCATCACAAATAAAAAGGGTGACCTAAACTGTAGAGTTGATCTATACAACCCAGTCCGGTTCTCTTTCGAAGACTGCGACTGGTGTGTAGACCAAATCAATATTATTGAAGATGGCTGGGCTAAGCAGATGATTAAAGAGCATGTCTCTCAAGCGGCCCCTATCCGACTAAATGTCGTTAAAGCGCCAGTAAAAAAGAAGACCCATACCTACTACGGTGGCGGATGGAACATGGGTGGTGCGTATAGCTGGAACAGCGACTGGGAAGATGAGAAGGAAACTGAGAAAGCTCAGCCCAAGACATCTTCCTATGATGAGTACAACGACGATAAAGATGTGCCAGAGATAAAGTTCCCAGAGGAGCTTATGATGCTGGAGGAGCTACATGAAGAACTTGTGGTAACCACACAGGAGGCCATGGAGTACTATGCAAAATGGTATGCCAGAGAGACAAGCACAGAGGATCTGGAAGATGAGCTGCAAACTCTTTTCTACGAGAAAGAACCGAGCGGCGGCCAATCAAGGAAGGACGCAGATGAGGAAGACGAGAAGGAACTAGAAGAAAAAATTCTAGATTCATACATCGTGCACGACGTCAATGATGATGTGGAAACACCAAAAGTCTCTGCTGTTGTAGGAGGTTCAGAGTGATAGACACAACCCGACAGTCGGGGATTATCCCAGATAATAAGGTTCAAGAAATATCTGTCGCCATCGTCGGTGCGGGGTCCATTGGATCCCACACTGCCGAGGTGCTTTGTAAGATGGGTATTCGTAAATTACGCATCTTCGACTTCGATGACGTCGAAGGACACAACGTAGCTAACCAAGGCTATTACGTACCCGAAATTGGGTATAAGAAATGTGAGGCTCTACGACTCCGACTTGGTGCGGGGACAGGGGTGGAAATTATAGCCGAAAATCGTAAATACGAAGCCGGGGAAAAATTTCAAGAAAACTATGTTATCTCAGCAGTAGATAATATGTCTTCTCGAGCGGACATCTGGTCCGGTTTCCTGGCAAGTGTTGATTGCCGGTATTTCCTAGACGCTCGTATGGGAGCAAGAAATGGTTCTGTGTTTTACGTTGATAAAACGAGCGCAGAGTCTATTTCCCGATACGACCGATCCTTGTTTCCTGACGAGGAAGCAGTCCAGTTACCATGCACGGAGAAGAGCACCATCTTCTGTGCATATGGCCTCAGTGGTCTTATTGGTGCGCTCATTGCCGAAAGTATTATCGGTGATAATGAGTTAAATTTTTCTGTGGATGTAGATTTCTCCAATATCCACATGTTCCGTAATAGCTAGCGAAACTTATAGGAGATAACCGTCATGGCTACCAGCGATAAAAATCGTAGAAAATTCAGTCTTCCCGGTATGGGGGAGGCAATGTTGTCCCTGATTGACAAGGACACAGCACCAGATTGCATCAGCATCATCCGAGGAGATGTGGTGTGTACAATGGGGAAGGTAACAACCTCCACCGGGGAAGTTTACTACACCGGTATTCCCACCACCACTAACGGGGGCAAGTGTAAATTCGGGTTTACCTTGTCCTGTGACGGGTACTTCCAAGGCTCAGCGGCGATGAACTTCATTGCTGCAGGTGGTTGGAAGCGTGGAACTAAGAAGCCCACACCCGCAGAAAAGGCAGCAGCACGAAACGACTTTGTGCTGGCGTTCTTATCGGCGGCGATCCAACATAGGAATGCGGCTCCGGAGTCTGAAAACGGACTGGCGGGGCTTAAGAGAACCATAGAAGATAAAACCGGGCTTGAAGTAGTTGAGGGGGAGATGACCCCTGAGGACGTGCGAAGCCTCGCTTTAATGCAGGTCCCCTTCTACCTCATCGAGATGTGTAAGTCCCATTCCATAAAGTTGGTACTAAACATCCCGAAGTACATTAGTCGGTTGGTGCAACCGCAGTACGCCAAGTGCGAGAAGGGTGATTGGGACCACGAGAGTGGTCAGGTAGCCATTACGAGTGCGCTGTCAGCGGCACAAGCGCAACTCATGCAGGAAGCAGGGTATCGGTTCCGAAAGGTCCGATACTCCGTGAAAGCAGCCTCGCCAGATAAGCAGAAAGAAAACAAATAGGGTACTAGGTAGGGTGTGGCTTAATTGCTACACCCTACCTGCCCCTAATTTTTAGTTAGGTGACAACAAAGAAGTTGTCGAATGACAACCTTATTATTGTCACCTTAAAGGTAGTTTCAAAGGCTACTTATATAGAATATCTGGTATAAGGTAACTGACAACAATATACCTGTCAGTCATCTATGCGTTTCACCCTGGGGGGACCTTTGCGGATCATAGAACTTTTAAACATCAGAGCCTCTCCTCATATAAAGGTAGTGGCATACCCGACAAACCATACTAACAAGTGGTCTAGAAATGATTTTGTTGACCCAGAAGATAACGAAGTCTGGGATGAAACCGATCTTGACCCAATAGAAAGAGGACATGTCTACCTATGGAAGGAAGACAATGATGCCTGGGTACACATCTTTATGCCTTTTAAAATTATGGATGAAGAAACAGGAGCATTAATCAAAGGGTTCAAAACTTTTAGGTCAACAGCACCTTTCGTAACTGGAAGAAGGCATGCGTTGGATAAGTTAGCTAAAAACCCAAAATCATGTCTTCAAACATTTAAATTCACTAGAGAATACTTCTCTACTTTCCAGAAAAGAGTTAACGATATAGGAGGTGTTCTGGAAAAAGATGAGGTGGACGTAGAATCCCTCATCTCTCATATTCAGAGTACAAGAGAAACCGTAAAGGTACTGAATGAAACTGTATCTTCTTTAAGGACAGCATACTGTGTCTCTTCCAGTGAAACAAAACTGGATACCAGAGAAAAGCTTGAAGAAGCACTCAGTCAGTTTTCTCTACTAAGAGGATCTTTTGCTGAAGCGGGTAGAGAAAGAGCTACCCTAGCTAAGATCCTCAGTAAACTAAGAGAGGAGGCTGGTAAAAAGACTGCGTACATTGAAGCAAATGAATGGTTTGAAGTACTAACTAGAGAGCTAAACTCAGTTCGCAGTACAGATTTTGATAGGCTGGAGAGGGAAGCTGTGCATAAGCACAGAGTAGACGTTGGGGACCTAGATAAAACTTCTAGACCGTCCACATTAATGGCTCTCAGAGATGAACTATCTAGGTTAAAACAGTACTATCCATGTCTGTCAAAACTAAAGGTTCTTGATGAGGCGGTTTACTTAGACCTGCCAGGAATAAAAATATTCCTCTTAAACGATAGCACTGTAAAAGTAGAGGGAGATCCCGCTACGCTTAAACCTTTTATAGAGGGTTCTTCTGCAGTTCAAGCTGCCGGGAGGAGAAGACGTAACATCTATACACAAGAAGATGAAGACTAAGGGTAGGTGACAACAATAACATTGTCACCTGCTACAGGGTGGGAAACGCCCCATAAGTAAGAGTAAACCTGGAGTTTCGGTGACAACAACTAAGTTGTCACTGACAATAACTAGGTTGTCATTCTTGAAATAAATATGCTTGTTGTGAGTGCACATATTACCGGTAATGTTATTGAACTTACCCAGTACATGGCAACAACCACCTGCCAACGCTCAGCTACTACAGCACCAGAGGCGGTAAGACAGCACGTCAAGCAGCAAAGCGGACCAAACTATGCCGAAGGAGAATTCAATATGGCACAGGACCAACTGAAACTTAAGAAATTTAAATTCGAGGACATTGAACTAAACGTCGATGGCTTCCAGAATTGCCGGAAGGCAGACATCTACGATGTCAAAGAACTGAAGGAATCCATCAAACGTGATGGCCTTCTAAACCCACCTATTGTGCGGGTTTACAAAGATGACGACGGGGAAACTCGTACAGTCTTATTGGCCGGTTACCGAAGGTACCAAGCCATCTCGGAGGAGCGCGCTGCGCTCAAAGAAGCGGGTGGGAGCACAGCTAAGTTCTTTGACCAGCTTCAGTGTACCGTTTTCTCAGGAACTCTTGAAGAGGCGCTTGCCTTAAACTTGAGCGAGAACATGCAGCGACAACGACTCAACCACGCTGACCAATGCGAAGCCATTGCGAAGCTAGTTGACCGAGTTGGTAATCAAGAAGAGGTTGCTGGTATGCTTAGCATTAGTCAGCCTCAGGTAAGTGTTATGACATCTACCTATCTTGGTCTATGTAAAATGGCTCTTGAAGCTCTTCGCCACGGAAACATCCGTCTAAACCAAGCTAAGAAATTAGCAAGAATGATAAAAGCAGACGGTACCCCTGACGTAAAGAAACAGGAAGCTATCCTAGAAACACTCCTCACCACGGAAGATAAAACTGTTCCTGAAGACGGCCAGCGCAAGCGGGCTAAAACTTATAGGAGCAAAAACGAAGTGGAAGAACTGCGGATGGCGTTGGCAAACACGGAAAATGATGTGGATGCTGACTACCGAAAGGTGCAACTGCAGTGGTGCAAGTGGTACTTCTGTGAACTTAGCACTGAATCTATGCTGTACCGTGTAGAGGAGGCCGATAGTGTTGAGGTTGTGGAGGAAGAGCCCGCACCCAAAGCGAAGAAAAAGAAGCGCAAAAAACTTCGCGTGGGCGAATAATTGAATAGCGTCGAAGAACTCGACCTTCTGATACGTGCAGCCTACCCGGTCGTCTTTGTAGTTTCCTACGAAGAGGGCCGGGTAGAGTCTGCGCTATCCGAAATAGTCGAGCGTCGTAACGCCAAGGGATCGAATGCCAAGCTACATGTTTGGTCGATAACTGAGGGTTGTCGGTGTGGTGATACTGTTCTACAAGATCTCGATGGACCTTTGGACATCCTGGAATATATCCAGGGGTACAAAGAATCCGGAGTGTTCTTACTAAGAGACTTCGCAAATTTTCTTAACACAGGCCCAGAGTACCTCATACAGCGCAAGCTGAGAGATGCTATTTCAGGGCTAGGGCCCGGGGTCAACATAGTAATCGTTGACTCTGAGCTAGAGATACCGCCAAGGCTAGAGAAGCTCCTGTCAGTAATTGACTTCGATCTTCCCAGCTTAGACGAGCTTAGTGTAATCGCTGAGCAACTAATGTCAGACTGTAGCGCCACGGCTTCTCTAAAAGAGGATGCGCGGACTACTATGGTATCGGTCGGAGCCAACACTGCCCTAGGGCTTACTCTGGCTGAGGCTGAAAATGTCTTCGCTAAATCATTAGCTTACAACAGAACGTTAGACCCACACATCATCATTGATGAGAAGAAGAATATTATCCGAAAGTCGGGTGTACTTCAATTCTATGACGTGGACCGGGACATGAGTTCTGTAGGTGGTCTAGGGAACCTAAAGCGGTGGCTCAGGCAAAGAAGCGACTCCTTCAGTGACGAGGCCAAAGAGTATGGCCTGCCTAATCCTCGAGGGGTACTAATTGTAGGTATCCCAGGAACAGGGAAGAGCCTTGTTTCGAAATGTATAGGGAACGACTGGAACATGCCAGTCCTCCGCATGGACGTAGGGGCCTTGTTTGGTTCCCTAGTTGGGCAATCAGAATCCAACATGCGGAAAGCGTTGAAAACCGCTGAAGCCTTGGCACCCTGTGTGCTATGGATTGACGAGCTTGAGAAAAGCCTAGGCAGCTCTTCGGGCGTCTCCGATAGTGGGACAACCGCCAGAGTGTTTGGTTCTTTCCTAAGCTGGATGCAAGAAAAGACATCCCCGGTATTCGTCGTTGCAACAGCAAACGATGTATCGGCACTTCCGCCTGAAATGTTGCGTAAAGGTAGATTCGATGAGTTATTTTTCGTTGATCTCCCTAACGCAGTAGACCGCCTCGAAATCATCGCTATCCATTTGGATAGGCTTGGTAGAAGCTGTACCCGTGACCCAAAAGAGCTAACGTCTCTGGTGGAAGTCACAGAGGGCTTCTCTGGGGCGGAGTTAGAACAAATCATTATAGATGGGATGTATGCGGCGTTTCCAGAAAACAGGGAACCCACAATAGAAGACTATTTCCAAGCAGCTAGCAACACGGTTCCCTTGTCATCCACGATGGATGGTAAGATCAGTGACCTGAGAAAATGGGCGGCTGGAAAGGCTATCCAGGCAAATGAGTCTGGTGACACAGCCAACACAATGGTCCCAGCTAAAGTTAAACCACGACGGAGAATCATGAGTTGATTAAGTATCGCACTGGGGTATGCCAGTTAGACGAAGCGTTAATGGGGGGTTTCCCCTGTGGCGTTTCTGAGATTGTTGGGGGTGACGCCTGTGGCAAAACCTCACTATGCCTTAGTGTGATGCGAGAAGCTTCTCTTGAAGATCTCCCGACAGTCCTTATCTACACCGAAGGCTTACCCGATAAAGTATATTTTAGTAAGGCGGGTCCAAGCGACTGTGTAGTCGTGACTCCAGGGTTTGGGGAGGCAGCCATTGAAGCTGGCTTCTCAGCCCTGGTTCATGGGGCGAAGGTTATCATAATTGATAGCATCACGAACCTAGGGACCTTTACGGAGAGAGACTACCCGATTGGTTCTAGAGAACCCTACGGCCAAAAGAAACTTGTGTTCCATGGCTTAAAGATTCTTAGAGAAGAGGCTTTAAAAAGAGAAGCCTTGGTCCTAGTGACCAGTCAGCTAAGAACCCAAATCGGGGCATTAGTTCAAACACCAGCATCCTCGTTCGAAGGTATTATCAATAATATTTGTAGCACCCGGATAAAAACACGCCGTGCCCAAGTGAGAACAGAGTACGGAGAACTAGCCTATGCAAAAATAGAATTCTCCATATTCCGATCCTTATCTACTCCTCCGGGGAGCAAG
>Ga0098058_1000279_pt1 | contig 17420 bp, 7 predicted proteins | sample 19_taG_FD_75061 | JGI IMG/M metagenome (GOLD analysis project Ga0098058, IMG submission 75061) | Marine viral communities from the Subarctic Pacific Ocean - 19_ETSP_OMZ_AT15317 metaG | ecosystem: Environmental > Aquatic > Marine > Oceanic | place: Pacific Ocean | collected 2015-01-19 | reverse complement strand
TTGTGAAATCACCCGTCTCCAACAACTTGGCTGGCTCAACGGCATCGTCGGCTAGTTGGTCTGTATCAATGCCGCCATCCTTAACATCCAGCGCATCGCTGTTAATCGCAAATCTGTCGGTGTCATAGGCAAGGTTAATCGTATTGCCTGACTTCGTAAGGGGCGCAGCAGTTGATCCGTTGGACGTTACGCTGATGTTTCCTACCCCGGTAAACTGGGTGAAGGAGACGGATGTCTGACCGATACGGGCTGTGTCGGTAGTAAAGCCAAAGTTGGAGGTCATTACCCACCCAACATTGATATTCTCTGTACCATGAGTGACGAACAGGAAGTCACCCTTGTTGATCTGATCTATGTTCCTGTATTCCTTCCAAGGTTGATCCCCAATAACGGTAGCAGAAGAACCGCTTCTAGCTCTGGTAAGCACCCAAGGACTGCTTCCATCACCCTTGTCTGTTACGTCATAGACACCATTCTCGTAAGTCTCACTATTGGTGGTGTCTCCTGCTCCAGCAGAACTAAGTCCCTGCCATCTCACCAAGATGCGGTCATCATCGGCAACTGCAACTCCGTCAACCGATAAGGCTCCATCGTCATCTGCCGTAATCGTGGAGTTATAGAGGGCTGTATTGCTAACTGGGTCTGGTGCGCCATTGGCATAGGTGGCATCCTTGCTGCCTCCCTTGGTCTTAAATTGTCCAGCGTAAGTCTGTGCCAGCCTACAGGGTTCCAGAATGTTCAACCCCTGAACCGCTGCATCGACATAAGATTTGGGGGTCGCATGAGTTGGGTCTGTGGGGGTTCCTACTGCAAGTATCCCGCCTGTCCCATAGTATGGAATTTTTGCAGCGACAGCCGTAGCTGATGTATCCATGCCATCAAGCGTAATGGCATCAACAGCGTCGAGGTCTACCTGAGAGGCTGCTATATCCGAATCTGTAGTCAGGATGGTAGCAAATGTATCTGTGCCTGCGTCTACGGTGGATACCTTTGGAAACCCAGCCGTGGTATTAAAGTAAACATGACCCTTACCTACGTTGGTGGGATCATCGTTTGTTGCCTCCAGCCTGAAGTTCTTAGTTTGCCCACCTCCCGAAAAGGTGTAGCCCGTAAAGATTTTCTTTTCTGCCATTTTATCTAAATTCTGCTGTTGCTGTTACTGCGCTCCCCGCAAAGGTCAGCCTTGTTACTGCTGTACTAACGTGTGTCACCACACAGTCTAGCTGGTTACTTGGCAGGCTGTCCCCCTCGTAAACCTGCACCACAGGATGGTATCCCAAGTTATGTGTTATGTCGTACACGCTGTTTCCTCCACTGATGGTAGTCGTAAAGGATGTCCGAAGACGGGACACATCATCGGAAAGCTGGTCAGGGATAGCAAGAATATCTACCCTTGCGTCTGCAAGATCGTCCTCTATCTCCTGCTCCCTGAACAAGGAGTACTTGTTGCTATTATCCAGATCAGCCTCAGTCAGAGGAGAGCCAGCTTGAAAGTCTACAGGGTGTACCAGCTTTGAGGTGGCTCGCTTGATAAACAGACGATACCTCTTATTAGCGGCTAGGTTATTGATGGTTATGACGTTGTTTACCAACGTGAAGTCGTTACCTAAGATGTACTGATCTGCATAAGCTGAATCAACATCAGCCTGAAATGAACTCAGACTTTGGTCTCCCTTAGACGCATAAACCTCTAAGTCGTAGGGACTGAGGTAACCGAAATTATTATTGTCAGGGTTGGCTACAGTGTGCGTCAACACCCCTGAGTTTATCGGGGTATCTTCTGACGCATAATATCTAGAGTAAGCCATTTATCTGAGTTGTTTTAGTATCTGTTTGTAGTGCATCTTATAAGACCGCTCCGCACTGACAAGCTCAGGGTACTTTGACTTGGTTTCCTTTTTAGCTTTGTCCCTGTACTTACGGACAATCGATTTGACCTCCGTTATTCTAGGGTCTACTTCAAGGCTTTCAAATCCTACCTGCCCAGCAAAGGCAGTCTGCTTCTTGTAACGGGTTGTCTTAAAGAAATCAGCCAAGCGTGTTCTTAGGGTTTTCCCTCCAAGTTCTGTCTTTCCAATCTGTTCCTGATAAAAATCATAGGCAGACCTGCCTGAATCATCCTTGTACTTACGCATGTCCAAGAACGATTTCCCCATGAGCTTAGGCTCAGGCGCTCCGAAGCCGTATCCCAGTTCAGCAAGCGCATCCAGCACATCATCCTTCTTGTACTTGCTAGAAAGGAACGGGTTCATAACGGAAAACGCTCTGGCCCCAATTTCAGGAGCGACATACTCCATAGGGTCTCCTAAGAAATTCCTCATCGGGTCTATGTCGCCAGCCATGCCGGGGACTTGAGACTTCATGGCATCTAACAAGCCATAAGATTTCTTAATGTAGTGGTCATCCGTAAGGACGGTAAACTGAGACAGAGCCTTGGGAACGTAGGATGTCAGCTGTTTCTGTACCAAGGTCTCGAAATTACCGTTACCTACAGGGTCGGTTAGGGTTGATAAAATGTTTGATAACCCCGCAAGGAAACTCTTGTTTGCTATATTGTTAGACAGAGAGTACGTGCCAGCGAGTGCTAACGTCTTTGCCCAGCTATCGTCTATGTCCCCTGCTTTACCAGCTTCTCGGACAAACTCAACAGAATCAGCAGCCAACCCCAAGACAGTCGAGAAAGGGTCTAACCGTGCATAGCTCACATATCTGTCTCCCACCTTAATTGAATAAGCCCTCCAGCCAGTTGCCATTAAAGCCCGTCGTTGCCTTGGGTTGGTAGGCCCGTTCCCTGTGATCTGACCAGACGCAGCAAAGAGAGCTATAGCAGGGTACATTATAGCACCCATTCTCATACGACCTTGGGCAGCGGCCTTCCTGATGGGATCGTCACTAGCCATGTCTGCTTGGTAACGGTGGTGCAGCTTCTTGAGAAACTTTGATTTACTGTTTACAGCAGCATTATTCAACACTGGAAGGCGTTGTAGAGGAAACTTCAACAAGTTCACCGGAGTACGAACGAACGGTATGATGATCCGCATCCATGAATGCTGACTTGCCATGTCCTGAACACTCTTAGTAAAGGAAGACTGATCGGAGCCTATCTTTTTAGCTGCCTTCAACTCGTTCAAGTCAACATCTAACCCCCTTGTGAAGGTAGAGTCTTCAGCCCAATCCATTGCAAAGTTGGAAAGGGTTTCTTTATCGTGGTGGCCTTCGTAGTTTTTTGTAATGTAATTCAGGATATAGGCTTCCTTATCCTTCATCTCTTCAGGGAGAGGCTCCCCTTTTTTCTGCGCCCTGTTCAACGCCTGAGTCCAGTTGCGGTACGCTTCGTCCTTGATAATATCAGGTGTAAACCTAGCCCCTGTCCCCCTTATTAGGCCTTGGAATCGCTCTGTTATGTAGTTGTTAATCGTATCAGCATCTTGGGACTTTGCTGGTATTTTCTCCAAGGCTTCATTGTAGAGCTTAGACATGGACGCTGAACGGAACTGCACCTGCTTGAATAGCTCGTCAGTTGCAATCATTAAGCGACTAGGAACCCTTATGGCAGCGCCCATGAAGTCAAAAGCGTTTCGCGCCCATTCATTTGCATCGTCCATGAAGCTAATGTTCTTTGAAGCAATGACGGTAGAGGGCTGGATATCGAATAGCTCAGAACGAGATTCTAATGTTCCTTTTCCTCGCCTAAGTGATTTTCTAGAACCAGCAGCAATCGCAGCGCCTTGCCCCCCTTGATTAAGAATCTCACCCCTCTTCTGCAAATACTTACCCTCATCCACCAGCCGCATGACTTTAGTGGCCTTGTTCAGGCCCAAAGCTCCGATAGCCTTGATGGTTTCAGTCATCATGTTTGCTGCGTAGTAGACTTGGTTCCTAAAGAAGGCGCGGGTTGCCTTGTCCTTACCGAAGGCGCTACCGACAAGGCCTTCAATAGGCTTGTAAGCCATGTGCAGAGCAGTACCTACAGTGTTTACCACCTGTGTCCTTGTCCCAGATAGCAGGGAATTCATCCAGTATTCGTTGTGAATATCTATTCCTGAAACAGACTTATTCAATAGATCAGCAGCGGAAGATGCTCCCCCTTTCGGGTTATTCTTATTAGCTTGGAAGATAGCGTTAATGCGCGAAGCCAGAGTAGACATGCCCTTCTTTCCTCCCGCTTTGTTCATGATCTCTTCCATGATCTTCTCACCAGTGCCTCCTTTTCCAGCAAGGTCTTGAGCCAGCTTGAAGCTGCGATTAGCGGCCAAGGCCCGTCCTTCAGCCTGACGTAGGTGACGGAAACCAAACATCTTTGACTGTATCGTTTCCACCTGTGTGGCAAACCTAGCAAGCTGTTCAGTAGTTGCCTTGCCCTCCATCTCTGTGATCTCTTCAGCAAGGCCTGACATCTGCTTCATACTGACGGCTTGATCTAAGCGGTAAGCCCATGTCCGTATGTATAGTTCCTTTGTGGCAGCAACGTCCTGCTTCAGGGCATCATCAATAGATGTTTCAGGGAACAGGTCTTTATAGTCCCCTCTCCCTAGACGGAAGCGTTCCGCAACACCTTGCGGTGTTAACCCTGAAGACTGAGCTATGGCATCAATATCGTTGAGTAGTTCGTCACGAAGAAAATCTTTTGCACCCTGACGGTGTGTGTCCTGTGACCAGCCTATTGCTTTGGCCATTTGATCTCCTAGTGGGTCACTCTCAAAGCCTTTACGCATGTTGCTCATAAAGAAATTCATGAGCCTTGAAGAGGTATACTTCTGTGTAGCATCACTCATCCCCTTATCTACTTGGATGGCGTCTAATGCTCTGGAGAACACCTCTTCAAGGTTCAACCCAGTGCCACGTGCGTTGGCTATTTCCTTGGCCAGTTGAGCGCCCTGTTCAGGGTCAGAAAAAATCGAACCGTGGAGCATGTCATCGTCCAGCTTAAACTGCTCCATCCCCTTGACCTTCGTAAACTCATACTTCCAGAAGTTTCCTAGGCCTTTTCTTTTCAGTTCATTCGCTGCTACCTGATCTAACCTAACCTTCCAGCCCTTCGCTGACTCTCCCTTTAACTGAGGGAAACGAACCGAAGCTCTTTCCCTAGCCACTATGAAAGCAGCCAAATCGTTTACACTATTAAAGGCGTCCTTCGCATACTTACGCCCGAACATGTTAAAGGTCTCTCCCGCCTCTGACCAGAGTTCAGCAACCTTGGGTTGATTGATGACTATTTCAGCACCGTCCTTAGTCACACTCGTCATGACCAAAGTATCCTTGGTGAAGCCTGCGGGTAGGTTCAGGTCGAATGCATCCCCAGCATCGAACGCATCGTGCATCATGGAGTCATCTACAATACGAAGCGTGGGGTTTTCGTGCCGCACTGCGCCCCTCATAAGCTCTTCAGGATCGACTCCAAGTTCAGTGGCTGTCCTAGACTCTAGAGCATCGTCCCAACCCTTGGGAGCGATCTCGTCCACTTCCTCAACTACAGAGAAGTGAGTGCCTTCCTTCATTTTCTCGGCAGACTCAGCTAAATCAGCTTGAGCCTTAGCTAACTCAGCTTCCTCCCTCTTTAGCGCAGCCGCATCTTCAGGCGTGAGGTGGCCTTCCTTTTTCATCGTGCCGTGCTGAAAGGCGTCATGTTCCTGTAGCTCTTTGACGGTTAGCTGTTCATTGAGTGTGTCCCCGTCCCTGACAGTTTTCTCTACTCCTTTCTTAATCTTTTCATCGCTACCTTCAATAGTCCTGTTAGTTAGCTTATCGCTATTAAACTTTAGCCTTGCAGCCCTCCACGTAACCTGAAGTAACGCACCTATAAAAGCACCCTCAAGTACGTTGGCTCCTCTACCTCCCCAATTCTCAGCCAGACGTTGAGCAGAGAAGTTAGGATGTTGCAAGGTTGCCTCTGTAAGCTCCTCCAGTGACATATTCTGCCAGCCCTCTTTGCTGGTTATATCTCCGTAGGATGCTTGAAGCTCAGGATGAACATCCAGCAAGTTGTATATCAAACTCTCGTTTCCGCTGAAGGCTACAAAGTCAGCACCAGCGCCAATCGCCATACCGTCCATAGCAGCTTTCTTTAGCTTGTCCTTTGTGGTGTCCCTACCTTTGACTAACGTCTTACCTTTCTTAGCGGCTCTAGCCTTTTGGATCGTCTTAACTGCAGCCTTGAGAGGCACACCACCAACTGGTAGGCCCACGGCAAACTGAGTCATGGCGGTGGTACTCTCGTTGAGGAAGCCTTCCCTCGGTTTGATGTAGTCGAAGTCCACCCACTTCTTCATACCCGCCAGATCAGTGGGTAGATTCAATACATTCTCTGCACCCTCCTGTACGCCTCTCCCTATGGAAGCAACGAAGCTGTCAAAGCCTCCCTCTTGCGATCTGGCTATTTTTTCGTGGTGTGTGTTGCCAGCCTGATACCTGCCGTCCAGCTGTTGATAAGCAGACATGAGCCTGTCTTCGGCAGATGTGGTTTTACCTGTAAATGATCCTGATCCTATTGGCATTTTTATTTGTCTGGTAGTGGTTGTATCTGCATGTCAAAAGGAGCAAGCAACGACCTAATTGAGTTTGATTCGTCTTTCTGGCCATACACCTTATCGAAATCGGTATACTCGTACAGCCTCTTAAAGGCGTTAGAAAGCTCCTTTGTACGGTCAGTGGATTTAAGAAGTTTCTTCCACCTAGCCACCCCGGCGTTGTAATGGGTTGGTGTCAGGGATAGCACAGGCCCACGAAGATAACTTGACGTAACATTCTTCTTCCCAAGTTCAGACAGAAACAACTCTTCAGCTATGACATTCTCTGCTGAAGTAGCATCAGCTGTAGGTAGTCCCCTTACCCCACGGGGTAGGTTGAACTCTGTCATTGGAGTGGATGGATGGAAGTTGCCCACCCCCCTTGTCCTGTACTTCACCCAATCGCCGCCGCGAGTTCCTGAGCGGTAGTGTCTCCTTGGGTATACCTGCCCCCTAGCAATCAACCCATACATCTTCATGAATTCCTTGCCGGTTATCCCCGTCTTCAGGCTGAAGTTTCCTGTTGCGACAAAATCGTTGTATGCCTTTACAGCACGTACAGCATCTACTTCATTGCGGGTGTATTCCTTACCCTTCCACCTGTACAGGTGTTGAGCCGTGCCTCCGTGCCATGCTGTAACGGTGTGTCCAGATTCAGTAAAATTATCTATTGCCTTACTCTTTATCTTAAAGTTTAATTCTGCAGGCATTTTTGTTGGGTCAGTCGCAATCATCTGTAGCCTCTGAGCCGCTGACCATTCCCTGTATTTAGTGTGTGCTATTTTTCTATTGTGCGGGAGCGTCTCGTTGAGGTTAATGTCGGTAACCTGCTGGACGAAGTTTGTGTATAGCTTCAGCTGCTTTGTCTCATCATCGCTGAGTTCTGGAGGTTTTACAGAATCTTTATCCACCTCCCACGTTCCTAGATCAAGCGCCTCTTGACGGTCAAAGAGACCTTCTAAAGTGTTAACCTCGTTCCAATCCTTAAAGAAAATAGAAGACTTAAAGTTTACATCCTCAAAGGTAATGGGGACTTCAATGGTAATTCCGTTGTGGTCAAAGTCGTAGTTAGCTTCCCCCTTCATTAAGTCCTGCCACGATACACCTTTGTAACGGAGCATTCCTTGTTTGTACTGGTTCAGCGCCTCGGCCTCGTTCGCTTTGTTCTGTTTCAGCTGCTCGGAAACATTCTTATGCAGTGCCTGTTCAGAAAGCGCAGTACCTTGGCCCCTTATCTCGCCAATGTCTGCCCTCATATCCGTAAGAAACTTATCAGCCTCTCCCGCAATACCGTGCAGTTTGGAGTAGCGTGTGTCTCCTAGGAAGCCTTCCTTCTGTGCGAAGAATTCGTATGGGAAGCTATCCCGACCTTCCTCTATAGGCTCAAGGTTGATGAGGGTTTCCATCCCCTTCTCATGGTGCTTCAACTGAAGATTAAACTGGTCAGTAAGTTCATCTATGTTGGTTTCATACATGCCCTCAACAAACCGCGCCTGCTCTTGATTATATTTTCCACCTATAACACCCACCTTATTCAGGGCGTCAGTCACTTCTAAATCTATTGTTTGAGCGTTATACTCTTCCTCATAAGTCCCCCTCATTTCCATCAGGCGCTCAACAACCTGTGCTGAAGTTTCCACAAGACCAGTGGTCTTCCAGTATTCACCCATGTCAGGTGTCTTCCCCTCTGCCAGCCTCGTCTCTGCTGCACGTACCTGATTGAAATCGAGCTTCAGTCTGTCAACTACTGCACTAGCGGCTGCACGGTTTCCTTTATATGCATCTGGGTCGACGTGATCTTTATCCCCAGCGCGTTCAGCCTGTGTGACGGTCATGTCAAAATACTTCTCAACTTCAATTAGAGGAGAGTTGGGGTTTTCATTCCGCGCCTGATTGGCCAGCGTCTTCAACACATCAGCAAATTTTATATCACCAACGTAGTCACCTATTTTTTCTTCTCCCTCTAAAAAGGTGGCAACCTCCTCCAGCTGTCCGTCTACCTCTGAGTCTCCTTCAAAGTTCTTTTCAATTATATTCCTGAGTTGATCTGCATATCCTTTAGGAACAACACCTAGCTTTTTCTGTTCCTGTGCCGCATTCAACAGCATCTGTGCGACAGCAGGGCCACCGGCATCGATCTGCTTTTTCAGCTTGTTGTTCAGAACCCTTACCAGTACCTGCTCCTCTATGCCCATTTCCTGAGCTGCACACTCTGTGTCTATCTTCTTATAGAAATCTTGGTAGTAGTTGCTAGAGAAGGGGCCGGGTTGCAATAGGTACTTTCCAAGCAGAGGTTTCATCCCATTGATGGCCTCCGTAAACTCCGGGTTCTTATCTATGGCGCGGGATGCGAAAGAATCTATTGAAAGATCGTTGAGGTCTAACCCCTCAGATTTTTTGTTACTAAAATCAACGAAGGCCATTCGCATCTCCTCAACGAAGGCTCCTTGCTGTGTTCTCGCCATGCGATTCCACTTTTTTAAATCAAACTTATCAATGAATGTTTGACCCGTCTCGTCATCGGGGGTGAGAAGGAGCTTGGCTAGTTTGGGGAGTGTCTCAACTGTCAGGTCAGTGAATTTGGTGACGCCCATGTCGGCTAACGCTGGGCCATACCTCTCCTTTACCGCAGGCCAACTCTTAGCTATGTCATCAGCCGTTGCTGCAAACTCCTGCTCATCAGCTTGCTGAAGCCTGCGAGACTTTGAGCCTTGGGCCATTTCAGCGTCGTACAGCCGAGCAAACATGTTCTCCAACCCCTGTTGCTGACTCCCGAAAAGCACAGTGCTTCCTTTGTCAGTCTTTCTACGGGCCTTGAAAAGAGCTTCTACTTTATCAGTTAACTCATCTAGGTCAGTCTCAGGATCACTGATCTTACCCAGCAATACAGGCGTGACTGCATCTTTTATTATAGTCGCACTGAATTTTCCCGCCGGAACAATCAACGTATTCCTTTGTTCAGCCATCAAATTTGTGAAAGAATCTAAGCCTACTTCTCCATCAAGGTATGCTGTAAGGGTATCTTGAGCTTTCAGGTAGTGGGATTCCCGCGATTTGGCTAGTTGATTGTTTTCCCAGTTTTTAAGGAAGACGGGCAAAACCTTATCTGAGGCGTCTTGCACCGCTGGGTCGTAGCCACGTTTCCAATACTGACTCTTGGTTATATCGTCCATATCCCTATTGGGAAGGCTTGATAAAATTCTATCGGTCAGCTTCTGCTCGTAGTCTCCTTCTTTGTTTAATTCCTGATTGGCGTACTGATGAAACTCAGGGCTACGGACAATCTGAAAGACATCCTCCTGCCCAAACCTATCCCCTGTATACGTATAGCCAGCAGAGATAACAGCGGGGTTATAGACTTGGTTTATGTTTAGTTCGTCAAAACCTTTCTTCAGTTTAACAGCTGTGTCAGTTACGTGCTTGGCCAATTCAGGCATCATCTCAGCCGCTCGCCTCTCATCAGCCTTTACTTTACCTACCGCTGCTGTCTGAAAACCTTGGTTGAAATTGTTTAAGGCATTAGACAGCTGCTCTAAGGGGTTAGGCCCAATGGGAGTCCCTGCATCACCTACTATATTATAGCGGGGAATGCGCCGTGCTTGAGGCCCCTTGGGAACTCCTACCTCGTCAACACTTGGTGTTACTCGTTTTCTTTTAGCCATTATGTTATTTTCCCAAAGCCCTCGGTTTTATACGTGGAGTAAGACTTCATCGCGTCCCCTCCAAACTGAAGCGCAGCGGCCCCAGCATGTGGTTGGTTTATAGGCCTGAAGGTAGAGACAAGGCCTGCCTCTGCTGCTTGGTTCATGCGCTCAAGTTCCCTGTCAATGTGCCGTGTAGCAGAGTCCAGCTGTAGGTTGGCAGAATAGAATAACTCTCCTTCCCTCTGTTCAAACTCACGGAGTAGGCTGTCTAAAGCCCCACCACCTACGCCACTCTCCAAGGCAGAAGTCCTAGCTTTAGAGGAAGCAATCTGTGTCCTCCGCTCGATATCCGCTTTCGTCCTGTGTGTAGCTACCTGCTCCTCCCCTTGCCTTGCCCGGACATCAGAAGCATTGAGTACAGACTGAGCCACCCGCTGCTTACCCACACGCCGCTGCATGTCGGCGTTGGCCTGAGCCTGCTGTTTGGCTGCTGCATGTTGGGACGCAGCACCTGCTGCGCTTATGGCCAGAGATACCGCCATGAGCGTCATGGGTTCACATGCTAGGATCGGTATAAATTCAAACATATCTTCTAAAGAGTATAAATTTCCGTTTCTCTACCCCGTACTTTGGGATGTCCTTAACACACTCAAAACCCAGCCACTCCAGCCAATGTAGATGAACCTCGTTACGAGCGTCGATGACATTATACAATAGCCTGTGTTTTTTATGTAGTTCATCTAGCCATTTCCTTGAGTAGCGGAGGAAGGTTCTTGCGTTGGCAGTGAGATCGTCAGTTCCGAGCAACCAAACCACACCGCTTTCGGGATGGCCAGAGTCACGTGTACCGAAGAGTCCACACGGGGTTCCGTCTTCTGTCTTGATAGCGAGGCTAGGTTCTGACTGGTTGACTCCATCGACAAGCACCTGTACAGGAGAGGCGAGCGTTGATGCTGCAAGTTCTCTTTGGTCAGCTGTCCGTAATCTACAGGCAACCCTATAAGCATCTTGTTGTGTGGCTCGCTGTACATACAGTTTCCTAAAGTTCCATCTAACCTCTCCATCTACTTCCTCTTGAAAATGCTCTAGCTTCATAATCTATGCTCAAGAAATCTGACGGGTATGGGGTATCATTTTTAATGACCAGCTGCACCTTGTCGTTTCGCTCTTGAATAGCAAATGGAAAGAACCCTGTTTGCAACTCTGCTGTCCCACTAATCAACTCCTGCTGTAGGGCGTCCGTAGCGAAGGTGTTGGTTACGGTCTGTTTATTGGGAGCGACCATCTTGGGGTTGTGAGTGACGTCCACCGTAAAGGAACGAGCATTCGCATACTCTAGATAGGCCCTTTGCAGTTGGTAGCGCCCCGTCTCCGTAACCTTCTCACTCTTTAGGAAAGGCTGACTGAGGGTGTATTCCATCGTGTATGGGACACCGATAAAAAAACCCTTCGATGAAAGATTCTTAGGAACAGTAAAGGTACTAGCCCCTACTGCTGTACTGCTAGAGTACTGGACAGAGTCCTCAGATACCAGCTTCATGTCTGCTGTGACTAAGTACCCCGTTGGTAAGGTGACGGTGGTAGTACCTGTGGTTTCATCGCCGGTGTAGGAAACCCCACTGCTGGGCTTATCCAGCCTAAAGTCCAAGCACACCTCGTAGTCCATGTTCGTGTCCTTAGTGTTGTCCTCGAAGGTCAGTGTCTCTATGAAGGTGGCTGTTCCCCGCTTCATGACCATGTACAGCTTGTTACCAATGAAGTCTATGTCCAAGATGTAATCATCAGCTGATCCAAACTCGTACTGGAACCAAGCAGACTGAACCCGTTGGCCATCAGTAGGGTTCTCAAAGAACTTGTAGACATATAAGACAGCCTTATCAGTGCGCTCAGTTATAGCACACAGAACGTCCTCGTTCGCAGCAGCGGCCATCTTCTTGATCTTCTGCCGTATGTACTTGGGAACATGGCTGCTTATATCTCCTGCATCTAGTAGATCAGAGTCCTGCCTTGATGTGGCCAGCTCGCCCACTCCTCCAAACTCCCCCCGCTCAAACCCAAAGAACAGAGAGTTGCCTGCCACTACAGGCTTACAGGTGGGCGTGGTTACAATCTCGTTAGATGGAGATATGGTAACCGTTTTGACAGTAAGGTACGGCTCAGCGTCTAGTGTAAATTGTGTCTGGTCACTGAAAAGAATCAGTCGTTCACTGAGAGGTATGGCACTCCTGAGTGTACTCACCTTATTGGTGCTGGCTGTTACATCAATAGGGGCAGCATCCAGAAGAGCAGCTACAGTTGACCTGAAGAAATTGAAGTACTCCCCAGCTTCGCTGAGTATTACGTTCTCCCCTGAGAGAAACCCAAGGCGATTCCTAAACAGAAAGATATCGTTAAGCGTGTGGCCCACGAAAGAGGGGAAAGGATTAGACCTATCGTCGCCAGATTGGCGGGTAACCCATTCAACCTCCCTGAGAGTGAACTTTGCATTGCCACTTTCATCAAAGCTCCTTGCTAGTGAGAGAGGCATTGTGGAGTTGTCAATCATGTAGGTCTGATCATAGCCAAGGCACTCCACCCAGCGGCCCTCCTGTAGTACTGACATCTCGGTAGGGTCATCAGCTTCAAACCTCAAGTAGTAATCATCAGCTTCTTCTCTAGCATCTCCGACAACTTTTACAATGTGTCCCTGACGGCAAATATTAGGGAGGTCAGCTGACTCACTCACCTCAAAGTATGTAAGCTTTAAGCCCTGTCCTCCGAGATCGTCTTCAACTGATATCTGAAACTTCTCCCCACCGGGAGCCCTGAGCGCAATGGTGTAGCCCTGCTGCTGCACTGTCCAGTTACTCTCTGGCCTATCCTCGTCATCATTATATTTAAGCCTTCTGTTATCCCCTGAAGCTTTGGAATCAAAGAGATAGCCCTGCGATCCTGAAGTATAGGTCATGCCGAATGCCTCCTCCTTACCCTTGCCAGCTTCTCTGGAAGCCCAACCTTCATCCCCCTTGAATCCGTCTGGTGTATATGTGAGCGCCCTTCCGTTGGCCTTTTTTGCGGTCTCCCAGTTCACCCACTTCCCTAGAACAATCTTAACACTGCTGGCTAACATCTCAGCAATCCGTTCAGTACCTGTGGCCGTCTGGTTTGGTTCGCCAGTCCACTTAGGAGTCTTGTACCAGTACTCTCCCACCTCTTGAACCATTGTCATTAGCGTCTCAGCAGTACCATCCCATGAGGTTCCATCATCACTGCGCCCACCCTTGGAAGTCCAAAACTTACGTTTAATATGGGTGTCCTTAGCTGAAGGAGTCAGGAAGCCCTCCGTAATGTCAAGAGTGGTGGTGAGTTCGCCGACAGTGCCAGCTACAATCAGATGCTGGATGGATTCCTCACGCCCGTGAAAATATGTCACTCCATTCGCAGCTGTGACAGGTTGGTCATCCATCCGCGCTCCTACAATAGTGTACTGAGGTCTGTAGGTTTTTGCTGTTGCTACGTCAGCAGTAGAGGTTGCCTCCACCGCAGCAGTAGGCGTCTGCACACCAGCGGATTCAGTGTAAGCTGCTGTACCTGTTAGGGGAACTATCTCCCACTCGTCTTTAAGGAAGTTAGTCTGTTCAAAGATAGCGATAATATCTGCTACCGTAGTTTGGTTCTGCTGCACGGCATTTGACTGCTGGTTAATGACCCATGTCTCCTCCCCGCCTTGCGCCCACGGAAAGTTAACGTAGATGTTAATCGCCCCCACGCTGATGCCAGAATCCATTGCGACAGCGACTTTGCTATCGGCGGCGACAGAATAATTCTTGGTTGTCCAGTAGTCCGTACCAATAGGAGCAGGTAGGAGGTCGAAGTGTACACGCCCCGCTTCACCCTCTAGCTTACCTTTGTGTGTGGCGGGAGAGGAGTAGGTACTGTTCATGGGATTAGTTCCTTTTGGCCCCCTCCACCTCCAGTTTTGGATGATTCTTATCTGCCAGTTATTAAACTTTGGGTCATCACCCTTAGCCTTGATTCTAAATATCCATTTATCGCCCTCCATGTTCTCATCATAACCAGCGATATCTACATAAGCCTCATCACTTGTGAGTGTCCCAGTAGGTATACCGTCATCCAGCCCAGTGGCGTCTGTTGTGCGAGGACTGGCTGCACTACCTACTTTTACTCCGTACTTTTTACCGTAGTCTGCAGTGCGAGCAGTGATGAAGGCCTCAAACCTTTTCGAGTACCTGACGTTACCTTTCGCCCTGACTGTCTGCTGGGTGTTAACAAGGAAGGTGTGGTCAGCAATCGTAACCGCTTTTAAATTCTGTAGAGGGTCGTTGCCGTCTGTCAGGTAGTCGATCCCTGAGTCTATTTTAAGCGCCTTCTCTGTTCCGGTCTTGGCGTCATAGATTTGGATGCCCCCCTTGTTTACCCTGAGAAAACCGGCTTGATCGTCTGCACCTACGTAGCTTGCTGAAGTCTGAGGTGGAGTAGTGGTGTCAATGAATTGCCTTGGGTTACTCCCCGCGCTGTAAACAGAGGAGGTAGTGTCTGACCAGTACGAAATGAAAACCCACTTAGGGTTGGAGCTTGTGCTGTAGGTTGTTATTAGGTCGCCATCCTCATCATACACTGGGGCATCAAAAAGCTCATCGTTGAGATCGACATAGTGATCAAGAGTCAGTGTCCTAGCGGTGTCATCCTTCGCAGTGATCGTAGCTCTGTAAGCTTTCCCCGTTTCAACAACAGTTCCCAATCGGATCGTAGCACCCAACAGCTTTTCTCCGTCCCAGCCACTGGGGAAATCCTCATTCCCACCGTCAGACCAGTCCCAGTGAAGCTTGTTACCTTTAGTGTGGGTTCTGTTACCAGCACCGTCTAGTAGTACAAAGTGTTGTGTACCGCTCGCCCCATCCCCAAGCATAGTGTAGCCGTCAGCGGCTCCTGCAGCTTCCCACCGAGTATCTACAAGGTAACCGAGGTTGTCTCCCACACCCGCAGTACTGGCTCCCACTATGCCCAGCACAAACTGGTTGGGACTCCACGTTGCTACAGAGTAGGCGGAATTCGCATAGGTATAGTGATAATCATAGTTATCAGGGACACGAAGTTCATACTCTGTTGTAGCAAATATCAAAGTATCGGCAGGGGAATTTAGACCTTGAATCCTGACCTTATCCCCCCTCTCAAACCCGTGATTAGCAGCGAAGGTTACCAGAAATACACCATCCACCCACTGGCCTGTTTCTTTATCTTTAACAGCTGTAATCCTTACGCTGTCTATCTCAGCCTTACCAATATTAACGATACTTCCTCCCTTGGTGTGGCTTACCGTTATATCCCACGTGGATGTTACAGCTGTAGCGGAGAGGACATAGTAGGTGACTCCCGCCTCTAGTCCTATTGGAAGCGTTCCGTCTCCTGCGTTCGAGAACCGGATGGCATCATTAACTGAGAGAACCGTTGGGACATTAACCTTGTTGGTGGAATAGTTTATACTGTTGATGAGTATCTGTGTGTCTGGATTAACCACCAGCACATACTGTTCCTCTGCGTCTCTGTTGATCGTGTGTACGAAAGCAGAACCACCTGTGTCAGCATCGATCTGACTTATGAACTTAGTGGGGGGCCGCTTCACCAGCCCCTTAATGGGCGATGAGTAGGCGTTGACCTGTTCAGTAGCTTGGGATGGGTATCGTTGGGACTCGGCTTGTTGGCTGACCCCCTGAGCTAAAGTCGATGTAGCATTCTTAACTAAAGGCATTGTCTAGTTCTCCGTAGTGTAAGGAACCTTCACCCCTGCGTTCCTTGCTACAGTATAGTAAGGCAAAGCAGCGTTGAATATACTGGTCTCAGAGTTCTCCGAGTCAGCTTGAATGAACTGTGCGTGAGCCTCTCGCTCTTCGTTCGCTACCATCTGAACCAGTTGAGGGTCTCCTACATGTCGCTGAGCAAAGACACGTGCAGCCTTCATGATGATGTATCTACGGGCATACTCTGGAAGGGCCTCCCCTCCTGAAGAGTTTTGCTCAAACGGAATCTGGTAGGTGATGATTGCCTTGAGGTCTTGAGAGTACTCGTAAGTGGCATTGGCTTTGTCATAAACAAAGCGCCCTCTAACAACAGGGTCAAGAGTGGCATACCTATAGGTAGAAAAGTCTACACTAAGGGCAGTAGTAGGTGTTTCTATACGCTTGGTGTACCTTAACACAGTGCCAGATGCTGCTGTAGTAGCCACAAAGGTATCAGCATCGGTAATGCTGGCTACAGTGTTGGCAATAGAATCAATCTGTACGTTCTCTCCCTTGACTAAATAGTGGGCAGTGGGTGTGTTGACTGTAGTGGCAGGCTGATTGTCAATAGAGCAGGCTAACGTAGCGCCCCCTCTAGCCAGCTCAACATCATAAAACATATTGAAGTGCCAGCCTTCAGACTGAATCGCCCTGTCAGTCTCTTCTAATATCTTCTGGGCATCGTTAGCTTCGCCTGCACTCGCCAACTGATTGATGCGTGACTGACCAATAGTGGACAACATCTGGTTGACCGCTTCCAACTTGGAGGTAAATGAACCGTAAGCCATAATGTTAAACCTTAAAAAAAAAGGGAGACCTCCCGCATCCATATAATGGACTTGCCCAAGCGGCGGGAGGCTCCCTAGATTATTACGCCTGATCTTGGCGACCGTCAGACCAAACAACAACAGACTCAGGACGCAGCGGCCCGTGACCCATGCTGTACTTAGCGACGAACAGGTTACCCTGACGTTGGATCAGATACTCCTGCTCCATTGTCAAGTCCTGCAGTTTCAGAGTACCGAAACCACCCTTCTGGAAGACGATTCCAGCCACATCGGTGTAGTCACAACCGTAATCATTCCCTGCAGCCTGTCCAATCCATTGGTTGGCACTTAGTCCACCCTGATCATCATTAGGTAGATGATTACTTGTCAGGAGCGTGATACCTGCAACACGAACAATCGTACCAGCAGCGAGTGAACCCTCACCACCGACATCCTTGTTGATCATGGATGAGCTAACAACGTCTGTTCCAGAACTGTTGTTCACCATCTCATAATACATGGCAGGAGTTACGATAGCGTAGCGATCACTCTGTGGTACGTCCTTCTCGTCTAACAAACGTGCAGACTCAAAAAGAGCGCGACGAATGTAAGCTGCATTAGGTACACCTCTGAGCGCACGACCATCGGCTTGAGCCTGTGCATACGTCTTATCAAGAGGCGTAGCGTGTGCCGTGTGCTCTGTATCAGCAGCCGTTGCAAAGGCGC
>Ga0098058_1000274_pt1 | contig 17557 bp, 23 predicted proteins | sample 19_taG_FD_75061 | JGI IMG/M metagenome (GOLD analysis project Ga0098058, IMG submission 75061) | Marine viral communities from the Subarctic Pacific Ocean - 19_ETSP_OMZ_AT15317 metaG | ecosystem: Environmental > Aquatic > Marine > Oceanic | place: Pacific Ocean | collected 2015-01-19 | reverse complement strand
TCCATAATAAATATAGTATGAAATGTTAAGAAATATTTTTTCATAAGTTATGAATATATTTTTTCGAGTTTATTCTTACTATTCATCATCATATATATACGGATTAGATCTTAATCGATTTGCATATTGCTGAGCGACCTCAAAATCATCATATGTATCTAAATCAACACACTCCATTCTGTCCTTTATTATATAGAAATATGGAGTAGCACCTACCCTACATCTAAACCTATCATACGCCCTTTTAGATATACCGTATAACCCTGTTGTTTCCTTAAGTACTGGCGAAGCATCTTGTGATCTAGGAAGAATATTAGGCTGATAATTTACTGGCTGATTTTCAAACCAAAACCAACCATACTCCTCTGTAGCTGTAAGTATAGAATCATGTTTTGAGCTATGTGTTAATTTATCTACACACACTTGAATAGTGAGTGGCTTAAGAAAGGGCGCAGTAGCATATAATTGAAAGTAATAATCATACTCATCTATATGATCTATATCATAATGAAATACATCATTACCGTTTGCAGTATCTAATGTAAGTTCTGGTTTACGCTCGAGCCAGTTTACCGTATTTTCAAAGCAATACTGCTTTATATCTTCGCTATCAGTGTCAACATATATACTATCAAAACATTCTGCCTTTATACAATGATCAATAATATACTGATATAAGGGCTTATCACCTAAAAGCTTAAAATTTTTATCTTTAACTCTAGTTGAATTACTTTTAATTGGGATTGTTGCGCAAACCTTCATTATTTAAATAATTTATAAGCCACTGTTCTACATTTCCAGTAGGTTTCCAGTCTAAAAGCTCTCGAGCTTTAGTATTATCTGCCAAAGTTTTAAATGGTTCTAATCTTTTTGGCTTATAGTCAAATGGCCCTCCAAATATATCAGCAATATCCTGTATAGATTTATTATCACCATTACCTATATTAATAATTTCTCCATTACCTACGTTGTCACTTGTGCTAGCTAATATATTTGCTTGTACAACATCTTTTACATAAGTAAAATCTCTTCTCTGAGAACCATCACCATATACAGGTAACGCCTTATTAAGTTTTTTTAACTGAGCAAATACGCCCATAACTAAACAATACGCACCTGAGGTAGGCATCTTATCACCATATACATTAAAATATCTCAAACATACAGTTTCTAAATTATGTATTGTAGAGTATAATTGACAATACTGCTCACCTATTAGTTTTTGAAGACCATATGGGCTTAGGGGCGATGGCGTCGACGTCTCTGGTGTAGGGAATATATCAGTATCTCCATATATAGAGGAAGAAGAACTAAAAATAAACCGTTTTATACCCACCTGTCGACATATCTCTAATAAATTAAGTGTACCGCTTACATTTGTATCATTAAATTCTATAGGATTATCTATAGATGGTTGAACTCTAGCCTTCGCGGCAAAATGAAACATAGCATCCGCACCCTCGACGGCCTCTTTTACTGTTTTAGTAAAGTGATTATCAGCGGTTAATGTGGAGATATCAAGATCAATAATAAACCGAACCGAACTTGGTATATTACTAGGTGAGCCTGTCGAAAAGTTATCTATACAAACTATTTCTGTATCTTTATCTTTTAATAAAACTTCATCTATAAAAGTACTACCAATAAACCCTGCACCACCGGTAACTACATATTTCATATATTAATTTATTCTTGGTTCTTTAAACTTCTCTACAAAGCTTTTCCATTTTTCAAACCTATAGTGTTTTTTCACTCCTCTACCTACATGATGAAAAAATGGATCTCCCTTAGAATTATAAACAGTTTCGCCTGGTCCTTGATATATAGAGGGAACATCATCGTTAAGTGAATTTTTATAATGTATGTATTTTTTATTATTATCTTTGCAATACTTAGTTATTGGAGCCGCAACGTCGTTCTCCAGCTTGGGCGTTTTTTTCGGTTTACCGTCCCGGCCTAATTTATAAACTGGAAAGAATCCTTTTTTATTAATTATTAAATCTTTATAAAAAAAACTTCTAATTGCTAAAAAATGAGAACGATAAAAAGGGTAGCTATAAACCTCACAACGCATGCCTGCAGCAAATACTACTTCAGAATCATCAAAATGACCTAACAGTTCTTTAGACCATTCATTTTTTAAAAAGCATGTATCAGAATCTAAAATTAAAACCGTTTCACCTTTTGTTTTCTTATATCCCTCTGTTAAACCTATAGCGTGAGCTTGACCACCAGTCATTGGTATGTTGCTATTGTCATGTATTATTATTTCATATTCACTCTCATCTAAAGAAACAGTTTCTTTTATTGAGTTTAATAATAAATCGTTATAATCCCTATCAATATCTGTTGTTACGACTAAAAATGATAACTTCATAAATTTTATAAAAAATTAATATCTTGTGTTTCTTCTGGATGATTGAAAAAATCTAACAATTTGTTCGGTTCACATAATTTACAGCACATTTGGCATCTATTTTTGTAGTCAAGTTTTCGTACGTATTCTATAGCTTTTCGTCTCTGTTCAGAGTGCCAAATTTCTTTAAAGGAAAAGTCGTATATATTTCCAAAAGAGAGATGTTTGTTCATTGGATGATAGGTGCAAACCTTTACTTCTCCTGTTGCGTCTAATATCGGCTCGAAAAAATGTCCCTCACAACTCCTAAAATTAAAAGCTGTTCCGTTTTTTAAATCATATCTTTTATCATCACTCAAATTAATTTTAGATGTTTCTTTATCTGTTAGTGAGTCTAAATATTCCCATGTTTTAGTGTTTATTTCTGCTGATCCTGTGTTTTTATAGGTCACTTCTGCCTCTTTGTAGTATCTAGGAAGAATTGGTCTGAATTGTAAATATTTAACTTCTTCTGTTTCATTTGCCCATTCGACTAATTCCTTTGCATGCTCAACTGTTATGTTTGGTCCTACGTTGCAGTTTACACCGACTTTTACAGGATAATCGCCTAAGGCTGAAATATTTTTTTTAATAGTCGCTACTCCACTGACCTCTTTCCATTCTTTATATTTTTCAGCATCAAGGGTATCGAGAGAAATGCGTATCCATTTAAAGTTCTCGCCAATTAGTTGGTTGTATCTATTCTTGTATACCCCGTTGGTCATTAGTCCTAGTTCGAAGTTAACTTTTTTGGCATGCAAAACGGCTTCTTCGAAGTGCGGATAAAAAGTAGACTCTCCTTGACCGCAGTAAGTTATTGCCCTACCTCCTATTTCAGAAAAATCGCGCTGAAAGTTCTTAAGGACTTCTATTTCTAGCATATCCCCGTTTTTATTGTCTCTGCCATTTTCTGTAATACACCAATAACAATTCTCATTGCATCTATTAGTAAGACCCACCTCCATAAAGATAGGGCAATCAGTATCTCCCTTCTTTAAGTACTGATAAAGTTTTTCAAAATGGAGAATTAACTTTGCTTGGGTACCAAAAGGGTTCTTTCCGGAAAATCTTACATATTCATTGTCGCTCATTTTTAATTATTTCATTTAATCCATCCCAAATTGTAATTTTTTGCTTAAAACCAAGTTGCTTCAGCTTTGTAACATCTAAATACATGTCTTGAACCTGAACTATTTTATGGAATTCTGGAGGATCTATAAATTTAAATTGACTTGTTGAGTTAGACTTCTCTTTTACATAGCTCATTGTTTTTATAAATGTATTTGGCTCTCCACTTCCAATGTTAAAAATTTCATTCACTGAGCCATTCTTAATTATTAAGTTAATAGCTTCGCAAACATCTTTAATATGCATGAAGTCTCTGATATTTTCACCGTTATCATAAAGTTGTACGGTATTTCCCTTTATAATTTCCTGAGCTAAATATTGAAATGCGTTTCGTTTTTTAGATGCTTTCTTATCTCCTGTTCCATAAACATTACATAACCTTAATATTCGATAATTAATTTTATAAGTCTGACAATAAGAGATTAACATTTGCTCTGCTGCTCTTTTTGTAATTGAATAAAAACCGTTTGGGTTACAAACCGAATTTTCTTTTGCTGGTAGTTCTGTTTTTCCATATACAAACCAAGAACTAATAAAATTAAAGACAAAATCTGAATTGTATTCTTGTCTACAGGCTTCAAGCGTGTCGATTAAAACGTTTAAGTTAGTATTAATATCCAAATGAGGTGCATCAAAAATATTATAGTTATTAATAGTGCTGATCAGGTATAAAATATCTTTAGATTCGGGAGTTTGTTGATCTCTTTTTATTTTTATTATTTCGTTAGGGTATAGATTTGAATAAAAGCTTCCTATAAATCCTGTAGATCCGTAAATTGAAATATTTTTTGTCATGATTAAGTACTATTTCTTATTTTTAAATTTCTTTCCCAAGCGGCCTGCATAATCAGCGGATCAATATCATTCTTTCTAAACAATTCCATTAAAGCATTTAAATCTTTTGGAAAACACTTACCTCCAAAACCATACTTCCCATCAGGTCCAGGAACATCTATGTGAGAGTCTCCTATTCTACTATCACTTGTAAATCCTTCTACAAGTTTATCCCAGTCTGCTCCTATTTTACTTGAAAGTAATTTCATTTCATTCATAAATGAAACTTTAGTAGCAAAAAAGCAATTAATTGTATATTTTATTAATTCTGATGTAACAGTATCGGTTATAGTATATTTCATAGAATTAAATCGCTGTTGATATAGGTCTTGAATTTTTTTAGCATCCTCTTGATCGTCACATCCGATTAATATTTGTGCAGCATTTATAAAATCCCACTTAGCTCTCCTTTCTGTCAAAAATTCAGGATTAGATGACACTCTAATTCCATATGTTTCTGACATTTTACGGCACGTACCTGGAAGTACAGTTGATTTAATTAAGAATTGTTGAGAGCCAATATATCCTTTTAAGTTTTCAAACACACTTTCTACAATAGAAAGATCTATTGTCCAATCTTCTTTAGGCGGAGTAGGTACACATATAAATACAAAGTCAGAATCAACTGTTTCTTCGAATGTATGCGTAGAAGCTTTTGGGTCTTTATCATAAACCTTTACTTCATGAGTTGGCCGAAAAGCCCATGCTGTTGCTGACCCTACAAAACCGCCTCCTATTATTCCTATTGTGTTATTCATTTTTTAAAAGAGTAATATCATTATCAACCATTTTACAAACTAAATCTTTAAAACTAGTTTTAGAGGCCCATCCTAACTCTTTTTGTGCTTTTGCAGAGTCGCCTCTAAGAACATCAACTTCTGCAGGCCTCATAAATCTCGGATCTTGTTCAATATATACTTCCCAGTCATCTATTCCTATATACTCAAAAGCTACTGTTAGAAAATCTTTTATAGTGTGAGCTGTCCCTGTAGCAATTACATAATCATCTGGAATTTTCTGTTGCATCATTAACCACATAGCTTCAACATAATCAGGAGCATATCCCCAGTCGCGTGCTGCATCTAAATTCCCTAAAGTAATTTTATCACTTAACCCTAGTTTAATTTTTGCAACTCCGTCAGTGATTTTCCTAGTTACAAATTCATGGCCTCTTCTTTCAGACTCATGATTAAACAATATCCCACTACAATTGAACATATCATAAGACTCTCTATAATTTTTTGTAATCCAATGACCATACAGTTTAGAAACGCCATATGGACTTCTCGGATAAAAAGGAGTATGTTCAGTAGCTGGATTTTCGACCATTCTACCAAACATTTCTGATGAACTAGCTTGATAAAATTTAACATCTTTATTATACATTCTAATAGCTTCTAACATTCTTAGTACACCTAATCCAGTAACTTCACTAGTTTGCTCAGGAGTGTTCCAGCTTTCTCCGACAAACGATTGAGATGCTAAATTATACACTTCATCCGGTTGCGCTTGATGTAAACATCTTAAAAGTGAATTTTGATCTGATAAATCTCCTGTTAAAAAAGTAACTGTATCTATTAGATGAAAAGTATTTCTAGTATTCTTAGTTGAATTTCTTCGCTCTACACCAAAAACATCATATCCTTTTTCAAGTAAAAAATCAGCCATATAACTACCATCCATACCTGTAATTCCTGTAACTAATGCTCTTTTTTTCATATTTTTGTTTTTAAATATTCATTGCTTTTTGTTTTATTACAACTATGCATTCTATATCTGTAAAAAGGTAATTCGAGATGATGAATTTTATATTTATTTCCAAGCCGTTTTCTTAATTCTTCCTCTTCTCTGTGTCTCATATCTCCATTATACCCTCCTAGTTCTAACAATAAATCTCGACGATACATAATGCCACATGAAATATTTTTCTCTTTTGCATATTCTCTTTTTATTTTATTTTCATACTCATCGACCAGCCAATAATCACAGGAAACACAAAAAGCTTCCCTGTTCTTTTGTAAATAAGTCTTTAAAAAATAACACGTCTCTGGAGCTATAAAATCATCGGCATCAACTCTAATACAAAACCTTCCAATTGAGCGTTGTAACCCAAAATTAGAAGAAAATGCAACGCCTTTGTTTTCTTTATTTTTAAAAACTCGAATTTTCTCTTTAGGTAAAAAAGAAAAAGACTCTAATATATTATGTGATTCATCTTCGCTATTATCGTCAATAATAATAACTTCGAAATGAAGATGCTCTTGTGAGAGACAGCTTCTAATTGCTCTCGATAAAAACTTTCCATAATTATAATTAGTTATAATTATTGAAACTAAATCATTCATAATTTAACGTTTTTAATAGCGACACACATTCGTTAGTATTTACAAACTCTCGTATTATAGGCCAATATTTATCTTTTTTCCATTTTTTAATTTGATTAGTATGAATCTTAACTGCTTTATTGTTTTCCCATGCAACATTTTTTGTTACATTAGTAAAATTGTGAAAGGTTAATAATCGAGGTTCAAACTCTAATTTACAATAATCACAAATCTCTCGAAGTGTTTGTTCAGGATTACTTACCAAGTCTTCATATTTAACTAACATACAATTTTTACAATCTAACCCAGCTTTAACGTCTAACACCCACCGCTCTTTTGTGACCCAATATTGATTCGGATGATAAGGATGCTCAGACGTAATTACATCGCGACCATCTCTCACAATGTGAATTAAATTAATATTACCTTCAAATTTTTCATATATTTTATTAAAATTGATAATATTTTTTGGAGTTTTTTCGCACCATGTTTTATCTTTACTGAATTGATTATCATTTAAAAAATTGATTAGCTTCTTTAATCGAAATACAGGATAAAAACTATAAAGCTCCGTATCAACCCCAAATATATTACTATGCGCCGCTAAAATAGAAAGAAGTAATGTAGTACCGGACCGTCCGCAGCCTCCTATAATGATTGGTTTGTTATTAGATAAATTATTTAACTTTAAAATATCTACATCTGTATCATCACAATCATTCAAAACAGTTTTTTTGAATATGTCGTCAAACTTAATATCTGTTCCATGAAAAGACGCTTGATAAGGATTAATAATATTTTTATTATAATAAATCACTCTATTTTTCTCATCATAATGAGTTATAGATTCATTATCCTTATAAATATATTCGTAATCTTCCGCAAAATACTTATAAGGTTCAATAACTTGTCTCGGCGCTAATGTAGATTTATATAAAATGTCTGACATCAAGCGAAAACTGTTTTAATTTTTGTAATTCAGAACAAGTCATAGATCCTAAATGAGCTTTTTCTAAATTATTTTGCATTCCTTTAGATAGAGTAAAATGTTTTTCTATATACGTTGCTCCTTTGGACATAGCACAAAAACAAGCCGTTGTTCCAAACGTATGATCGCTAAATCCCTGAAAACGATCTTTGTCGCCAAATGTAGGTAATTTAATATTTTCTAAAAAAGTAGGATATTCCGGGATGCAATAAAAATACTTAACATTATCATACTTTGCCCATGAAAAATTACTACTATCAAACCCATTAGAAATAAAACACAATTTATTTGTTTCAATCATCTTCTCAATAAGAGAAGAATCCGAAACTCTACTAGCAACCTTATAATATTTAAAGTTTAATTCCTCACACCAATCAAACCGCTCTATATCAAACACCGAAGCAAACAAATCAATTTCAATCTTTTCACAATACGCCTTAATATTTTTTAATTCTTCAAAAGTAATTTCTAAATATGCCTTTTTATCATTACCGTGTAAGTCTAATGAACTATATAACTGGACTTTAACACTATCTGCACCAGCAACTTTTGACTGAAGTGCCATTGTCTTTAAATCATCTAAACTACCACTATGTTGTGGATGTATTTCTGAGATTAAAAATATCTTATTCTTACTTTTTATCAAGTTTCTTAATTCTCTCTAATTTTTTTATATCTTCTATAGTATGAACATCTATATAATTTGCAATATAAACTCCAGACTTAGTACTTAATGCTTCTTGAAAGACGTATTCGTATTTCCAAATACGAAAAGCACCATGTTGTATTAAATTATTATCAACAGTGAAGATTTCATTTCGATCATATTTTATAAATTTTGTTATTGCGGCATCTATATCATTTGAATTTACTTCTGGGGAATTAGCTTGAAGAGAAACAACTATATCATAAGGGGTCTTTAATTGTCTTAATGCATGTGTTATTGCAAATTGTTTAAAAGTAGTATCATTAGCTAATTCTAATGGTCTTTTAATTGTTTTTGCTTTGAATTTTTTACTAATTTTTAAAATTTCACTATCTTCTGACGTAACATAGACATCATCAATATATCTAGACTCTTTTGCCGCCTTTATGCTCCAATATATCATCGGCTGGCCCCAAATATTATAAATATTTTTTCTAGATAACCTCTTACTACCTCCTCGCGCTGGTATTATAGCTACAGTTTTCATTACTTTATAAAAGATAATATTTTTTTACAAACTTCTCTTCTATTAAAAAATTTAGCTTGTATTGTTTTTTCAAAATAATTCGAAAAATCTGTCATCTCGATTGTTTTTATAGTTTGTTTTAAGTGATCAATATTATCCTGCACATGAAAAATAAAATTTTCATTTAATAAGAAATCAAGTCTTGTAGGAGCTCCGTGCCCTTTTGGTTTAATATGATAATTAATAACCGGAGTCTTAAGCACAGCTGCTTCTTTAATTGCAGTAGAGTCAAAGTTAATTACAAAATCACAAGCATACATCAAGTCAATAGAAGGATGAGGAAACCAGTTCCCGTCATGAATAACTATACCTTTAAAACTAGATACATCATGAATTGGATCTTTTCCTCTCGTTTTAATAAAAATTTTATAATCTAATTCATGAAGTGTATTTATAATATTAGTCACGTTTATTTTATTAATATCTCTTAACTTAGGATATAATAACAATACATTTTTATGTGACATATTATAATTCTTTTTAATTTCAACTAAATTTAAATCTAAATCATACTTAGTTGAGCCAAAATGCAGGCTTTTAGGATCGTCTTGTTTTTTTATTTTTTGTGAAAAGTGTTTACTCGGAAAAATACAGTAATTTATTTTATCCCAGTACTTATCCCATGATAATTGATAATCAGTCATATAAGTCATAGAAAGTTTATTAGGAGAATCAATTAAATCAATACCCACTCCCTCTATAAAAAAAACAGAATTATTACTTTTTATTGGTTTATCTATTTTAATTAGTTTGAAATTATACTTATTAGATAAATCAATAAGAAAAGAATAATTAAGTGCAGGACAATTGTATTTACCGCAATGAGCCCAATACATATAAGAGTTAATACCCTGTTTGTTCCCTTCTATTATTAAAGGAATAAAGTACCTTAAAAAGGTCATTTCTAAGAGCACAAAATTCATTTAATAAATTTCATTATTATTTCCCCTGCTTGTTTTTCAGGAGCTTTTTCACCAAAAAGATGTCCTCTAAATTCAATAAGTTCACATTTTAATTTATACTTTTTAACTATTTCAGTTACCACGTTTTTTACTTCAAATTTATTTGGATCATAGTCATCCCAAATAATCCAACCTCCATTTTTAATAATTCGGGAAACTATCTCAAAATCATTCATTATTATATCATAGTCTTCATGACAACCGTCAATAAAAGCTATATCAAAAAATGAATTATAATTTTCTAATATAAATTGATAATCATTAACATGATGAAAGGTTATTTTTTCTTTTTCCTCTAAAGAAACCATTTCATAGAGATCTCTATTAGAAACAACAGCAGGTTTAAAGTTAATTGCAGTGTTTTGCTTTTGAGTATGTGGTATGATATCTACTGTTACTACTTTTTCTATATGTGGTATAAGGGAAACTGCGTACGAAGCTGTTCCTCGCCCGGTTCCTATTTCAAAAAAATTCTTACAACCAATTGATTCACAACAGGCCTTTATAAAAAATGTCTGCTCCATTCCCCATGATAAAGTAAATTCATTAATAGAATAATTGACTCTTGTTTTTGATAATTTTAATATCTCTGATAATAACTGTTTATCTTTCTCCCAGTTGTAAGAGATCCGCTGAAAGAAATCTTTAAGAGATGTTGTTTTTATCTTTTTATCCATCTTCTCATAGATCCATCATTACATGCGATTAGTGAAAATTCTTTATTTATTAATTCTTTTGTTATCTCTACGTCTCTATCTAAGTCACAACCAACTCCCTTGTCAGTATGTTCAACCCAAGTTTCAAAGAAAAGAGTTTTGTTATGACAACATGATAAAAAATGCTTTATTGCATTATAAGGAGCATCCATATGTTCCAAACAATCTACAAACAGCATTGCGTCAAATTTAACATCATATTCAGGGAAAATATCTGGTTTAAGTTCGTGCTTATGAACATTAAAACCTCTTGTCTTTAATCTCCACTCTCCAAATGTTAAATGCTCACAAGGCACATCAACAATATAAAAGAATATTTTATCTCTTAACTCAGGAAAATTATCTGCAATCCATATAGACGTAGGAGCAACTCCACTACCATATTCTAAAATATGATATTCATCTTTTTTTTCATCAAAATAATTATCTTTTATATCTTTCATTAAAAACTCACCTACTCGGTGAACGTTTCCTCCAGCTTCTGCATGATATTTACATTGACGAAAAGAAGACCATGAACCTAGATCTTTATAAAATTCAAATATTTCAGCTGTTGTGTCTCTTGGGTTACTTTCCCATATTTCTTCCATTGTCATCCCAGATACAGGTTGACAAGTTGCCGAACCAGGGAAAGAAGGCTTTCTTCCTGAAGATCTTGTTCCTAATTTATCAGCTTCCTCTGGAGAGACATTATAATAATCACAAAGATCATCATACCAATTTCTCTGGGGTCGCTTAATAGGTTCTAATACTCGTTCAATAAACCTATCAGCATATTTCTCTTGAGAAAAATCTAATGTATATTTTATACCGTTATCAATTAATATATTTCTTTCTTTTTCGTTCTCTAGATAATAAACAAGTTTTTTAATAATTTCTTCATCAGACATTTGCATATTAATATCAATTAAAAAAGACTTTAATAATTTAACATCTTTTGGATGATCGTCATATACATCTCCTGCTAAAGCAACACCGCACATAGGTACTTCTATATACTTTCCAAATCTAGATTTAGGAACACCACTATCTGTTATAATAATTTTAGCTGAATTTATTTTATTAGCAAAATCGACAGCATATTTATCTGTATATGCATCAGAATGTTCACCACCGACGTGCGGAATAACAGTACATTTATATTGAGATGGCATATATTTAAGTAATCTAGACATCCTTACTCTTAAGGGGTAATGTTCTCCTAATATCGTTGTAGCATTAGTAGCACCGACTAGTGCTACATCATATTTTTTTTCTATTTCTGGTTTAGGTTTAAATATATTTGCTTCGGCGCTATGTGGTATCCAAGTTAAGCGCTTAATATGCTTAAGTTTTTTCTTTTTTAGAATATTTGCATATTCTTTATAATCATTATAATGATGACATATAATAACATTAGTTTTACTTTCAGTTATTTCTTTTAACGTCCAATTCCTATCGTACATTTCGTTATAGCGAATGCATTTTGTATAAGAAATATCCGCAAATCCTTGTATTTCAAGAGGCTTATAACCAATAACCAAATGACATTCCTGTCCCTTGAGAATATCATTCAAATTCTCTTGTGCTGATGCGGTCGAAGTCCAATTATCCCAACCAGGACCTGCGTATATGCCATTAACTCGCTCATTGTTAAATAAAGCTCTAATAGAATGAAATCTAACACGGGACATCTTCGTGTTGAAATAATCTTTTTTAACTAAAAATACTATATTATACATATTTTAATTTTAATTGCTCATAGATTGAAGTTTCAGGGTATTGTCCATGCTTATCTATACCTAATCGGCGCCATGCTTCATTCCATAAATGTAATCCATATATACTTTTACTAGGTTTTATTTTTTGTCCTGGAATAACAAACAGATTTGACCTAAAAGGCGCTATAAAACAAAACGTATGTATAGGTTTAATATATTGATTATAATTAAATTTAGTTACAGCTTCGTTTAGCAGCTTAGGACCAACGACTCCCCATTGTAATAGTTGCTTATCCTTTTTTAGACATTCATTATAACAATAATCCAACAACTTATCAGCTTTTGGACATTTAATAGCTCCTGTGTTTAATATCGGTTTATGTGTTTCATAATCTTCCTCAGAACAAAATACATAATCTTCTGTAAAATCCCATGGCTGTAAGCAAACCATGTCTGTATCGACCCACCAACCGCCCTTCTCATATAAAAGCTTATATCGAAAATAGTTAGAAAAAGCAGAATAGGATCCTTTACCGGGTCCAATTTGATATGCGAAGATATCTTCTTTAGGTAGAATATCTATACCGTCTTTTATAACTACTCCGTTAGGTACATTTTGTATGTTTTCATAACAATATAAATGAATCTCCATATTATTTTTAACAAACGAATTTAAAGATAAAATCTCCATAGTTGAAAGAGTATCTCCAATCCATAGTGTTTGAATAATATTGCTCATAGTTCTAATTGGGTAGCCCATAATTTTAAAATAGCATCATTATGCCAAATAGGCTGATTAACAATATTTTCATTACCGTGAAAATTAACTTCTGTCAATCTACATTCATCATATACAAGCGAAGCGTTCTCAGATAGTGAAGAATGATATACATCAGTTAATGTATTATACACTTTTTGTTTATCGTTCTCATATCCAATAAATTTAACTATATTAGAATGTTTATTTAACAACGGTTGTACATGACTATTCCAATACTGAGGATCATTATTGTTACCATATATTCGAATATCTTTATGATCATCTTTAAGAGCTCGTTGTATTGAAATATGTACTTGCTTATTTTTATCAATATTACCTATAATGCCGGCTACTCTCTGTTTCGACTGTTTAAAGGGTATTAACTTCTCATGAGCATTACCACATATAAACCATGAAAGATCTTTATAAACACCATGCCAATTAATTTGCTCTTTATTTAAAAAATGTATTTTATCAAAAATATGAACAGGTTTTTCTCTAAGAGGGTATAAAGCTTTTTCATGTAAGCTTAAAATAAACTTATCAACTGGCGGTCTTGTTTTTCTTATATTTAAAAAATGGTATATAACTTTATCTGATTCTTTAATAGTCGCCGTTTGTAGCTTTGCTCCACGACATTTATCAAGATGCCAGTCGTGTGGGCCATACATTACACATTCATAACCATTGTTGTTAAATAAATTACATAGATTAATTAATGCGGTCGTTGAACCACCTGAATTACTCCAACCTGTAAATATTTTTATCACTAATAAATGTGTAATTATTGATTTCAATTTACGTGAAATGCAATAAATACTTACAGATATGGCTAGAAAAAGACGGGACGCGTCGGTTTCTAACTCAACTAAGAAAACTGCATTAAGCGGTAGACGAGTTAGTAGAAAAACAGTTATAAAGAACAACGAAATTGAAGAAAGTATACAAAAAAATATATTCTTAGATTTTGATATAAAACAAAAATACGAAATTACCCCTGTTCATCAAGAATTTCTTGAGGCTTGTTTTAAAGATCAATGTAAAATGGTAATAGTTGACGGACCAGCTGGGTCGGCAAAAACATATCTTTCAGTTTATGTAGCATTACAGTTATTGCGTACACATAAAGTACAGGAAATTATTTATATAAGAAGTATAGTAGAGTCTGCTTCAAAAAGTATGGGATCTCTCCCGGGCGAAGCCGATGAAAAGTTTTTACCGTGGTGCTTCCCGTTGTTTGAAAAATTAAATGAGTTTTTAGATAAATCTATGTCTTCTAGTTTAATAACTGAAGAATATGTTAAATGTGTCCCTGTTAATTATGTACGAGGGCTAACGTTTAATAATGCATGTGTTATTGTGGACGAAGCACAAAATTTAACACAAGTAGAATTAACTACAATTTTAACAAGGTTTGGCGAAAATACAAAATATATAGTTACTGGCGACACTCAGCAAAGCGATATAGGGAATAAGACTGGATTTAAAACAATTATAAGTGCTTTTGATAGTAAAGCATCTCACGAGCGTGGAATATATACATTTAAGTTTAATGAACTAGATATTGTAAGATCAGAAATATTAAAATATATTGTTAAAGTGCTACAAACATTAAAGGTGAAAGGATAGAGCCTTACGAATTCTCTCTAATAATGTCTTTCGGTTTTGACCGCCTTCAACTAATCTAGAATATTCTAATTTAAACGCATCAAGAAACTCTTTTGATAGTTCAAATTTACGAGGATAAAAGGAACGTACTTGCCTGGTCATATATCGTTCACATAATTTATCATAATTCGTCATATAATTATTTATTCATACGACCGGTGCGATTCTTCTTAATTTGCTCTTCTATAGCTTTCTGTAGATAAGAATGTTCTGTAGGATCTGCGTCCTTCCATACTCCGCTTAATGATTGCATATCAGCTAACATGTCTTCGTCAATAAGATTACCTCCTGGATGTATATCTCCTTCAGCGTCTATATAAAGCTTAAGTATCTCTATCCGCTCTCTTCTACTACCAAATACTTCTATAATACCAGGCCTATCGTCTTTTATAAAAAATACACTAGCGTCGTTATTCATATATTCTCGATGCATAGCTTTAAATATATTATCAATTCCTTCTATAACTTTAGGATCGGTGTCACGTAAATCATCTTCTACATGTTCAACAGATGCAACTTTTGTTATAGGTGTAAAGAATATAATATCTAAATTACGAAAACTTTCTCTAACAAGAGGTATACATTTTTGTACAAATTTATCATCGATATCTAAGTCAGGCTGTTCGGTTGCCCATATACTATATACAAGATTATCTAACGGACATCTATCAAAAATTACATTATCAGAGCCACGATATTTCTTTTGCTCTTTAATCATAAAATCTAAAATCTTTTTTTGTGTTTTTTTATTAGTTTTAGAAGAATGATCGAGATTGTTTTCTTTAATAATATCTCTATAAGTCTTTTTAGGTGTTTTATAATTAGGCCATTGCTCTAAAAAGTCTGTAATTAAAGTTGTTTTACCTTGACACGCTGTCCCACTAATTGCAATCCTCATATTATTTAATATTTAATTAATTACACTTTTAATGCCATATCCCATATAAGTAAGTGTAATCTAGGACTAAAGTTAAATCTATACTTCTTAGCTAGCTCAGCAACCATAGGAGCCTTTTCTATATGCTCTTCTCTGCTGCCGCAACAAGGCATTAACCATATCCTGCCTGTAGGTATATCAAACGGTACAACATATTTACCAAAAACTTCATCTATGTCTGATTCTTGATTAATAACAAACTTAAAGCCGGAATTCATCAGCGCATGCCACTCTAATACTTTAGGTTTATATCGTCTATCCACGGGATCGCCGTTATTGCTCATTTTGGGAGATGTAGTAAACGTAGCAGCGACTCGAGACCACTCTTTATCGGGTAAAATAGTTGCATTAGTTTCAAAATCTATACGAGGAATCCATCCCCATTCAACTTCCATATAACTTAAAAAACGTAATAATGCCTTTTGTTGTACTAAAGGCTCTCCGCCGGTAATTTTTAATATAGCACCATTATATAAATGATCTTTATAACCGCTGCTTGCAAGGAAGTCAAGTACCTCTTTTAATGTAAGTTTGTTTTTTACACTCCAAGAAATATAACTATCACATCCATGAGGTGAGTCTTCCGTCGCGAAGCCCTGACATGTTAAGTTACACATCGAAAGTCGCATAAACACAGAAGGGTAACCTATAAGTTCACCCTCTCCTTCTACTGTATAAAATATCTTATCATCTGATAGATAAATTGTATCATTTCCGTCGACGTTTAGTATCGTTGATTCTTTTTCGCTCATCTTTTTCTTTATCGGCTTCTTCGTCTTTAGTAAACTTTATATATCCCCAATCAATTTCATCCCAATTGGATACAATATTTCTTGTATTTTCTCCATTTCGTCTTTTACTTCCTTTACCCATTTTAACAAATACTGCCAGCCTGCTCAGCAAATTCCTAGTTCAATAATTTTTGTGCTTGTGAACTTCATATGATTAATTATATATTACGAATCTTCTTTATCAAGCTTTATTTCAATTGATTGAAGTACATTATTAAAATTATCTATTATCCAGCACACACCAGCACTCGCAAAAGGAAATAATATATATTCATTTTTACTAATAAAATATACAATAACACCTGACCAAAAACCTAAACATAAGCTACATTTAAATAATTCCCTTATAAAAGATATTTTTGTGACAATTTTTCTAGGAAAATTAAGAATAGTACCATATTTAAGAATAAACATTAAACCGATACATGCTAGCAAATCCATAAAGATTATTATTTATCCTCCTTTAAGAGATTTTTTAATGCTTTGTCTATTAATTTAGCTTGAGATATATCCATTTTAACGATATTACCGGCATCATCTGTAATTTGTACTGTTTTTTTATCTTCATGTAACATTAATGTCGGACAGCACGCCTTCCCACCGCATAGCAAAATAGATTTCATGTAAATATTTATAATCAATCACCAGAAAGGATATATATTGTCATCATCATCGTCCTTTCTGAATTTGTGTAATAACCATTGCTTAAATTGAAGATATCTTAATTTTATTTTATATAGGAATTTCATAGATACTTGTTAAATATTTATATGAAGCAATCTAGGCGGCCTACACTAGAGCTAATATGTGGGCCTTCTTGTATAGGTAAAACAACGTTTACTAAAAATATCGATTCTAAATATTGTTTCGAAAAGTTACACGTCTCTATAGAAGACCAAGTATATAATGATATACATAAAATAGCACATATGTCCTCACGCGCATTCAAACACCTTACCCGTGAGCAGCTTGACTGGATATATGAATATTGTGTAAATTTAACCTTATTTTTATGCTATCGAATAAAAGCGCCACCGAAGTGGGATCATCGCTGGGACGTAATTAAAACCCATCCTATTAAAAAAAGAGCAATTATTTTATGTACATCTGAATCGGAATGGC
>Ga0098058_1000273_pt1 | contig 17562 bp, 19 predicted proteins | sample 19_taG_FD_75061 | JGI IMG/M metagenome (GOLD analysis project Ga0098058, IMG submission 75061) | Marine viral communities from the Subarctic Pacific Ocean - 19_ETSP_OMZ_AT15317 metaG | ecosystem: Environmental > Aquatic > Marine > Oceanic | place: Pacific Ocean | collected 2015-01-19 | reverse complement strand
GGCGTGTGCGCATGTGTGCGGGTTTTGGCTTGGGGGGCTTTGTTTTCAGGTGGAACCGTGTGGGTTGTGGTAAAATGTGACCATGCAAGGATATAAACGAAACAACGTACAAAGAACCCTGGTTAGATCCACCAAGCGTGAAAGCGTGATGGAATCAATTGGGGAAATCACACATGGAATGGATGTGTTTACCTTTTCCAAGGGCCAATATAGTTTGGGGGACGCGGTGGCGTGGCTTTTGGAGCAAACAGGACCGGCAGACGTAACATTATCCACGTGGACAGCGGCACACGCAGAAATTGAATCTGCGTGGCGGTTGGTGGAAAACGGTGCGATTCGTTCGTTGCGTTGGCTGGTAGATTTTTCGTTTCCTCGTCGGCAACCGGGTTACTGCGAAGCGCTGCGGCAACGGTTTGGCGATGGTGTAATACGCCTTACAAAAAACCACGCAAAGTTTGTGTTGGTAAGAAATGAATCGTGGAATCTTGTTTTGAGGACGTCCATGAATCTAAACGAAAACCCGCGGTTTGAATATCTTGAGGTTAGTGAGTCTCTGGAAATGGCCGAATTTCTTGCGGGTATTGTCGATGAGGTGTTTGAGGATACAAGTGAAACAAGTTTGGATAGTCGGCCAAGCGAGTTAGAAAACCAGTTTTTTGATTTTGATAAACCGATTCCTGGTAGCGCGGGGAATACGGTGTTGGGGATTACGATGGACAACCCAACCAAATCCGGTTTTTCTGTGGAATAAGCGGGGGAAAAGTAGAATGGGGAACCGGGGACCAAAACCAACACCAACGCCATTGTTGCGCCTTCGTGGTTCACGGCGCGGCAACGCCAATCCAAACGAACCCAGTTTTTTGGGATATGTGGACCAACCACCACCACCAGATTGGTTGTTGGAAGATGCAAAAACCGAATGGGCGCGTGTGGTCCCTGCGCTGCTTCGGTGTTGTGTTTTGCGGCCAGTTGATGAACAAATTTTGGCGGCATATTGCCAATCTTATGCGCGTTGGCGTGAGGCTGATTTGTGGTTGACTGAAAACGGAAGCACCGTAGTTTTACGTGATAAAGATGGCCTTGTGAAATACGTGCAACAAGTTCCACAGGTAGCGATTGCCAGGGCGGAGCGGGCTGCGATGATGAAGGCCGCCGCGGAGTTCGGTTTGACACCGGCAGCCAGGTCTAGAGTTCAGGCAGACGAAACAAACGAAAAGCCAACAGACCCACTAGAAGCGTTGTTGGAACGGAAACAACGCGGTTGATTCTCACGGATACGATAGACCGATATTGTGAAACCACATTGAGCGGCAGCGCCCCAGTTGGCGAACATTGCCGCGCTGCGGTCGAGCGCTTCGTGATGATGCGCGACCATTGCGAATTTGATGCGGACGCTGCACAGTTCGCGGTAGACTTTTTTGGCCTGCTTCATCATTCAAAGGGTAAATGGTCTGGTGATGTGTTTGAGTTGAGTGAGTGGCAGTTATTTGTTCTTGCTAACCTGTTTGGCTTTCGGAATGACGATGGCACGCGAACATTTCGCACTGCCTACACCAGCGTTGCACGCAAAAACGGCAAATCGACGTTTGCCGCTGGCCTTGGTTTGCTCATGCTGGTGGGAGATAATGAGGGTGGCGCTGAGGTCTACAGCGCCGCAACCAAAAGGGATCAGGCACGAATTACATACGATGAAGCAGCAAACATGGTCCGTTCGTCACCCTCGCTATCACGGATCGTTCGCGCACAACGAAACAATCTATCTATCGAACGTACGTTTAGCAAGTTTGAGCCACTCAGCGCAGAGGCACACCAGTTGGACGGATTGTCACCCAGTTGTGTACTTATCGACGAACTCCACGCCCATAAAACTCGAGGTGTTTGGGATGTTCTTGCTACTGCTTCTGGGGCACGCGCTCAACCCCTACTGTTTGCCGTAACAACTGCGGGCCACAGTCGCGCGTCGATTTGCTGGGAGGTTGAGGATTACAGTCGTCGCGTACTGGATGGAACGGTGGACGACCCAACATGGTTCGCCATAATGTTTAGCGCAGATGATGAGGATGATTGGCGCGACGAATCGTCCTGGCTCAAGGCCAACCCAAACGTAGGGGTTTCAATCGACACTAAATATCTTTCCAAGCAATGCAAACAGGCGGAAGAATCCCCAGGCCGTGTGCAAGCGTTTCGCCAACTTCATTGCAACCAGTGGACTGAATCGTCGGCCAGATTCTTTGATATGAATAAATGGGACAAGGGCAGCGAAACAGTAAACCTTGAGGATTTAGAGGGCCTGCCGTGCTATGCGGGCCTTGACCTTGCAAGCACCACAGACGTAACCGCGTTGGTGTTGTTGTTTGAGGTTGATGGCAAATATGTTGTGGTGCCACACTTTTGGATTCCATCCGAAACGGCTGGCCGCCGACAAAAGCAAGACCGAATCCCGTATCAGGCTTGGTGTGAGTCTGGTTTGATTGAGCGCACTGGTGGAACGGTTTGCGATTACGACCTTTTGCGGCGTCGAATCAACGAACTTGGGCAGGTTTACAACATCCGCGAAATCGCTGTTGACCGCTGGAACGCAACACAGTTAGTGGTTCAACTTGGTCAGGATGGTTTCAATGTTGCGTTCTTTGGTCAGGGTATGCGTTCAATGAGTGCGCCAACCAAAGCATTAGAGGCGTTGGTTCTTGCGGACCAATTGCAGCATGGCGGTAATGAGGTTTTGCGGTGGATGGCTGCAAACACGGTGGTTGAACGTGATGCTGCGGGCAACATCAAGCCAAGCAAACAAAAGAGTGATGAAAAAATCGATGGCATGGTGGCGCTCATCATGGCATTATCGAGATTACAGGCAGACGAAACCGGCGGCGTGTCCGTCTACGACGATAGAGGGCTGTATGGCCTTTAGGGGGTAAGGGAAATGGATACTGGGGAGTTGGTAGAAGCAACCGCCGAACATCGCGCGCATGTTAGAACAACAGAGGCCGCAATGAATCGGCCAACAAACGCGAATGTTGGCGGCGTCAAAGTCACCAACGAATCTGCGTTTGACTTCACACCAGTCTACGCGGCTATTCGCGTATTGGCTGAATCTGTAGCATCGCTACCGTGCATCACTTATGAACGTGATGGGGTTGGGGGTAAACGTCGCGCGTACAGAAACCCACACTATACACTTTTGCATGATGCACCCTCACCAGAACAAACAGCGTTTTCGTTCTTTGAAACGATGATGGGCCACGTTCTTACGTGGGGGAATGGGTACGCTGAACTTGTTCGGGATGGGCGTGGCGTTGTTCGTGAAATGTATCCAATACCGCCACACAAAATCCGTATCCAACGGGTAGAAGGTGAACTAACGTATTTTTATGATTCTGGTGGGCACACAATCGCCTTGCCGTACACCGATGTTTTGCACATTGCTGGGCTTGGCTTTGATGGTTTGCAGGGGTATAGCCCCATCCAGTTTGCACGCAAGGCCATTGGGCTTGGCATGGCGGCGGAAGAGTTTGGCGCTGCTTTCTTTGGAAACGCGACAAGGCCAAGTGGCGTGTTGTCTCACCCAGGACACTTGACCCCGGAAGCAATGCAACGGTTGCGCGAATCATGGGAAAACATGCACCGTGGCCCCAAGGCAACTGGCCGCGTTGTGATTGTTGAGGAGGGTATGAGTTGGACCAACATTGGCATACCACCGGAAGATGCCCAGTTTTTGCAAACGCGGCGGTTCGCGGTCGAAGAGATTGCGCGAATCTATCGCGTTTCTCCCATGCACCTGCAAGACATGAGCCGAGCAACGTACAGCAACTACGAACATTCAATGCTGGCATTCAACCAAGAAACCCTTCGACCGTGGATTGTAAAGTGGGAACAAGAACTGCGCCGCAAGGTGTTCCGTGGGGATTCCACCACGTTTCCAGAGTTCAATTTGACTGCAATGCTTCGCGGGGATACCTCAAGCCGCTACGAGGCGTACCGCCAGGGCCGTGAGTCTGGATTTTTGAGCGTGAACGAAATTAGAGCGCTTGAGAATCTGAACCCGATTGGACCAGATGGGGACGGGTATCTGCAACCGCTCAACTTTGAGCCACTTGGGGCGGCGGCTGTAGACTCAGTCGACACAAGCCGCGCGATGCTTTACCCCGTTGTTGTTGATGCTGTAGAGCGTACGTTGAGGGTTGAACGTAACGCGGTTGGTCGTCGCGTCAAGCGTCACCTAGAACGCGACAACGCGGAGGGCGAACCCTTTATTTTGTGGGTTGATGAGAACTATTCTAAATTTCCCGAGCGGCTAACCCGTGCGATGTCTCCCGTAATTGATGCGGCTGGTATTGAACCGTGTTTGGTTGATGGAATTGCTGAGATTTATGCAATACAAAGCAAAGAAGATTTGGTAAATGTTGTCCGCATGAGCGAAACGGCCACGGAGGCCGCCGTAGAAATTCGGTCTGCAACAGAAGACGAAGACGCTTTTGTTGAACAGGTCAAAAAACTATCCAATGAGATCATGGAGATTTTGAAAAATGAACAGTGAAAAGCGTGAGGTTGTAAAAAGGTTCGATATCAATGAAGCGGTTGTTGAGCGGCGTGCTGGTTTTGAGATTGATAGAATCGAACAAAGGGACGATGGTGGGGTTGTTCTTCGGGGGTATGCAAGTGTTTTTGATTCTCCATCCCGCTGGTTGGGCTTCCGCGAGGTAGTACAACGCGGGGCCTTTTCCAATTCGTTGGATTCTGGCAGTGATGTAAAAGCGTTGGTTGAGCATGACCCAGGCCGAATAGTTGCACGCACACAAAACGGAACCCTTACGCTAGGCGAAGACAAAACGGGTTTGTGGGTCAAGGTTTCACCAGTTGACACAACTGAGGGTAGAGATTTGGTTGAGGCGGTGCGGTCTGGGCTGCTTTCTCAAATGTCCATTGGCTTTCGTGTTCTGGAGGAGCGGTGGAGTTATTCAAACAACGAGGAACTTAGAACACTCACCGAGGTAGATTTGGTTGAGGTGTCCGTTGTGAGTGAGCCAGCGTACCAATCCACATCGATTTTGGTTGATTCCAGAAGTGAAACCGTTGAAGATGACACCATTGAAAACACAGATGTCGAACAACCAACAGAACCACCACCGTTCGACAACAGCACACTACGTGCGCGAATTGAATTGCTTGCTAAGGGGTAGCACCAAAACCAAAGTAGTTGAACAAAACTAGCGGTTTTGCAATGTTGTGATATAACCAGATAGGTTTGGTGGGAGCCGGTCGCCAATGCGATTCGGCACGATCAAACAGCGGCCAGAAACACAGTACGCCAAAGCGTCACAGTGCGAGCCAATGCGTTTTTTACACACATGGGAAGTTGGCGTTTTTGCGCCAATAACAAACAGGATTTTGAAAATGGATAACACTGCAAAAAAGCAGAAGCGCGCTGGCCTTGTGGCCGAGGCTCGCAAAATTGTTGATTTGGCTGATGCTGAATCACGCGGGCTTTCCGGCGAGGAGCAACAGCGTGTGGATACAATTTTCGCAGACGCTGACACGTTGGCGGCTGATATTGCAACAGAAGAGCGTGTGGCAGCGGCAGAGGCCGACATGGAAAAATACACCCGTCGCACTCAATCTGAGACTGTCGATTGTCTGGCAACATCGACGGCAAGCGAAGAGCGTACTATGGCATTCCGCCATTGGTTGCGTACTGGTGATCGTACGGAACTCCGTGCGTTGGAAGTCGGCGTAGCCGCAGAAGGCGGCAACCTCGTTGATGACGAAATGGCCGCCGCTATTGTCGAAACGGCTGACGAAATGTCTTTTGTCCGTGGCCTTTCAAACGTGATGGCATCCAACAGTGATATGAAAATCCCTGTTGAGTCAACACGCCTGGCGGCTGTGGTCAAAGCGGAAGAGGCCTCATACGCTGAAACCGATCCGGCATTTGGTCAAATCACCCTCAGCAGTTACAAACTGACAACCCTCACAAAGGTTTCAGAAGAACTCCTGTACGATTCTGAGTTTGATTTAGGGGGGTGGCTTTCGCGGGCTTTTGGTCGAGCATTCGGTTTGGGAGAGGACAAACTTTTCCTTACGGGCAGCGGCAGCGGCGAGCCTACCGGCATCATCAACGAAAGTGGCGTCGGCAATGTTGCAGCAGCAAACTCGACCGTGATAACTGCGGACGAACTGATCGATTGCTACCACACGATTCTTCCAGAGTATCGCAACGGGGGAAATGTTGCGTGGGTGATGAACGATTCAACCGCCAAAGAAATTCGGCAGTTGAAAGACACCACAAACCAATACCTGTGGCAGCCGGGGCTCACTGCTGGAACGCCTGATATGTTGATGGGTAAACCCGTTTACACTAACAGCAACATTCCAGCGACAGCATCGGGAAACATTGGGGCTGCAATTTGTAACTTCGATTATTTTACGATTGTGGATCGTGGTCGAGTTGCAGTACAACGCCTAGATGAGTTGTATGCTGGTGACGGCATGGTTGGTTTCCGTGCATATGCCAGGCTTGATGGTCGTTTGACGCAAGACGCTGCGTGTGCAACCATCACACTCGATTGATTGGTTTGGTTTAGCGTATCGGGGGCGGCCTTCGGGCCGTCCCCACGCTTGCCGGGGGCGCTCAATGCTTGTAAGAATGCTAGTGGATTACAAAACGTCTGGTGGGTTTACGGCTAAGGGTGAGGTTGTCCCACTCCCACCGGGTGAGGCTGGTAGGTTGGTGCGTCTTGGACGCGCTGAGTTGGCAACCAGAACGATTGAAACCTCCAGTGTCATTCACCCACTTCCTGGTGGCAGGGCTGAACGGCGTTACAGAGAGCAAATCCCGTGGGTTTGAAGCAAACAACCGCGCCAACTTCTGAACCGCTGACCATTGCGGAAGTCAGAACACACCTCAGCATCGATGGCACCGACCATGATGCTGAGTTGACGATTTTACTTGCAGCAGCACGTTCACACGTTGAAACGCGAACACTGCGGCAATTGATGGTAGCAACGTATACGTTGACGATGAGCAGGTGGCCCGCTGGGGGTGTGATTGAATTACCACGCCCACCGGCACGCGCTGTTTCTAGTATTACGTACTACGACGAAAACGAAGCAAGCCAAACATTTGCAACGTCTAAGTACCATGTTGATATATCTTCCGAGCCTGGGCGTGTGGTTCTTGATGATGGTGAAGATTGGCCCACCATCGACGTTCGGCCAGAAGCCATAACCGTGGTATACACTGCGGGGTATGATGATGCCGCTTCTGTTCCTGGTGCGGCGAAGGTTGCAACACTGCAACTGGTTGGGCATTGGTTTGAAAATCGTGAAGCCGTTGCTTTTGGTGGTCAACACGCAACACTGCCAATGGCGGTAAATGCGTTGGTCAACCAAATAAAAGTGCCGGATGTGAATTGATGAGGGCGGGACGATTGCGCCAGCGTGTGACCATTGAAACCCCAACAGGTACAGCGTCTACGTTTGGCGAAACCACTAATAGTTGGGCAACCGTGGCAACGGTCTGGGCCGCTGTGGAGCCAACAAGCGGCGCGGAAAGAATCGAAAACCAACAAGCCAAGACGTTCACAAGCCACCGTGTGTTGTTGCGTTACCGCGATGATGTGTCTACCACCGAGCGTGTCCAGTTTGGTAGTAGGGTGTTGAACATTACCAGCGTCATCAACCCCAAAGAGACTGACAAAATGCTAGAGTTGCTCTGCGTTGAGGTGGGGGCATGAGCGCTGAGCGTTTCTATGGGTCGGGGGTTGGGCGGTCTGTGTCCACCAAACATGCTGGCAGGGGTGGGATAACGGTTTCCGGTATTCCTGAACTGGATCGCGCACTGAAAGCGCTTGGCGATGAAATCAGTAAGCGAACCATACGCGGTGCGATGAGGAAAGCCATGAGGTTGGTGGCCGATGATGCAAAGGGTGGAATTGCAAGGCACACCGGCACGCTTGGGGATTCAATTACCACAAAAATAAACCTAGACGTTGCAAACGCAACGGTAATGGGCCGCGTGTACTCAAGCCAACGCGGGAAAAATAGAGCGCCACACGCACACCTTGTGGAATTTGGAACGGGTGAACGGCGGGCCACGCGAAGTTGGGTGCGTCAGGTTCACGGCGAAACATACGTTACGGTCCAGGGCCAATCGTTTGGACGAACCCAACCAAATCCATTCATGGAACCCGCGTTTGATCGAAACAAGCGACGAATACCACAGTTGTTCAGGCGGTATTTACGCGATGCAATCAACCGCAAAACCAAACAACGGGCGCGTTTGGGATGAGTGTTTACGCCGAACAGGTCATCAGGCAGATTCTTGTTGATGATTCTGGTGTGGCTGCGCTCATTAGCACGCGAGTCTATCCACATGATGTCCCAAAGGGTGCGGCGCTTCCAGCGGTTGTGTATACCCTTGAGGCTAGCGAACCACTCCCACACCTTGGGGGTAGATCAACCAAGGTTGATGAATTTGAATTGCTCTGTTTGGACGATAGTTATGGTGACGCAAAGGCGTTGGCTGAGGCTGTCCGTTCAGCGGTAGCGTTCTATTCTGGTGATGTGACCCCAAGCGGGTCCGACACCATGACGGTCCAAATTGTTATTCATGTTAGGACCGACGACATAAAACTCACGCCACGCGATGGATCGGATTCATCTCCCGTGGCAATTTCGGTTCGGGTGCGTATGCACTCATCAGTTACGTAACAGGAGAGGGAATACAATGGCAACCATTGTTTCAGAGGGCGCAACACTTTCGTTGGCCGGGGCCATCGTTGGACAACTTACAAGTTTATCCATCAATCACAGTCGAGACACAATTGACGTTTCAAATCTTTCAACAACAGGCGCGAAGGATTTTATTGCGTCCACTCTGTATGAGTCGGAAATTAGTTGTGAAGTACAGTTAGAAAATTATGCTTCTACTGGCACTGGACAAGACGCAGCAGCCACCGCGTTTGATGGCGCTGGAAGCACTGCGGTCGTTGCGTGGATTATTGACATTGGTGATTCTACCACAGGGATGAAGTTCAACGGAAACGGATTTGTTACCGGGTTCGATGTGTCTGTGGGTTTGGATAGCGTTGTGACCGCAAGTATTACCATCAAGGTTGATGGCAATGTGACGGCTGCCGCTGCTGCTGATTGATAAGGAAAAACAATATGGCAATTCTTGACCGGGAAACGATTCTCGGTGCCGATGATGCCCAAACCAAGTGCGTTGCCGTCCCTGAGTGGGGCGGCGACGTTCTGGTGGGCACAATCACCGGCAAACAGCGTGATAATTTTGAAGCGTCTATGACTGGCGGGAAAAAGACAATGGCAAACATTCGGGCAAGAATGGTTTCCATTGCGGCCAGGGGTGAAGATGGCGAGCCGCTATTTACAACCAAAGACGTTGAACAACTTGGGGAAAAGTCTGCGGCGGCACTAGATCGCGTGTTTACTGCGGCGCTCAAACTCAATGCCTTTTCAAATGATGATGTGGACGAACTAGCGGGAAACTAAAGCGGCGACCAGCAAGGGCGTTCTATTTACGTCTAAGTTTGTCGCTAGGAATACCAATCAACGAAATGCTTGAGCGAATCGATAGCCGAACACTTGCAGAATATATGGCTTTGGATCGCATTGATCCCCAGGGATCGTTGCGGGGCGACGTACAAGCGGCTGTTGTAGCCTCAACGGTTGCAAATTGTCACCGTGGCAAGGGTAGCAGGGCGTTTGGTATCAAAGACTTTTTGCCGTTCACTCAAGACGAAAAACAAACATCGTCGGACATTGAAACACAATTGATGCAACTGGTTCAATTGACAAAAGGTAGCGACTAATGGCGACAATTGGCAACCTGTTCATCAACGTAAAGGCCAACGTAAAGGGCCTCGTTAGTGGCCTTGGCCGCGCGGAAGCAAAACTAAAACGGTTCAGCAGAAACGCCCAACGAACAGGGCGACAAATGCAAAACCTTGGAAAACAGATGGCTGGGCTATCTGTTGCGTTTGCTGCGCCTGCTGCCGCTGGCATTCGGTTGTTCGCGGCGTTTGAAAAATCAATGGCGAATGTGTCTACGATGCTCGACAAGCCAGAGCAACACATGCGCGGGTTTACTAGCGGCATTCAAGATATGGCGATTGAGTTTGGTGAGGGTACAGATACCCTATCGGGCGGTTTGTATGATATTTTGTCCGCGTCAATTGCACCAACCAAAGCATTGGAAACATTACGTGTAGCGTCAATGGCTGCCAGGGCTGGCATGACCGACACCGCCACCGCTGCGGACGCCATCACTACAGTCTTGAACTCTTATGGACTCAGCGCCGACCAGGCCAAGAGCGTCTCAGATAAACTGTTTACCATTGTAAAGCGTGGTAAAACCACGTTTGGTGAACTTGCGCCGAATATCGGGAAATCTGCATCGTTGGCGGCATCGGCTGGTGTGTCCCTTGATGAACTTGGCGCAACAATAGCGGTACTCACACGCAATGGTGTAAAGACGGAGATTGCAATGACAGCAATCAACGCACTTATTAGCGCATTTGCAACGGCAACACCAGCAGCATCAGCGGCGGCAAAAGAGTTGGGTTTGACCATGACCGCTGCGAGTCTCAAATCTGATGGCCTGCTTGGTGCGATGCAAAAACTCGAGGGAGTTGAGTTTGACGAATTGGCCGCCATTTTCCCAAACATACGAGCGCTGCGTGGTGTGTTGCCAGCGGCTAATGACATAGGTGGGTTTGCCGAAGATATGCAATCAATGGGCGATAGCGCTGGGGCTGCGGCTGTAGCATTTGGGAAAATGGCAGACACGCTTGATATGGCAATGGGCCAAGCGTGGGAGTCAATCAAAGCGGTTGGGGTTGCAGTTGGTGAGGTTCTTGCTGGTGATGTTCGTGAATGGTCCAAATCCATTGTTGATGGCACAAAAGATATGGTTGATTGGATCAGGGAAAACAAAAACGCAATTACAGGAATGACGAACCTGGCGGTAAAGGTTGGCGCGGCGGGCGTGGCACTATTGGCGCTTGGTACTGCGTGGCGGGCTGTTGGGATTGCAATGGGCCTAGTCATAACCTCAATAAAGGCGGCAACACTACTACTTGCAGGGCTTAGAACTGCTATTGCGTTGACACAGGGCGCAATTGTTTTGTTGACGGTTACGATGAGAGCCGCGCGAACTGCTGCGTTATTCTTTGGTGCGAGCCTGTCAACGGGCGGCGCGTTGGTAATGGGGCTGGGTGGTGTCGCTGTAGCGTTTTGGGCTGGTGCAAAGGCCGGGGATGCGTTTGCGGACGCTCTGGGTCTTATCCCCAAGAAACTTGCAACGGTACAACAAGAGGCGGACAAGGTTGCAGCGGCCACAGCGGAAATCTTTGGCGATGAAAGTTCTACACAAGAGGCGCTAAAAGATGCCGCAATGCAAGAAATCAAAGCACGGCAAGAGGAAATTGGGCGAATTGCGGAAGAGATTGAAGGCCGAGAACTAGAGGAGTCTAATACTGCGTTTTCGGCTTTGGAAAGTGTGGCTGATTTTACCCCGTTTGTGTCGGGCCAAATTGGCGAAGAATCGCTGAACACCCTGAATTCTATGATGGGACAAGCACAAAAGCGTTTGCAGGACGCATACAGACAACTTAGAACCCTTGACAATGGAAACGCTGGCATTTTGTCAGGTGAAGACATTGATAAAATGATTGCTGCGGAAAACGCAGGGAAATCGCGTGGTTGGTTTGCAGCACAAGAACACACAAAGAACCAATTGGCGGGCATCGTTGGTGATGTGTACAACGCAGCCACAGAGGGACTAGAGCGCCACCGTGGAAAACTGCAACAACTACAACAAGAACGAATTGATTGGATGCGCAAGCAAGCCGCTGGTTTGGCTGAAACCTTTGCAACGCCACAAGAGGTGTTTGATAAGCAAATGGCGTCGTTGCGTGAATTGCAAACCGCTGGGGTAATCACCACGGAGTTGTTTGATCGTGCATCCGCTGGTTATGCTGAAACACTTGCAGAATCCCTGGGGTCGGTTGACCAAATTGGCACGGCTAAACCCGGCACCGTTTCCACTGCCATCGGTGGTTTCAAGTTTAGTGACGGAAGCGTTGACGCTGGACAAGCGCGGCAAACTTCTATTCTTGAGCATATCCAAGTTAGTTCCAAGGAAATGGTTGAAGAACTGCGGCAACTGGGGCCTAGACCGTGACAACCCTAGTATTACAACCACCAGAAGCCACGCAGGTTGATGCGGTGATGCTGTCTACAGGCGCTCACAGTTATATCAGCACAGAAATCGAAATCGGCATCCATGATGGTGGGCGGCGGCGTGCCTTGTTTGCTTGGGATCTAACAAGCCTGCCAGATTCCGCACTGATTAGCGCGGCAACGATGACATTGAAAAGCCTTGGTGCTGACAGTATCACGGTGGACACAGATGTTGCGGTGTATTTGGTAACTGAAACGGGTATGACAGAGGACGCCACTTGGAGAAATTACGACGGAAGTAGTGCGTGGGCGTCTTTCGGTGGTGATTACACAACCACCGGCGGCGTTGTTACAACCGTTTCACCCGATGGGGATTTGGTTGTTTCTGGGGATGGGCTTGTTTCGTTGATAGATAACGCAATTGCTAGCAGTTCTGGCATTCTGAGAATCCTAATAGGTACAACGGAAGAACTGACCGGCACGCCCACTGGGTCCAAAAGGATCAAGTACCACAGTAGCAATGCAAGCGCAAGCGCAAACCACCCAATGTTGTCCATTGAGTATGTTTCTGTCACCTCTTGGACTGGTGGGGCTAGTGACGGGAACGCAAACACGGCTGGCAACTGGTCAACTGGTCTACCGGACGCAACAAGCCGGGTGGTTGTCAACGCAACTGCCGACGCAATTACCACACCGGGTGGCGGCCTTCGCTGTGATCGGTTGTATTTTGGGCCAAAGTTCCAAGGCTCATTTGGCACAAGTGCAACACCGGCAACGGTCCAGGCCAATTATGTATATGTTGAAAGCACCAGTAGCACCGTACACCTGGCACATTCCAAATGGACAGAATCAAGCGAACTTTCGATTATCAACACTCCGCGAAGTACGGACAGGGTTGGGTTTGATGGTGATTTTGGAACGCTTCACGTAATCGGGACGGGCCGCAGTGTTCCAGTTGATTCAAACGAAACGCTTACCGTATACACAGGCGCGGTCCGTACGTCACAGGTTGATTTAGACGCTGGGTCTACCAATGTCGTTTATTGCGGTGAGCGTTCAACAGTCAACAACTATGGAACGTGTACAGTTGCAGAGGTCCACAACGGCGGGAAGTTGTTGTTGAGTGACGATAACGGGGTTGGAACACTACACACAACCGGAACCAGTGTGGTAGATTTTCGATCTACGGGCATCGTAACGGGTGGCGTGGTTGGGCGTGACGCAACACTAGACATGAGAAAATCAGACAAGACCAAAGCCACGTTGGCTGGCCTTGAGATACACCACGGTGGCAAAGCGTTTTGTTACAACGGCATTGAAGCGGTTGATATGACAAGCGATAGCGTTGTTTTGTTTGGTGGTCGAGTTTGGTTTGATGAGGGTATTGCTGTCACAACAACAGATTTGGCAGATGCACACTGATCGGGGGTTTTAGTGGTTACGGTTCAAGAAATAGCAAACACAAACCGAATGTCGTTGGATCTTGATGGGATCACGGCCACGCGGTCATTTTATCTACACCCACCATCCGCAAGCGAGCAATCGATTGTTATGGCGGACGCCTTCAACTTGGCAGATATTCCGCAATGGGGTTCTGTTCATCCTGACATTGGCGATATCATTGTCCAATCGGTTTCCGTTCAGCGTGAACAGCAAAGTGAAGGTGAATTGTACCGTGTAGATTGCACCTATAAACCGGCACCTGGCACGGGTAGTCCATCGAATGTGTTTACTGGTGTTTCTTCTGGTATCTCTGCCACGTGGGTTGATGTTTATAGGTTCGGCGCAACCCTGCCAGCGTCGATAGACACACCAGCACAATATACGGACATCGGCGGAACTCACGTGGACGTTGCTGGATCACCAGTTAGCCAAATGAACCGCACACAAACATTCCGAACATCACACCACGTGGATGGTGTTCCCAACATGGCTGCGTTTTTTATGTTTACTGGTCGAAGAAATAACGCCACGTGGCAAGGGTTTGTAAAGGGCCACTTGTTGTATCTTGGCTGCACGATTGACCGCGTAAACTCAGAACACTACAGGGTGCAACATGATTTCCTGTTTGATAATTCTGGACACCTTCGCCAATCACCGGGTAGTTTGGAATCTACAGATCCCAAGTTTGACCAACACGGACGGCCAATCTTAGACGCTGCGCGAACTGTGAAAACGGTTATATGGGTTCAACCGTTCCCCGACACATTCAACCCTGCATCCATTGGCATCCCACTTTGATCCCTCGCCGATATGTTTCTGGTGGGCTGAATAGTCTTACCCCCGAGGTTTGGCGTGGTCTGGTTGAAATGATGGAGTTTTTCCAAGACAACCAGCAAGGGCTCGAACGCATCGCCACCAGCGACAACGCAAAACGAAAACATCCGCCTGCGTTTGTTGCTCAGATTACCGGCAACAGGCGTGTTTTTGCTGGGAACAAAACCGGCAACACTCCAGGGGATGACGAGTGTGATATCTCACGGGTTCGACGGTGGGAATATTCGTGGGACCAGGTTGGGATTGATGAAACGGATGAGAAACTTTTTGGAGATGAGTCGGCTGGTGGGGATCTGTCCTCAACCCTAGACTCTGATTCGTTTCATTTTCCGGCGTTGAATATGTGCGAAGCACCAAACGGAACAAGGGCGGAACCGTGTGGGCCTGGCCTGCTTGCGGGTATGCCAATGCCAATTGGTGAATGGGTTGCGTCTACTTATGATGGTCAAGCCGACGACGCTAGCGGAACCACTGAAGATATCTTTACAGATGTGGCGGTTGTGATGTTTACCTTTCGTGATGATGGTGGAAATTCTCCCGAAGGCGCTGCCGTTGGCACCACTGGCAAAGAGCGGTTTGTATTTTATGCGATGAACGCTCAGGGCGGCGCGTGTTATGTTCTTGCTAATCCCCTACCAGTTAGCCACGCTGGTCCTTTGGAAAACTAAACCTTATGCGTGGCGGAAACATTACCAAGGGAATTGGGGAACTTACCCCGGAAGTGTGGCGGGCCATGATGGTTGCCACCGATTTTATTGGTGAAAATAAACAGGCGCTTGAACGGGCAATTACAAAAGCAAACGATAGGCTTGCGGACACTGGCATTTTCCTTGCGGAGATTATTGATAGCAGCAGAATCGTAGAACTGGATGAATCTGGCGAACCGCTCGAGCCTGATGATGATGTGTACAGGTGGAAGTACGCCTGGAAAGAGGTTGAACCAGCAGACCCCACACCAACGGACACACACGGTGGGCTTGACGATGTGCGGTATGCGTTTGTTGATGTTGCCGATGGTTTCAAGTCTACGGTTGATGATGATGATTTTGTTCACTACGCACTGAACACGATAGAAGCCGGGAACAAGGATGGTAAATCTGGTCCTGGCGTCGTCTATACTGGGTTAGATAGCCAGGGTTTTTCTAATTTGCGGCCACGCCCAATTGGAAAAGCCTATAGTGGCGTTGATGGTGACGGGGATGAACTTACAATGGTTGATGTTGCGGTGATTGTTCCCATGTTCTATATGTTTGATCCATCTGGGGCGGTGCGGTACTTCTTCTCTGCAACCAATGTGATTGATGGGCTTTGGTGTTCTAATTCTTCGGGGCAAGGGTAGCAAAATGAGCCTCTACCACAACTACACAAAAAAACGATGTGAGCCACTCAAGCCAGACGGCTGTGATGCCGCTACTGATGGGCACGCCAACCAGTGTTCCCCAAAACTAAAAATCTTCGTGATGCACGGTAGTTGCGAATCTGTGTATGCAAATGATGAACAGGGGTTGTCCACAGTAATTGCCACGCCTGCACCAGCCGAACAAATGTGGCGGCAGTTTTGCGCGTATGCACAAGATACGGATGATGATTGGCGTGTGTATTGGGTAACACACCGAGACGAATGGAATATCGTCGATGAGTGTGGAACAGGAACAGCAACAGACTGGGAAGAAGATTATTGCAATGGGGTGTTTGATTATTGTGGATACGATACCACCCTTTGTAATCATCGCTCTGGATGCCCACGTGGGGACTATGTTTGCTCCAATGGTAATGATGTGATTTTTGTTTGGGGCCACGAAAAGGGTTGCACTGAAGACTACTCAGACGGAAGCATTGAAACGTGTGGGCCCAATAATTTTGCTGTTGATAGTTGGCGGGGAATGTGGCCCGCAGGTGATAGCGAAGATTTCATTAGCAACCTGGGCCTGTTGATTTATGAGGATGTGGTAGAAAACTACTACGGCGAAAGTCTCAGCAACGTACCGCATCCAGACAACAACTTTTTGTGTACTGGACGAACAGCGGGGTCCCCATCGTGTCCGAGTGTTTCTGCTGAAACATACGATCCACCGTGGGACGCTGACAGTATTGAAATTATAAACATCGTAGATAGGCCACATGGCAATGGTGAAACAACTGATTGGATGTCTCTTTGGACACCAAACGCGGCAGACGTTCGCAATAGATTTGCATGGGATGGCAAGTATTATGGCTCCTCTAATTATGACAACTGCGAGGCCACCGTTGGCTTTCCGTGTTTGAGGGGTGGCAGTGGGTTAGCGTCTTTATCTCTTTCCTATCTTTTCAATTTGCATGGTGCCAATGGCACCAGGGCGGCTGACTCACCAACACCGGCAGAAGTTACACAACAGGTTTCTTTTTGGTCAAAAAGTGTAAACAACTGTAACGACAAATGCCCACGAACAGCAAAAGCCGCATTGCTTACAAACACAATGCGCAGAGAAATCCCCAACCCGTTTAGGGATGATGATGGGCATGTTGTCAAAACAGAAACCCACGGCAAATATCATGTTGCAATTATCCAAACGCCGTGCATATTTGAAATGGATGAGGGCGAGTATTACCCAGAGGTTGACGTTTCAACAATCGAAGACATACTTGATGAGCATTGTGATAGGTCAAACTGGTTGTTTATTATTTGTTTTATTGGTTCAGAAATAGAAGCGTTGCCGGGTGAAGGTGTTGCGTGTGCGGATGAACCCGATGGGATTGATGGGGATTTGATAAGGTTTATAGGTCACGAAGACGGGCAACTGACGGAAGACCTAGACCCAGGCCAAGACCCAACAGACGCTTGTTGTGCGACACAGGGCACCGCATGTGACCAATCATTGGGTGGTGCAATTACCCCGTTCTCGGGATCTTACCGGGATTGTATTGGGTGTGGCCTTTTATCAGGAGAAACCCAATTGTTGTGCGGGTGTTTTTTCAACGAATCTTGGATCAGCACCAGCCCGTGCTCTTTGCATTCTGTTTACAAATGGGTTTTGAACAAGTGGCCTGGGGGTATACGCGATAGCGATATCCAAAACCATTCCATTGTTGTGCATCGCGCATACACCT